>Ga0307929_1000937_pt1 | contig 25212 bp, 22 predicted proteins | sample AceLakmetage1330_FD_203160 | JGI IMG/M metagenome (GOLD analysis project Ga0307929, IMG submission 203160) | Saline water microbial communities from Ace Lake, Antarctica - #1330 | ecosystem: Environmental > Aquatic > Non-marine Saline and Alkaline > Saline | place: Antarctica: Ace Lake...
TGAATATATAGTTTTCTTCGGGTTACTTTATCTGGCTCTCGGAATTGTGGGAACCGGGTTGACCGTTGTCGGTATCAAAACGGTTTTACAGCTTTTTGGGTTCATGCGGGAAAGGCATCTTTGATTGCTGTCCGCTCCGGCTGTGATAAGTCCGCTCAATATGGTTAGCTGCAGCCCTGCTCTCATGGAAGAACAGGGCTGTCCGTGAATCTTAAGGGAACTTACTGAAACATCCCCCCTCTTCAAACGGCCTTTGTTTACTCCCCCGCCTTGTTAAAATCTCCCTATTTGTTATTCTAAAGATACGGTAGAACCCCACAACATGTAGACTTATGAGGATTTCGTGATATAATTTTCCCTGCTGAAATCCGCAATCCGCAATCTGCAATCCGAAATGGTTTATCATGCCGGTCTATGAATACAGTGCCCTTGACAGGGCAGGCAGGAAAAAGAGTGGCATCATTGATGCTGACAGTCCTGTAACCGCGAGACAGAAGCTGCGGTCATCAGGAATCTTTCCTGTAGAAATGAAAGAATCCCTGTCTGCTTCAAAAGAACAGGCTTCGAGTTCCTTCTCCGGGTCCTTTCTGATCAAGCGGGTGAAACCTGCTGAATTGTCCGCTTCCACAAGGCAGATTTCCATCTTAATCGGGGCCGGGGTTACACTTGTTGAATCTCTGGACGCTTTGACGAGGCAGGTTGCCAACCCTGTGCTAAAAAAGATCCTGGTTCAGGTCAAGGAATCAGTCAACCAGGGAAACAGCCTGGCGTTTTCGTTGTCCCAGCATCCGAAAGTCTTTTCTCCAATCTATATCAATATGGTGCGGGCGGGAGAAGCCTCCGGTTCCCTCGATCTTGTGCTGGATCGACTGGCCGAATTCAGTGAACGCCAGGTGGCTCTAACAGGGCGTTTGAAAGCCGCACTGGCCTATCCGGTACTTATGTCCATCATTGGATTTCTGGTGCTTTTTTCCCTTATTGTGTTCATCGTACCAAACATTACAAAAATTTTCAGTGAAATGAATCAGATCCTTCCTTTGCCGACACTTCTTCTTATAAACGCAAGCAACTTTCTGAAGTCATTCTGGTGGATACTTGTACTCTGCCTGGCATGTGGGGTGTTTCTTATGAAGAAAGCCATAATGAGACCAAAAGGTCGCGCCATCTGGGACAGGATGAAACTCAGCTCCCCGATTATGGGGACGCTTACCACGAAAATCGCGGTGGCAAGATTTTCGAGGACATTGGGTACGCTCCTTCAAAATGGGGTACCCCTTCTTTCCGCGCTGGAAATCGTCCGGAATATCGTGAACAACTCTCTGATTGGCAAAGTGATTGATGATGCCATAGAAGAGATTCGCACGGGAAAAGCCCTGGCAGCATCGCTTGGTCGAAGCCGCTGGTTCCCTCCTGTGGCGCTCCAGATGATCTCTGTCGGGGAGCAAAGTGGTGAACTTGAGAACATGCTGAACAGGGTAGCAGACATTTACGAAAGGGAGGTGGAATCTCAGACCCTTGCAATGACCTCCATGCTGGAACCTATTATGATCCTTGTTATGGGCCTTGTGGTAGGTTTTGTCGTTATCTCAATTCTGCTTCCCATCTTTGAGATGAACCAGATGATTCGCTAGGCGCCTAAAGATTCATAGAGGCCAAAATAGGCATCCCGGATAGTGCTGTGCGAATAGTTCGATAAAAGATGGTCCCTGGCGTTTTCCGCAAACCCCTGCATGGTTTCATAATTCTCCATCGCATAACAAATCCTGTCTGCCAGTTCCCTACTGTTGGAAGGGGGCACCAGGAGCCCTGTTTTCTGGTGAGTTACGAGGTCGTTTGTTCCACCAATGCGGGTTGCAACAACGGGTAATCCGGTGGCAAAGGCTTCCATGATTACATTGGGCATTCCTTCCCAGAGAGAAGGGAGGACGAGCAGGTGATATTGGGACAGCAAGTCTGGTATCTGCGTATGTTTGATGGGAGGTTTCCAGAATACGATAGACTCCACAGCGAAGGTTTCGATCTGTCTTCTCAGTTGGCTCCTGTATGGTTCTTCGGTTTTTCCCGTGAGGTCAATGGTGAACGGGTGGTTCCATGATTTCAGTTGCGCAGCTGCATCAATAAGATATTCTAGGCCTTTCTGCGGATTAATGCGTCCTAAGAACAAAATTTTAAATGAATTCCCATATGTGTAATTGCGTCGTGAGAAATGAAACAGGGTAGAGTCAAAGGAATTGGGTATTACCTTCAGCTTTTTTTGGGGAAATCCTCTTCGGGCTGCAAAATTTCTTACACCCGTGGAGTTGCAAAGAATCCTGTCATTCAGAAAGGCTGTGCTTCTTTCAAGCGTCACGTGGTGCGGACGTTCTTTTTCCGCGGTTCGAAGGGACGCCAGAATGTATCTGATTCCGCAGAGCTTTCCGACGATTTTCCCCAAGATATTGGCATGGAACATCCATGTATGGAGGATATCCGGTTTGAATGAACGAAAAACCCGGAATAGCTTTATGAGTTTCCAGATCTGAAAAGGCCTGCTGTAGTCCAGACAACAAGTAGGAATGCCTCTGTTTTTCAACCATTTATAGACTTCCCCGCGGCCATTCATCCCCACAACCAAAATCGAAAACATTTCATGTGCGTGGATCGATTCTGCAAGGCGGGCCAATTGCCATTCTGCCCCTCCCGAGTTCAAGTCTATGATGAGAAGGACAGTTCTTCTGTAGGATAATTTCTTTCCACCCATGATTTTTATCTCCGGTGTCTTTCCTCCGCTTCTTCACTTTTCGAATAATTAATGACCTTTATTGAACAAGACTATTGTTGTCAACAGTTTTTAAAGACTATGAATTTGTCAGGTTTCCTGTAAGGAAACATAATAGGGAAATATTTCACAAAATATGAAAGCATTATTTGACAAAATCAAGAATGAGTAGTAATGAAGACCCAGAAGATATACCTGAATAAAAGCGGTTTTGTTGTTATTTGTAAGGAAATATTTCGACGAAAGGAGGTGGATCTGTTCAGGCTGATTTATTTGTTGACATTCGAAACAAAACAATCATCGGTTCGGGAGGTTTTTGAAATGAAAAGAAATTTGTTGAAGGCATTTTTGGTCATCGCCATGTTGTTGCTGTGGACCACCACCGGTCTGGCCAAGGACAAAGTTATCAAATGGAAAGTACAGGGATTTGTGCCGGCCGGCATGTTGTACCACGATACATTACTCCGCTTGGCTGCTGCAGTGAAAAAAGCAACAAACGGTCGACTGGTCTGGGAAGTTTTCCCGGCCGGTTCTCTGGTCCCGCCGTTTGAGGGAGTTAAGGCTGTCAGTGACGGCGTGTACCAGGCAAATTATGGATATGCAGGCCAGTGGGTTGGGAAAATCCCGGTTGCCCCGCTGTTTTGTTCGATCCCCGGTGGGTTCAACGCCTTAGATATGCAGATGTGGTTGAATGAGGGCGGCGGCAAGGAACTGTACCAGGAGATGTATGACACATACGGCTACAAAGTAAAGGTTTTTCCGAGCGATCCCATTTCCATGGAAAATTTCATGTGGTCGAAAAAGCCTCTGCGTACCATCGAGGATTTTAAAGGGATCAAAATGCGCATGATGCCCCTTATGGGAGATGTGCTGGCAAAACATGGTATGTCCGTTATTTTTGTTCCGGGCGGGGAAATTATGCCTAATCTGCAGAGAGGCGTTCTGGACGCGGCTGAATACAGCATTCCTGCTTTTGACAAGACCCTGGGCATCTGGGAAATCTGTAAATATGTGATGCTCCCGGGTATTCATCAACCCTGTTCCCAGATCGAACTGGTGGTTAACCAGAAAGCGTATGACGCATTACCTGAAGATCTGAAAGCCCCGTTGGCTGCAGCAATTGGCCAGATGAGGTTAGACAACTGGCTCTGGACTGAAAAGAAAAACGTGGAAGCGGTCGAGTTTCTCAAAAGCAAAGGCGTAACCACCGTGGTTATGGATCCTGAGACGGTCAAGACATTTACGAAATGGGCGCATGAATACCTGGATGAACTGGCGTCTAAAGATAAGTTTTTTGCCAAAGTCTGGGAATCCCAGAAGGCGTTTGGAGCGAGGTGGTACCCGTACCATGCCACCTACAATCTTCCGCATTAATTTGTTACCAAAATTCCGGGTTTAAAGGCAGGCTGCTGCCTCTGATAAATTTTGGGGCAGTGGCCTTCGCCTTTTGCGGAGGCCAAAATGGAAAAATTTTTTCACGTTATTGATCGCACCAGTGATCTGGTGGGCAAATGGGCGAGTTTTCTGGTGGTGATCCTGACTCTCGCTATCGGTTACGACATCACCGTGCGGTATCTTTTCAACATTCCCAACTTCTGGGCTTATGATATGGCGATCATGCTGTATGGGAGCTATGCTATTTTAGGGGCTGCCTATTGTCATTATACCAACGGGCATGTGAGGATGGATCTGCTCTATGGACGCTTGTCAAAGAGAGGCAGGGCGATCATGGATATCATCTGCTATATTTTCCTTTTTTTCCCACTGTTCATTGTGCTGATCTGGAAATGCGGAGACCACGCGTGGTGGTCGCTCATGAACGGAGAACGGTCGTCAGCCAGTGCATGGAGACCCCTAATCGGACCGTTTAAAATGGTGATTGTTTTCGGGCTGGTGCTGTTTTTCCTGCAAGGGCTGGTAGATTTTCTGAGAAATATACTTTTTGTGGTCAAAGGGGGAAAACATGAGTCCTGAGCTGACAACTATTCTTATGCTCCTGAGTCTCCTTATTCTGCTGACAGGCTTTCCCATTGCCCTGGGTGTCGGTACGGTAGGGCTTGTATTCGGGTTGCTCACCTCCGGTCAGGCCTTCCTTTACATGATACCCATGCGAATCATGTCGGGTACCCTATCTGAATATATCCTGGCGGCTGTTCCCCTTTTCATCTTCATGGGGACTATGATGCAGACTTCGGGGGTAGCGGAGAGAGCATTTCAGGTGCTTCATAAATGGATGAGCGGGGTCAATGGCGGGCTGGCCGTTGCAACGGTTGCTCTTGCCATCATGTTTGCGGCCACCACAGGGGTGGTAGGCGCTTCAGAGACAGCCATTGGTCTCCTTGCTGTTCCTGCCATGCTCAACGCCAAGTACAAGCAGTCTCTTGCCGCCGGCTGTGTCTGCGCCGGAGGAACTCTTGGGATTCTTATTCCGCCCAGTATTATGCTTATCCTCTATGCGCCCATGGCTGGTGTATCGGTGATTCAGATGTTTGCCGGAGCGGTCATTCCGGGGGTCCTTCTGGGCGTTGTCTATATCGCCTATATCCTGATCAGGTGTTTTATCAACCCTGAACTTGGACCAAGCCTTCCTCCGGAAGAGAGACTGAATTTTTTTTCCATGGAATCTTTGATCATGGGATTCAAATATCTTCTTCCGCCCGCTTTACTGGTGGCTCTTGTACTGGGATCCATTCTTATGGGGGTTGCTTCCCCTACGGAAGCGGGCGCCGTAGGTTCCATAGGCGCTACCCTCCTGAGTGTGATCTACAAACAGCTTACTTGGAAGAATTTCAAAGAAAACTGTTTTATCACGATCAGGATTACAGCAATGATTATTTTTATTGCCGTTGCCGCTAACCTGTTTACCGGCGCTTTTCTGAGCGCGGGATGCGGTCAGGTCATTACCGATTTTCTCATGTCCCTGGGTTTAGACAGGTGGGGTATCTTTATAACCATGCTGCTAATTATTCTTTTCCTTGGCATGTTTATCGACTGGATCGGGATTCTTCTGATTGTTGTGCCTATCTTTTCGCCCATCCTTTTCGGCCTCGGTTTTGATGCACTCTGGGTCGGTCTGGTGATCTGCACGAGTCTGCAGATATCGTTCCTTTCGCCGCCATTCGCCTACTCCATTTTTTACCTGAAGGGCCTGGATCTCGGCCTGGATCTGATGGAGATGTATAAGGGAATTATTCCTTTTGTCTTTCTTCAAATTGCGGTGGTGATTACCCTTATTCTCTTTCCACAGCTGTGCCTGTGGTTGCCGAAGGTGCTTATGAACTAATGCCCATCCATTAATGGTACATTGGGCACTGCGGGTTTCCAATTCAGAAATGAGCAATTTTTCGCAAGGTCAAGGAAAACAAGGGTTTGCGCGGAGACGTACGATAGTACGTCGCACAAGGAAACCCGCAGTTTGACGTCGAGATTGCGGAAAAGGGCCATTTATGGATGGAAACGAACTAGGAGGGATTGTGGTTTAACTGTTCACGGTTCAGGGTTCAGGGTTTCAAAACCTGAGCTTTGCACCTGAACCGCTCGGCCAATGTATCAAATTTCAGTTATCGTATTGACAGTAAAATTTGTGAGGTCTCATCTATGAATATTGGAAACCTTTTGAGCAGGCATGCCCGATATCAGCCGGATAAGCTTGCCCTGGTTTTTGAAGATACCAGATGGTCGTACAGGGAATATAACCAGAGCGTAAATCGCCTGGCAAACGCCTTGCTTGATCTGGGAATAAAGAAGGGGGAGAAGATTGTTACGTTGCTCCCCAATTGTATAGAGCTGCTTGAGATTTACTGGGCTGTGGCCAAGATGGGAGCAGTGGTTGTGCCCATGAGTACCTTGCTTCTGGACAAAGGGCTTATCTCCCTTTTGAATGACTCAGATTCGGTCATGGTTGTTGCCAACTCGCATTTCGTTGATACCCTGAACCGGATCAAGGAAGACCTTCCCGGAATTCCCCATGATCGATATCTCTTGACGGACAGCCCGGATACCCCAGGTTTTCAGGATTATCATGCGCTTAAAGCTGCTGCAGGCGAACAGGAGCCCGCTGGGATGGATATCTGCGGCGATGATATGTACAACATTATCTACAGCAGCGGCACAACAGGCGACCCCAAGGGTATTGTACACAGTCATGATGTGCGAGGCATGTATTGTATCCTGTTTTCATCCTCCTTCCGGATGACTCCGGAAAGCGTCATCCTCCATTCGGGGGCGCTTGTATTTAACGGGGCTTTTGTTACACTCATGACGTCCATGTTTTTGGGGGCAACCTACATCCTCCACGGGCAATTCGATACGGAAGCTTTTATTGAGACTGTCAGGAAAGAGAAGGTGACCCATGTGATGATGGTGCCTGCCCAGATTGTTGCAGTTCTTCATTCTCCCAATTTTTCCAGCGAAGCCCTTTCTTCTCTAGAGATGATATGTTCGGTAGGGGCGCCCCTCCACAGAGAACACAAGGACGAATTGATCAAACATCTGCCGGACAGGCTCTATGAGCTCTATGGGCTTACGGAAGGATTCCTGACCATCCTGGATAGGAACGATTATATGACCAAAACCGGATCCGTCGGGCTCCCCACTCCATTCTTTGATATGCGAATTGAGGATGAAGGCAGGAATGAGGTCGCGCCGGGAGAGGTGGGAGAAATTGTGGGAAAAGGTCCTACCCTGATGGTGGAATACTACAAACGGCCTGATCTCACGGAAAAAGCGATCGTGAACGGCTGGCTTTATACCGGAGACATGGGGTACGTGGATGAGGATGGTTTCCTATATCTTGTTGATCGGAAGAAGGACATGATCATTTCAGGGGGTGTGAATGTATATCCCCGGGATATAGAGGAAATTATTGTGCAGCATCCCGCTGTTCTTGAAGCTGCCGTGTTTGGGATTCCAAGTGATAAATGGGGGGAATCGCCCGTTGCGGCGGTCACCCTTACGGAGCCCGGGAAAATTGCAGAAGAAGAACTGATAAGCTGGATTAATGCCCATGTGAGCGCAAAATTCCAGCGTATTCAAAGGGTGTTCATTATGGATGAATTCCCCCGGAATATTGCGGGGAAGGTCTTGAAGCGGGTCATGCGGGATGATTTTCTGTCCGAAAAAGCGTGATCATCCGGCTGTCATGTCTTGAATCTGTTCTATGGACATTGTTTTTTTATGAAACGTTGATACCACCTTCGCCGGGTTGGATGAAAAGTCTAATCCAGTGGGAAATTACCATGAACGTTCTCTCGACGCTAATAGCGTCAAAGATTCAACTGCGTTTTAAACGCTAAAAGCCTTTGCGTCTTTGCGTCTTTGCGCGAGAACTTTTTTGCTTCCGGTTTGGCCGGGTCAGGGAGAATAAATATGAAACTCGAAGAAATAAAGAACATTTCTGTTCTTGGATCAGGCATCATGGGACACGGTATTGCCCAGAGCTTTCTTATGGGAGGCTATCCTGTGATGCTCTACGATATCTCCGAATCGATCCTGGCCACGGCCAGGGCGCATGTGGAAAAGAATCTGGAACGCTTTTGCAGTTCCGGTCTTGTCAAAAAGGAAGAAATTTCTTTATGTCTTGAAAGGCTTTCCACCACCACGGATCTGGAGAAAGCGGTTTCCGGGATGGATTTTATTGTGGAGGTGGCTCCTGAGGACCTGGATCTTAAACAGGGGCTTTTCGAACAGATCGAGACTTTTGCAAGAGAAGATGCTATCATTGCCACGAATACGTCGTCCCTTACACTTGGGGATATCAGTGTCAGGGTCAAAAACAAAGGCAGGCTCGTGGTTACGCACTGGTTTAATCCTCCTCACATTGTACCTGTTGTGGAAGTGGTGAAAAACGAAGACACTAGCGATGAAACAGCGGATGTTGCGTATGAACTTCTGGAAAAAATCAAGAAGCTCCCAGTGAAAATAAACCGGGAGATTCCTGGTTTCATTGTCAATCGAATCCAGATTGCCATGGTTCGGGAAGTCCTTAATATTTTAGAGCAAGGAGTGGCGAGCGCCGAAGATATTGACAGGGCAGTCAGGGGAAGTATCGGTTTCAGACTTGCGAGTATCGGCCCCCTGCTTACCATGGACCTGGGAGGCCTTCAGGTCTGGTACAATGTCTTTCAGAATCTGCTGCCCGAGATAAGAAGTTCAAAAGAAGTTCCTGATGTGCTTGAGAGCCTTATTGCCGCAGGAGATAAAGGAATTCAGACTGGAAAAGGTTTCTATGATTATGCCGTGGATTTTTCCCAGGGGGATCTGGACAAGGCGATCCATCAGCGTGATCAGGAGTTCCTTGACCGTTTGAAGAATCTATATCTGGAGAAAAAAGGTGATGGGAAATAAATCGTATGATTTCACTTAAAAGAAAGAGGTTATTAGCATGACTGAAAAGGCCTTTCAAGATCACTATCCGGATGATTTCGCCCATTGCTACGGCTGTGGAAGACTCAACGAGAGCGGATTACAGTTAAAAAGTTATTGGGATGGGGAAGAAACTGTGTGCCATTTTCAACCGCGGGCCTATCATACGGGCGGTTTTCCGGGTTTCGGGTATGGTGGACTGGTCGCATCCCTGCTGGATTGTCATGGCACCGCTTCGGCGGCGGCCGCAAAATACCGGGAGGAAGGCAGAGAAATGGGAACCAATCCACCCCTGAGGTTTGTAACGGCCTCATTAAAGGTGGATTTCCTTGCCCCTACGCCCATTGATCAGGTCCTTGAAGTTCGTGGAAAAATAAAAGAGATTAAAGGGCGGAAAATCACCATAACGGAGACCCTCTCGGCCAAAGGAAAAATAGTTGCCAAAGGAGAACTCATAGCGGTTTTGATTCCTGAAGGTTTTATGGATGGAAAATAGGGCATCCTTTGTTCAACCGTTTACACTTTTCGCGAAATGGGGTGTATTATCAATTTGAAGATCAGAACCCGAAACTAGGAATCGGATGCTGAAACTGGAAATTAGAAATTAGATGGTATATCTGAAATCTTGATGGTCTCGTAAAAAGTCCCCAAACCCGTCACCCCCGCGAAGGCGAGGGTCCATAAGCACTTGGTACCACCGGAGTCTCGCAGGCCCGCTTATACCTGGATCCCCCCCTTCGCGGGAATGACGAAAACGGATGGATCTTGACTTTTTACGAATTCATCAAATCTCGTGTTTTCCCAATTTCAAGTTTCAAATTTCCCTGCCGAAACACGAAATCAACCCTGCGTGTTGTGGTATAAACAACTTTGTGGCTTTGATGAAGAATACCGAAATACATATCTTAGGGATCTCATGCTTTTACCATGACAGTGCTTCCTGCCTGCTATGCGATGGTCGCATCCTGGCGGCAGCGCAGGAGGAGCGATTTACCAGGAAAAAGCATGACCCGAGATTTCCCGTAAATGCCATTACATACTGCCTGAAAGAGGGAAACATTGCCGTTCAGGATCTGGACCATGTTGTTTTCTACGACAAACCGATCATGACTTTCGAGCGGCTTCTCCTGAGTTACCTCTCCGTTGCGCCAAAAGGATTGCGTTCATGGTTGGAAGCGATGCCCATCTGGTTGGGAAGGAAACTGCACGTTCCCAAAGTGATATATCAAGAAATCGGCTATGAAAAAGAGGTGTTGTTCACGGAACATCACGAGGCGCATGCTGCCTCAGCCTTTTACCCGTCTCCTTTTGAGGAGGCCGCCATTCTTACTGTGGATGGAGTGGGTGAATGGGCTACGGCGAGTTATGGGTTCGGCCGAACAAATCAGATTTCTCTCCTGAAAGAACTCCATTTTCCCGACTCACTGGGTCTTCTTTATTCCGCCTTCACTTATTTCACCGGTTTTAGAGTCAACTCCGGTGAATACAAGCTTATGGGACTGGCGCCCTATGGGGTGCCCCGGTATAAAGACCTTATTCTTTCGGAAATTGTGGATTTGAAAGAGGATGGTTCTATTCGCCTGAACCTCAGGTATTTTGATTTTCTCGGCGGCCTCAGGATGACCAATCGGCGTTTTGCAAAACTGTTCGGTGGACCTCCACGAAAACCTGAAGCGGAAATTACTCAAAGAGAAATGGACCTTGCTGCCAGTATCCAGGTTGTTACCGAGGAGGTCGTTTTGAGGATGGCCAGGCAGATTTACAAGGAAACCGGTTTGAAAAACCTCTGTCTGGCCGGTGGTGTAGCTCTGAACTGTGTGGCGAATGGTCGTTTGCTACGGGAGAGTGACTTTGAGGAAATCTGGATCCAGCCGGCCGCAGGAGATGCCGGAGGGGCTGTGGGAGCTGCTCTATCAGTCTGGCACAACTACCTTGGCCACAGCAGGCCCGATCCGGAGATTGCCCACGCTCGGTGGACTCCCTACCTCGGACCGGCGTTTTCCAATGATACGGTCAAAACCTTCCTGGAGAGTAAGGAATATCCTTTTTCAGAGCTGGGTCCTGAAAACAGGGCTGGAACCATAGCCTCCATGCTCGCTGACGGGAAAATCGTCGGATATATGACAGGCCGCATGGAATTTGGTCCCAGGGCTTTGGGGGCCAGAAGCATCCTTGGGGACGCGCGGAGCGAGGAAATCCAGAAGGTCATGAATGTTAAGATCAAATACCGCGAATCATTTCGGCCCTTTGCTCCATCGGTTCTTGAAGAAAAGGCATCGGACTATTTTGAAATAAACACCTCAAGCCCCTATATGCTTCTGACCGCGAATGTGAAAAAGGAAAGACAACTTCCCCAACCTCTGGGAGCCGGAACCCCCATGCTGGAGCGTTTGAAGGTGAAACGGAGTGATATTCCTGCCGTCACCCACCTGGATTACTCTGCGCGACTTCAGACAGTGAGCGCAGAAGATAAGCCGGACTATTATGATGTGATCTGTGCGTTTGACAAACTGACCGGGTGTCCGGTAATTGTCAACACCAGTTTTAATGTCAGGGGGGAACCTATTATTTGTACCCCGGAAGATGCCTACCGCTGTTTCATGAGAACAGAGATGGATGTGCTGGTCGTGGAAAATTGTTTACTTCTGAAAGAAGATCAACCGCCCTGGAAAGAAGAGCGGGACTGGAGGGAAACCCTTGAACTCGACTGACAGGAAAGAGGTCCGTAAGTTCGGGATCATTGCCCTTTTGTTTTTCGGGGTTTTGTGCGCCCTGGGGATCTGGATGCAGAAGACTTTTCCCTCTTTTTTCTTTGGATTCCTGTCCTTCATGGGATTGGGATTCACTCTGTTTCCTGTGAGACTCAGGCCCATATATTCCGGCTGGATGAAGGTCGCCCACTTCGTGGGGAAAGTCATTACGGTATCGATTCTTACTCTGGCTTACTACCTCGTGATTACCCCTTCTGCTCTGATCAAGCGTGTTTTTGGAGGAGCGCCGATCCCTCTGAAGTTTGACAAAGAAGCGGACTCCTATTGGGTAAAACGAACGGAGACGATACAACCAAAGGAAAGATTTTTAAAACGATATTAAGCTTTAAATATAAGGAGATGTGACATTGGCCAAACAATCCCTCATGATAGAATTCTGGGAGTTTCTGCGGATCAGGAAGCGCTACTGGCTTCTCCCCATCCTGCTGACCCTGGCCCTCTTCGGGGCCCTGATCGTTTTTACGGAAGGGAGCGCTGTGGCCCCTTTTATCTATGCCCTTTTTTGATTTCTGAGGAAGAATACAACGATGAAACCCGGGAAGCGCCATTCGATTTTTTTCAGGATCTTCAAAGGACTTGTAGATTTCTTCATAGTCATCTATCTGATCCTCCTGGTGCTTGTTATCATGAACGGGCAGGTCCAAATTGCGCTCGGTGACGTATCCATTAAAGCACACCATCTGTATACCCCCATTCGATTTCTTATTCCTCTGATTATCTTAAGGCTTCTGATTACCCTTAGAATAAAGAATTTTTTCCTGTTGTTAGGATCTGTTTCCTTTTGCCTCCTGACGCTGGAGGCAATGCTCAGGATATGGAATCCTCCCATAGCGCGGCCTGAAATGATCCAGATTCATCAGGCCTCTCCCTTTTTTGGCTGGGACCTTGTTCCCGGGACGTCGGGAACCGGTTTTATGGGGGAATCCTACCAGATCAACTCAAAGGGATTCAGGGATATTGAACGTTCTATGGACAGGCAGCCTGGAAAGTCCAGGATTATGGTCATAGGAGATTCTTTTACTTTCGGAGCACGCGTCAATGGGGAAGCGACCTATCCGAGTCAACTTGAAAAGGTATTGAACAGTCGGGGTATTCCTTCTGAGGTAATCAACTGCGGTGTGATTGGGCACAACATGTGGCAGCATTACGAGGTCCTTAAGAGAAAGGCTCTCTCTTTTCATCCGGACCTTGTTGTTCTGGCCCTGTTTGTGGATGATTTGGCGGCGCCGTCTTCTCCGAAGAAAGGATCCGGTGATTATCACGGAACCAATCCGTTCCGGGATAGAGAATTTTTTGGAATGCTGGACCATATCTACCTCTGGAATCTTCTTAAAAACACCAATGCCGTTTATGAGTACAAATATCGTTACAGGCAGGGCCATTCCTATATGAAAACCATTGAAGACAGAAAAAGGGAATGGGGACCTGCGAATCCCGGAAACCTCAACTACCGAATCATGTCAGGGAAGATAAAGGAGAAGAGACTGGACGCTTTCTCGGAAAAGCTGCGGGAATTTGTCCGGTTGGCCAATGGGGAAGGAGTAAAAGTCCTGGTTGCATTGATCCCTGATTCGGTGCAGTTGAATGAGCCAGATCTTCAGGTTGTCAATCGTACGATTGAGCGGATCTGCAGGAAAATGGGCGTCCCTTTTGTGGATCTGACTCCGTTTCTTGAATCGGAAAAAAACCACAGTGCCCTGTATCTCTTTCCTTTTGATGCCCACAACAGTCCTGAAGGGTTGCGCTTGATCGCAAAGACCCTTGCGGATCAGATAGAGGGAGGGAATCTTCTCAAACTTACAACAACCCGCTGACCATTTAACGAGATCTGTATGAAGAAAAAGCTTAATCTTTTAGTGAATTACCTTGAAAAAAAACTTTCGAGAAAGCGTTCGTCCACTATGCCCTGGAAGTTTTTTATAGAAGTCGCCTTAAGTTGTAATTTACAATGCATAACCTGTGTTCACGGGAAACAGACTATAAAAGGCGTCATGCCGGACCTCGTTTTTGACAGGATAAAACCATATCTCGACTATGCAAGGGTCGTTCACGAGGTTGGATATGGAGAACCTTTTTTAAATAAAACATTTATCCAGAAGTTAACCTATTTAAAAGGAAAAAGCGCGTATGTGGATGTTACCACGAACGGAACATTATTAGACAGGGATACGTCTTATAAATTGATCGATGCCGGCCTGGATCAGATTACATTTTCACTCGATGGTGCGACTCCTGAAACCTTTGAGTCTATCAGAAAGGGAGCAAAGTTCAGCAGGGTTCTAAGAAATATTGAGGCTTTGTCGGAAATTAAGAAATTAAGGAATACGAAAACTCCATTTATGAGAATTAATTTCGTGGGTATGAAAAGAAACATGGCGGAATTGCCTGATATTATCAAACTTGCCGCACGATTGGGAGTAGGTGAGGTTGTTTTAAGCGATCTTTTCCCTCCCGATTACCAGCTTGGCCGGGAATGCCTTTTTTTTCATCCTGAACTTGCCGAAAATTCTATTACAGACGCAAAAAGGGCTGCGAAAGAGTCGGGCATTAACCTTATTACGCCGTCATCTTTTAAAAAACCAGAATTTTCTTATGAGCAGACAGCTGTAACCGGCGAGGATAAAGAGGATACGAAAGAGCAGAATATCGATCAGGCAACGGAATTGATTTCCGACTCTAATGAATGCGCCCATACAGGCTTTTTTTCACCGGGTAAAATTAGGAAAATAAGTCCGTGTTATGAACCGTGGCAGACACTGTATGTAACATGTGAAGGGAAGGTGAAACCCTGCTGCGCGATGGTTGAAACATTTGGAGATATCAATCGTCAAAGACTTGAAGATATCTGGAACAGTGAAAAATATCGTCTATTAAGAAAGACGGTCAATACTGAAAGCCCGGCTTTCGAGGCCTGCCGTACATGTCTTTTCCGAAACAGGGTGAGATTTTCGTTAAAGGAAGGCTTTGGTTTATTGAAAAATGTTTTAGTGAATGAGGGGCCTGTAAGAACCTTGAAAAAGAGCGCAAAGTATGTCGTTGAATATTTTTAAGCCTGAAAACGGGGCCTTGCAAGCTGGTCACTCGTCACTTGTTGCTTGTCGCCAGTTCCCGGTAAAGGTTCTCCATTTCCTTTAAGAGTCGTTTCTCCGAGAACTGCTCCTCCACAAATATGCGAGCCCTTCTGATAAGCGCCGTCTTTTCATCGGCGTCTACATCGACGAGATATTTGAGACCATCTGCAAATCCGGAAGCATCCTCTTTTTCGCAGAGGATCCCCCTTTCATGAATTCTGAAGCCATTTCCTGGCTGCCCACTTTCAAGTCCCCCAAGCAGGTCTGTAACACCACCGACTTTCGTAGCAATCACGGGCACAGAGGATGCCATGGCTTCGATGATGGAAAACGGGGTCCCCTCATTGAGGGATGTGAGCCCCAGGATATCCACGTCGGCGTAGACCATGGGCAGGTTTTTCATCCACCCCAGGAATCGTACATGGGAATCGATACCTTCATCCCTGCAGTATTGCTCCATTTTTTCGCGAAGTTCCCCGTCCCCGACTACAAGAAATGCAACTTTTCGTTTCGGATCCCGCTCAATAAACTGTTTGGCCGCGTCAAAAAACATCTGGTGGTTTTTTATGGGGACAAGGCGGCCGATAATGCCGATGACCAGGGTGCTCTTGTGGATTCCAAGCATCTGCTTAAGCTGTCCCTTGAATTTCCTGGAGGAAAGAAATGGTTGCATGTCGAAACCAAGATGTACGGTCTTGATTCGATCGCCGGTTGTGATTCGAAATCTTTCGGACAGATCCCTTTTTTGGGAATCACTGATGGCCACGATCACGTCGGTACCCTTTGCCAGGAATCGTTCGACCCACATGAAAACAGAAGACTTTAATTTACTGAAATATCCTTCAAAAACATGGCCGTGGAATGTATGGACCGTCCTGATCTTTTTGCGGTAGAGCATATTATAAAGAATCACGGCCAGTCTTGCAGTAGTCCCGGCTTTGGCCGTATGGGTATCCACGATCTGGGGTTTTTCTGAGCGGAGAAGAGAGAAAATTTTGAAGAAGGCTCGTATATCCAGTAGTGGACGGATTTCACGTTGCAGGTCATTGATTACTAACGGCGTTTCTTCCAGAGAATCAAAGAGATAACTCATGTCTCCTTCCTGGCTGGATATCTTTCCAGTCACCAGAATAGATTGGAATTGTTCTGGATTTAGCCCTTTGGTTAATAGATAAACGTGAATAGATGGGCCTCCGATATTCAGCCTGGCGATGAAACGAAGCAACTTTATCCGTCTGTCAGGGGACAAAGGCGATTTTGTTTTAACACGGGTGACGTACAGGAGGCGATAAAACAGCCTGGTAGTAGCCTGGGAAAATATTACGAATATGAAACGGTATATGAGACCCCAGAAGATGAAAGGTCTTAGAAAGGAATGGGGTGACCGTGCATGTTTTTGGAAAAGTCGATAAATGCTCTTGTGAAACTCAAGAACGGATCGAAAGATATTTTTTTCGCTGCTGACCCCTGCGAAATGAACGATGGAAGATTTTGGGAAATAGACTACCTTCCACCCCTTCTGCCACATGCGTCTGCACCAGTCCGCATCCTCCCAGTACATGAAAAACCGTTCGTCCATCGGACCAACATGGTCTACGGCTTCTCTTCTGACTACCATGCAGGCTCCTGAAACCCAGTCTACAGGCATAGGCGTGAAACCATCGGACTTGCTTGTCAGGATATTTTCCCGGGTTATGGGATTGTGAGGAAAAAATCTCGTGAGGACTGATTTTCTGCCAAAAAGCGCTGTAAGCAGAGTTGGAAATGACCTTGCGGATCCCTGGACGGTTTTGTCCGTATCAAAAATTTTTGGACCGATTATTCCCACTTTGTGATGGGCGTCCATGTATTCCAGAATGTGTCCAAAGAATCCTGGGTCGACAATGGTATCCGGGTTCAGGATCAAAATATATGGAGCGTAACCCTGCGGGAGGGATCGGTTGATGGCACGTCCAAATCCCAGATTCCTGTCATTTTTTATTACGTGTACGTCAGGGAAAAGGTCCCTTACCCTGTCCACGTTGTCTTTGGAGGCGTTGTCTTGCACCCATACATGGATGGTCAGTCCGCGGGAAACGTCGTAAAGGGATGTCAGACATTGCAGCAGGTGGTCCGTGCTGTTGTAATTAACGATGATGACATCCATATAGGGGGATATCTTTCTGATGTCGTTCATTTTTTTGAAATCCTCAGGGCCAAACGAGGCAGGAAACGTTCCCTTTCTATGAGTCTCCATAGATAGGCATTGTCCACGCGCTTTTCTGACTGAACCTGCCTTCGGTTTTTCATGATCCTTTTAATGCTCCTTATGGCATGCCATTTGGCCTTTAGAAATGGTTTTGTCATTCCTTTACCAGTAAAATAGAAAAAGGCCGCAAAATCGTATGCAGCATGGGACAAGAGAGACCTCAAGAGCAGTCCGGGCGGCATATTCTGGAAATAAACCCATTCAAGGTTGCGATGTCCGTGGTATACGGAAACAGGGGAATCCCGAATGATACTGGAACTGACCTTGTGATACACAATGGCTGATGGTACGTACAGGCACTGATAACCGGAAAGCTGTGCCCTGAAACTGAGATCCACGTCTTCATAGATCAGGAAGAATTTTGGATCAAAGAAACCTACATGGTCGATCATGGCCTTTCGATACATGGCGGCCGCTGCACAGGCGCCGAAAATATATTGTGGTTGACCATAATCCGTTGCTTTCGATCCCCTTCCCCGCAGAATTCCCGCCCCGGCTGTGGAGTAACTGTCCCCTGCACGATCGATTATTTCCGGATTGTCATAGTAGAGTATTCTAGAAGCGGCAAAACCCGCATTCTGGTCTTTTTCAAGGCTGTCCGTCAAGCGTTTGAGCCACTCTGGATGGGCTACTGCATCGTTGTTCAACAGCGCAACATATTTTGTTTCTGCCCGTGAAAAGGCCACGTTATTTGCTACTGCAAACCCCATGTTTTCACGAAGGGAGATGGTCTTTATTTCCGGGTAGTGCCTTGATACAAGATCAAGGGATCCGTCTGAAGAACCGTTGTCCACAAGGATCGTGGAAAAATCCTTGAATTGCTGCTTTCTCAAGCTTTCGAGACAATCCGGGAGCAGTTTTTTTCCGTTCCAGTTTACAATGATTACGGTAACAAGATCTTGCACGGCAGATCCAATTTTATAAGTTTCATGGCGGAATTGTGTGATGCTCAAGTTTGGTCACAGATAGACCTTGTTCAGGAAGCAGGTGTCAGGTTTCAGGTGTCAGGGAAAACCATGATGGTATTCGAGAAAATAATTTTGTTAGCATAGTCAGTGCCGAATCACAAATCCGGAATAGTAGACACTGAATACTGACACCTGAAACCTGACACCTTGCTTTTGGGAATTCTAGTACTTCACCCTAACCCACGAAAAACCTCTTATCACTCTTGTTGGTTTGCCGTTATCCTGTTCAACTCAGTTCGATTTCATGGCGGATGACGGCATTGTCGTAGGCGGAAATAACGTCTTTTTCCCTCAGTGTTCCAAGGATTTTACGTCCATTGTTTCCTCCGGTTACCGGCAACTGGGAAATGCCGCGCTTGCCCATGAGGCTCATGGCGACCTGGATGTTGTCATCCTGCCCGACGATGACAAGGTCTGTGGTGGCCACATCCTTTGCGATAATCAGGAAATTTACCTGTTCTTCTTCGAGCAGGGGACGAATATCCCTGAAAGAAATAATGCCTGTCAGATCATTTTCCTTGTTGACCATGTGGAGATAGGAAACATTCTTTACTTTGAAGGTGCTGATCAGGCCTACAAGGGGCATGCCTTCCGGAACAGTCACGACATTTTTTTCCATGATCTGCCGGACCTTCATGTTTTTGAGGATATTCTGCTCAAGACCCTTGGAGATATCCACACCTCTCCTGAGCAGTTTAATGGTGTATATGGAGCCGTTTTTCAGAGAAGAAGCCACGATGGTGCTGAGAATTGCAGTGATCATCATGGGTAGGATGATCTTGTAATTGCCGGTCATTTCAAAAATAATCAGAATGGCGGTAATGGGGGCGTGGGTTACGCCCGCCACAAAAGCTCCCATCCCGACCAGTGCATAGGCAGCTGGAGGCGCCGTAATTTCCGGGAAAAAGAGGTTGACGACCCAGCCAAAAAAGCCACCTACCATGCCCCCCATGAAAAGGGATGGGGCGAAGATGCCCCCTGACCCGCCCGTCCCAAGGGTGATAGAGGTAGCCGCCATTTTGACAAAAATGAGTGTCAGCATCAGGAGGCCTGTCATTTCATTTAACAGGGCCATGTTCATGGCCCCGTATCCGACCCCGAAAACCTGCGGCCATTCCAGAAGGAGCACTCCGATCATCAAGCCTCCGATGGCCGGTTTAATCCACTCCGGGATTTTGATGAGATCGAAGAGGTCTTCCGATTTATACAGGACCGTGATGAAAAGAATTCCGAGAACTCCGGTCAGTAATCCCAAAAATGGGTAGATGATCAGCTCCCAGAGGGAAACCAGCTCGTAAGAAGGAATGACGAAGGCAGGGAAATCTCCAAAGTAGTGCCGGGATATGGTGGTGGCCATAACGGATGAAAGAACTACCGGTGAAAACGCGGCAATTCCAAAATCTCCGAGGAGTACCTCCAAAGCAAAAAGGACTCCCGCAATAGGTGCATTAAACGTAGCGGCAATTCCGGCAGCAGCTCCACACCCGACCATGGTCTTGCGTTGTTGGCTCGTTAGTTTGAAAATCTGAGATACACTCGACCCTATGGAAGAGCCTATCTGGACAATGGGTCCCTCCCGGCCCACGGATCCTCCGGAGCCGATACAGATGGCGGAGGCTATGATTTTCACAAAGGCCACCCTCTTTCTAATATGGCCTCCTCGAAGGGATACGGCTTCCATTACCTCGGGGACACCATGCCCCTTTGCTTCCCTTGCTCCAAAATGGACCAGAATGCCTACGATAAGGCCTCCAAGAGCAGGCATACCGATCATGACATATGGTGGAATAGATGCTGCGAAGGTCAAAATATCGCCGCTGTTCTGGTAAAAGAGGTATTGTGCCCCCTTGATTACAAACCTGAAAAGTACGGCGCCGTATCCACTCAGTATGCCGATAATGATGGCGATAAGCAGGCTGGAGATATGTTGATCCGGACGATATCGCCTGATACGATCGATGACCTCTCTGAAATTCATTATGGGGTGAACAGCAGCCATTTTGAGAGTCCGATGAACTGTTGGGTAGTTGATTTGCCCCGATTGTTTTAAATCTTACGGCTCATCGCGGATTAACGTGATATTTTCATCAATTCGCGAATAGACCATGCTCAGATTCCAGGTGTCAGGTGTCAGGTGTCAGGTGTCAGGAAAAAACCTGGCCGCATTCATCTTATTCAATTTAATAACCAATAGTTATGGTTATTAGAACCAGAAAATTAGAAATAGCAGATACTGAAACCTGACACCCGAAACCTCAGTTCCCGAAAAAGGGATTCTTCACGCTAATCCGCGTAGAGCCAATCTTACTCAGGGGAGGAGGGCAGGCTTTCCCCTGCGGCCTTTCTGATCACAAGTCGAATATCATTACCAGTTATGGTTTCAGAGACGACTTCACCTTTATTATGGCTCACTACCAGTTTTATTTTGTTGAGCTTGTTCCGCTCGAGAATACATTCAAATGAATTACCAGGAGGCAGAATCCTGAGACATAAACTTACGTCTTGGTATGCCTTTCAGCAATCGCCCCGGTAATCAGCTATTTGCGGTACTGTCTTTTTGGCTTTCTTTCTCCTGACCGCTTTCAAGTCAGCTTTTTCCATACTCATTTTTTCTGTTCCTCTTTTAAGCTTTTCAACAGGAAATCGACCAGCGCGCCACAGAGGGGTGAAGCGATTCTTCGCCTGTCCGTTATGAGGGTAAAGTTCCGGTTCATCTGAAGATCTTTTACATGGAGGGCTTTCAAAATACCCATCTCCAGTTCTGTGTCTGCGGCCCGCACCGAAAGGATAGATACTCCGAGTCCTGCCTTGATTCCTTCTTTGACCGCTGTTGAAGTTCCGAACCGAGCGACCGTATTCAACGCGTCAATTCCTTTCAGGCCGGCGCTTTTCAGGTAGTTGTCCAAAATTTTCAGGGTGCCCGATCCCGATTCCCTGAGAATAAACGGCTCACCTATAAGATCTTGGACGGTCACTTCCTTTTTCCCTGCCCATCGGTGGCTGGAGGGAACAACAAGAAGCAGTTGATCTTTCCACAGCTCGCGGCAGATAAGGCTTTTGTGCGTGTTGGTGGAACCCACTACTCCCAGTTCCAGGCCGCCTGTCAGGACAGTCCTTCTTATTTCATTGGTATTGGCAATGCTTAGGTCAATAGATACAAAAGGGTATTGTTCCCGAAAACGTCCGATGAGTTTCGGAAGGATATACTCGCCTGGAATAGTGCTTCCTCCCAGGAAAACTTCTCCTTTTCGTACACCTAAGAAGTCATTTATTTCAAGGCATGCGGTTCTTTTCATATCCAGAAGGAGAACAGCATGTTTGTAAAGGAGTTCACCTGCTTTTGTGGGAACTACCTGTCTTCCAAGACGATCCAGGAGTCTCGTTCCAACCAGGCCTTCCAATGTGGCAATCCTTTCGCTGACCGAAGCCTGAGCCAGGAATACGCGACCGGCTGCCCTGGAAAAACTCTTCAAGTCGACCACGGCTTGAAAAATTTCCAGATGGCGAAGATCAAAGTCTATGTTTGAAGTCTGAGGCAACATGCCATCCTATATATACTACTTAAAAGCTGCAATTAGCTTTTAGCTATTAGCCGTTAGCTTAAAGATCCCAATCGTTTGCATGACTTTTCCCTTTATTTTGGATTTCACTTTTCGGCATCCTTCATCCATAAGTTTACACTTTTCCCGGAAATGGGGTATGTTTTCTGGTTGAAAATCGGACGTCGAATCTGAAAATCGGATGCTGAAACTGGAAATTCGAAACTGGAAATTGGATAACACACCAGAATTAATGTTTTTTTTTCTAATTTCCAATTTCCAGTTTCCAATTTCTCTGCAAAAACGCGAAATCACGAAAGTGTAAACTACTTTTTGGCTTAAATGAAGGATGCCCACTTTTCGATGCTTACCTATTGCATCGTAACTACCTGACATTGCGTGGCTAATAGCTAACGGCCAACCGCTAATTGCAGTTTTTAGGTGCTATATATACGCGAACCAGTAATCTTCGATTGCCTTGAAATTGTTTTCTACCGCTTTTTTACCTGATACCGCTTCCATATGGCCCGGCAACACTACCTCCACGTCGAGTTTTGACAGCCTCAGAACGCTTTCTTTCAACTCCTCTCCGTTTCCTCCGGGGAGATCAGTTCTCCCTATACCTTCCTTGAAAATTACATCGCCCGTGATCAGCGTTTTTTTCTCCGGCCAATAAAGGCAGACAGACCCGGGGGAATGACCGGGAGAGTAAATGACTTCAAGATGTACGTTGCCGATGTCCAGGAATCCATCCTGAAGAAGAATATCGGGTTCGAAATCCGAAATTCCGAGGGCTTTTCCGTAATGGGGTGCAACACGTTTGATGAAATCCATTTCAAGAGAAGAGATTGCAATCAGGGTTTGTGTATCTTCGAACATGCGGATCCCTTCCATGTGGTCCGGGTGTCCATGGGTAATGATTACCACGTCAATGTCTTGCGGCGTGAGGGAAAGACGCCCAAGCTCATCTTTAACGTGGTTGAACAAATGATAATGGCCCGGGTCTATAAGAATCCTCTTTTCCGCATCAATAAGGCATGTGTTACAGTTATTGGCGGTGGGATTATCCCATGGGAAAAAGTAAAGCCCGTCAAATATTTTCATAGGGTTGCTCTCCTTGGTAATTTTGCGCTATGATATGTGTCCTTATACTTGTTGTCAAGGAAACAGAAGGGGTTTAAGTGATTGAATGGGGTGAGCATTTTATAAATCAACCATGTCGATGAAAGAAAGGACCCGAATGGGTATTCGATCCACTGAAACAGACATGTTTTTGAATCTGGATGAGAAGAAAAAACAGCGGATTCTGGGGGCAGCCATAGACGAATTTGCCCAAAAAAGTTATGGCAATGCCAGCATGAACGTGGTTGTAGGAAAGGCCGGAATTTCGAAAGGCGCCCTCTTTAAGTATTTTACAAGTAAGGCAGGCCTGTTTGCCTATGTCTACAGAATGTCCCTCGGGAGAATTAAAGACTATCTGCGGGCGGTTCGTGATGGGAGTGAAGACGAGGATTTTTTTGTCCGGTTGGAAAAGGTGATGCAGGCGGGGATCGACTTCACGCGGGCGCATCCGGGATTGGCACGAATTTACTACCGGATTATTTTTACGGGGGATTCCCCCTACAAAAGGGAGATTCTGGCAGAGATTCACGGGGAGTCCCTCGAATTTATTCAATCGTTGATCCGGAAAGGGATCGCTCGAGGGGAATTGAGACCGGACCTTGACCCGGCAGCGGCTGCATTTGTGGTGGAGTCGGTTGTCGATCGTTTCGTGCAGGCCCATAATGTGCGGTTTATGGATCAGACCCTCTATTTCGAGCATGCTCGAAATAGAGATTCCAGCCAGTGGGCGGGTGACATTGTTGAACTTTTCAGGAAAGGTATGGCCTTTTGATTATGAATCTCCTGATAGTTGCTGCGATGGAACAAGAACTCGATCTTCTGATAGAAGCGTGCAGACCCGAATCCGGGGGGCATGTGGCTGGGTATCGTCACTATTCCGGAACCATGGGAAAACACGCGATCCGGATCGGTATCACCGGTGTGGGGATTGCATCCGCTTCCATGGCTCTTGGGGCATTCTGTGCAACCGAGACTCCGGAAACTGCGATTATGGTGGGGTCTGCCGGTATGTTCCCGGGGTTCGGGCTTTGTGTGGGTGACCTTGTTGTTGCTCAGACGGAGATCCTCTCGGAACTGGGCGTGGTTTCCGGACCCGGAATTGGTGATGGGGGCCTGCTGAAGCTTTCCGGGGTGGATCAGGAAATTTCTCTTGATGGCGCGCTCTCCGGGCAGGCAGTCAAAGCTGGACAAGAAGTGGCCAAAGTGGCTTTTGGAAAATCCCTCACCGTAACGGGGGCATCGGCAAATATGGACCATGCGGTCTTGAGGGTGAAGCAGTTTGGCGCCCTGGCTGAAAACATGGAGGGGTATGCTCTGGCCCTTGCGGGGCAGAGGTTCGGGATCCCGGTTGCCGAAATCAGGGGTATCAGCAATGAGGCCGGTGATCGGAATCGATTAAACTGGGATTTTAAGACGGCCATGGCTCTGCCTCAGAAAGCGGTGCTGGAATTTCTCCTATGACACACCTGCGTATCGGCTATTCCACCTGTCCTAACGACACCTATATCTTTGCCGGCCTTCCCGGTTCGGAAGACGATTCCCCTTTTACTTTTGATCCGGTTCTGGCGGATGTGGAGACCCTCAACGGCTGGGCTCTGGAAAAGCGGCTGGATATCACAAAACTGTCTTTTTTCGCCTTTGGAAAAGTCCGGGAACAATACGCACTTTTGCATGCGGGGGGGGCCCTTGGGCGCGGGTGCGGTCCGGTAATTGTATCCCGCCCGGGAACCGACCTCCGGGAGCTTGAAAACGGAATTATTGCTGCTCCCGGAAACCTGACGACGGCCCGGCTTCTTCTTACGCTCTATCTGAAGAAGGAGCCCCAATTCAAGCAGATGGTTTTTTCTGAGATCATGCCTGCGGTATGTGAAGGAAAGGCGGACTTCGGGCTTGTGATCCACGAAGGGCGGTTTACTTACCAGGATCATAATCTTCAAATCCTGTTGGATCTGGGTGAATGGTGGGAGCAGGAGACTGGATATCCGATCCCCCTGGGGGGGATAGCCATTCGACGTGATCTGGGAGAAAATATGGCCAGGGAAGTGGATCGGTGTATTCGGACCTCCCTCAATATTGCAAGAAACGGTTCAGAGCATGTCACTAATTACGTGATGTTCCACGCCCAGGAAATGATTCCGAGGGTGGTTCAGCAGCACATCGATCTCTATGTCAATCGGTTCAGCGAAGACTTGGGCGAAGAAGGTCGGGAAGCTATTCTGTTTTTAATGGATCAGGCGGAAAGGGCGGGGCGGGTAAAACCCTGCTCCCTGCCGTTGATGGCGTACTGAAAAAGTGTGGATGTGGAATTTGTTGTCGGTTAGGATCGTGGACGTAATAACTTTCGTAAGTAGGCGCATAGATTTGGGTCAGGT
>Ga0307929_1000938_pt1 | contig 25188 bp, 16 predicted proteins | sample AceLakmetage1330_FD_203160 | JGI IMG/M metagenome (GOLD analysis project Ga0307929, IMG submission 203160) | Saline water microbial communities from Ace Lake, Antarctica - #1330 | ecosystem: Environmental > Aquatic > Non-marine Saline and Alkaline > Saline | place: Antarctica: Ace Lake...
TGTAGAATCTGATTTTTTTGTATTTTTGTGCGGTAATATAAAGCCCATGATTTTTTTTTTGAAGTTTGCGCTGCAAAATTAGGAATCTTCGGGCTTTTTTTGTACTTTAAACTTCCGGACACTTATGCAGTGGGAAGCAATATGTCGGCATGGCCAAAGATGTTGACAACAGGGTTAAGGAGCACAATGCCGGTAAATCAAAGTTTACTTCAGGACATCGCCCCTGGATGTTAATTTATCGTGAAGATGGATTTCAAAGCAGTGCTGATGCCAGGGTGAGAGAAAAATATCTGAAATCTGCTGCGGGGAAAAGATTCATTGCTAAAAAGCTACCCGAATAGTAATAACAGGTTTCTATCCTGGTAATGGGGGTTCCCTGCCTGACTGTGTCACGCAGGCAGGGATTCCCCTACGGACTACAACTGCAAGCCATCTCAATCAAAGGGATGGCTTTTTTTGTTTTATAGCTATGTGGTCAGTTTATGTTTTAAAAAGTTTGTCCAGTGGGAAGCAATATGTCGGCATGGCCAAAGATGTTGACAACAGGGTTAAGGAGCACAATGCCGGTAAATCAAAGTTTACTTCAGGACATCGCCCCTGGATGTTAATTTACTTTGAAGATGGATTTCAAAGCAGTGTAGATGCCAGGGTGAGAGAAAAATATCTGAAATCTGCTGCGGGGAAAAGATTCATTGCTAAAAAGCTACCCGAATAGTAATAACAGGTTTCTATCCTGGTAATGGGGGTTCTCCGCCTGCTACGCAGTCGGACAAGTCTGCCTGCGCTACGCAGTCGGACAAGTCTGCCTGCGCTACGCAGTCGGACAAGTCTGCCTGCGCTACGCAGTCGGACAAGTCTGCCTGCGCTACGCAGTCGGACAAGTCTGTCTGCCTTTCATAAGTTTAGAATTGCTTTAATGCTATTTATAAAATGTGGTCTTCCATCCTGGTAACAGGGGTTCCCTGCCTGACTGTGTCACGCAGGCACGGATTCCCCTACGGACTACAACTACAAGCCATCTCAATCAAAGGGATGGCTTTTTTTGTTTTATAGCTATGTGGTCAGTTTATGTTTTAAAAAGTTTATCCAGTGGAAAGCAATATGTCGGCATGACCAAAGATGTTGACAACAGGATTAGAGAGCACAATGCGGGTAAATCAAAGTTTACTTCAGGACATCGCCCCTGGATGTTAATTTACTTTGAAGATGGATTTCAAAGCAGCGGGTTTTTATAGGAATTTAGAAAATCTTTTTTTCAGTTTGCTCTGTGCTCGTGTGGACGAAGCTCCGGGCTATCTTGCTTAAATTCCTCTATTAAAGATTTCTTTGACCATTCCAAACATCATTGCCGAAAAATCCGAGGCCTTATATTTTGTGTAGGGTTTTATTGTTTAGAATCTAAGAAATCAATGAGTTTTTGCCCAATAGTTTCGGCATCGGGCAGGAGCTTTTTGTAGGCATCGGGCAGGGTGCTTGCGGTTTGGTAAGAGGCTACGCCTATGGGCAAAGTTGCAGTTTTTAACGAATACTCCACAACGGTTCTGTTTTTGGTTTTACAAATAATAATGCCAATAGCGGAGTTTTCGTGGGGCAGTTTTACGGTTTCGTTCAATACCGTTAAATAAAACTCCATTTTGCCCTTATGTTCGGGGGTGAATTCGCCAATTTTCAAATCAATAGCCACCAAACATTGGAGGCTGCGATGAAAAAGCAAGAGGTCAACCTTGTATTCTTTTTCGTCAACATTCAATTTATACTGGTTGCCTACAAACGTAAAATTATGCCCCAATTCCAATAAAAATTTCTGGATGTTTTTGATGAGGGCTTGTTCCAATTCATACTCGGAATGTTCGTTGGCAAGTTCCAAAAAATCAAATGTAAAATTGGCGTTGCTGGCTGTCTTTGCACTTAGAAAAAATGATAATGTGTTTTGTCCAACTAATTTCTCCAACCAATGGTTGGAGATTTGTATCAGACTAATATTCATTATAAAACTGCACCATATACCATAAATTGGTGGTAGAAAACCCAGTCATAGTTGGAAATTCGTTTTGCAGTTCTTTACTCAAAGTGGGCACAATGGCTTTGCCCCAACCCAATGCTTGTTTTTCGGAAATGGCTTTGCCTAAATCCCAATACAAATTTATTAAATGCACATTTACAGCCTTTAAAGCTTCGTATTGGGTTTGCCTGACTTTATCTTTAATTTCGGCAATAAAAGAGATTTGACTTGTATTTAATTCTCCCATCATTCGATAATTTCTTTATTCAAACAAAACACAAACCGGCGCAGGAGCTTCGGCCTCGGCCACAAAAGTTAATAATCCGGTCGCTTTATCCCGCTTAAAACTCACCACATTGTTGGTGTTTTGATTGGCTACAATTAGAAATTCATCGTCCGGCGAAAGTGCAAAATGACGGGGTTCATTGCCGTGTGTGGATTCAAAACCCAGTATTTTCAATTGTCCGCTATCCGAATCGATGCCAAATATGACAATACTGTTATGTCCCCGGTTGGAGGCATAAACAAACCGGCCATCCGATGAAATCGCGATATGGGCACTTTTGCTGAATGCCTCAAAATCGTTGGGAAGCGTTGAAATGGATGAGCCTTTAAGATATTTTCCTGAAGTACCTTTTTCGATAAAAGTGATGGTGTTGTTGAGTTCGTTTAAAACGTAAATCCATTTATTGTTTGGATGAAAGGCCAGGTGGCGTGGTCCGTCACCGGGAGCCATAGCCATTTTTTGCGGGCTTCGTGGAAGGAGTTTTTGTTTGACAGCGTCGATTTTTGAAAACCAAAGCTCGTTGGTTCCCAGGTCGGCCGCGATGATACCCGAGGCATCCGGCTCGAACCATGCCGAATGGGCGTGGGGAGCTTCCTGCCGCTCGGTAGTGCCCGCCCCCTCATGTTGCTCAATATCGAGCAAATCCGAAAGCCGTCCTTTTTTATCCAGTTTCAACAAGCCTACATTTCCACCGATGTAGTTGGCCGTAAGCACCCAGCCCTCTTTATTTACCGCAACAAAGCAGGGGGCGAGTCCTCCGGAGGGTTTGCTGCTCAAGGGTTTCAGTTTATTTTCTTTAATTTGGTATGATGCTATCGTGCCCATCCCTGCCGAATCGCCGCTTTCGTCCACGGCCAGCAGTACCTTTTTATCAGCACTCCAGGCCAGAAACGAAGGATCTTTGGCTTTTGCCGCCAGGCCGGATTTTTTAATCTCTCCATTTATTTGTAAAGTGTATCGGTAAATCCCTTCGCTTTGCCCCTCGGTGTAGCTTCCCAAATAAAACGTATAATCCGAATCGGCCTTCTTTTTGCGGTTAAACAGAGTGCAGGAGCTTGTTAGCAATATTCCAAAAAATAAAATTAGAAACGAAAAAAATAAAATAGGATGCCTTTGCATATTAGTTTGTGATAATTAATGACTTGGCTAAATTAGCTTAAAATTGGATATTTTGAACTTTGATTTGTAGTTTCGATTAATTTTGCCACTCTGCTATAAACAACTACTTTAAATGAAACACCGCTTAATTCAGATTTTTTTTCTTATTTTGCTTTTGATAGGGATGCTTGGATGCACAAGCGACAAGCCCAATACCGCTGGTACAAGCAAAACCGTTATGGCGATAGAAACCTTTGTGGTACAAGCCGAAACCATCAGCGAAATCATCAAGACCTCGGGCAGCGTGCAGCCCAACGAGAAAATGGAGCTACGCAGCGAGGTTTCCGGCAGGGTGGTAAAGGTAAACTTTGATGAAGGTAGCAGGGTGGAAAAAGGAAGTATGCTGGTTCAGATTGACGACTCGGAATTGAGAGCGCAACTGCAAAAATACAATGCCCAGATGCGCATTGCCCGCGAGGATGAAAACCGCAAAAAACAATTGCTCGGGATCAACGGCATTTCGCAGGAGGTGTATGACGGATCGCTTGCCAGGGTGGAAGAGCTGGAAGCCGACATCGCCCTCACCGATTCAAAAATCCGAAAATCGAATATCGAAGCTCCCTTTAGTGGAAAAATTGGTCTGCGCCATGTAAGCCAGGGCGCGTGGGTGTCGCAGGGCGAAATAATCTCTGTCCTCGTGCAGAGCGATCCTGTGAAAATCGAATTCGACATCCCGGAACGATATGCGGCTTTTATTAAAGATGGGATGAAAATTACCTTTTCCGTTGTCGGTAATGACAACGAATTTGCCGCAACGATCTATGCCTCCGAGCCGCGCATCGATGCCAGCACACGCTCGCTAAAGGTAAGGGCAATTACCGCAAACCCACGGGGCGAGCTTATTCCGGGAGCCTTTACCGAAATCACCATCAACTTGCGTCAAATCGATTCTGCCCTGATGATCCCCACCTATTGTCTTGTCCCGCAGCTCAACAGCCAAAACTTATTTGTTATCAAAAAAGGAAACGCACATTTAGTGGAGATTGAAACTGGCATCAGAAACGATAAAATGGTGCAGGCAACTTCTGGAATCTACAAGGGCGATACGATTGCCATTAGTGGTTTGCTTGCGCTTAAAGACGGGATGCCCGTGAGCATAAAAAGTACGGAATCCATCAAAAACACCAACGACCGATGAACATTTCTTCCGTTTTTATTGGTCGTCCGGTGCTCACCACCGTGGTTTCCATCATCATTGTTTTGTTTGGGATTATCGGTTTTACCTACCTCGGCGTAAGAGAATATCCCAGCGTGGATCCGCCGGTGGTAAACGTAACCACCAATTACCCCGGAGCCAACGCGGCGGTGATCGAATCGCAGATTACCGAACCCCTCGAGGAATCGATAAGCGGGATTGCCGGCATCCGCACCATGACCTCCACCAGCAGCGATGGGCGTAGCACCGTTACCGTTGAGTTTAATCTGGGCGTGGACATGGAAGCCGCCGCCAACGATGTGCGCGACAAGGTATCGCGTGCCGTGCGCAACCTTCCGCCCGATGCCGATCCGCCCATCGTAAATAAATCGGATGCCGATGCACAAACTATTCTCACCATTACGGTGCAAAGCAACAAACGCAGCCTGATCGAGCTTACCGATTTCGCCGTTAATACTTTTAAAGAACGCCTGCAAACCATCGAAGGCGTAAGCGAAATAAGGATATGGGGCGAGCAGAAGTATTCGATGAAGCTGGAATTCGATCCGCTAAAACTTGCCGCCTACAAGCTTACCCCGCTGGATGTAAGAACTGCCTTGCTGCGCGAAAATGTAGAGATTCCTTCCGGTCGCATCGAAGGGCTGACCAACGAGCTGACCATTCGCACCCTGGGGAGGCTTACCACCGAAGATGAATTTGATGATCTGATAATTGCCGAAAGGCAGGGAACCCTCATCCGCCTCAAAGATATTGGCAAAGCACGCCTGGCTCCCGAAAACGAGCGCACCCGTTTGCGTGGAAATGGAGGAATCCCCATGGTGGGAATTGCCCTTAACCCACAGCCCGGAGCCAATTATATCGACATTGTGGACGAAGCCTTCGCCAGGGTGGAACAAATAAAAAAAGACCTGCCTTCGGACATCGAAACCGGCGTGGCTCTTGATACCACACGCACTATTCGTAAAGCCATCACCGAGGTGGAAGAAACCATTATCCTGGCATTTCTGCTTGTGGTGCTCGTAATTTTTGTTTTCCTGCGCGATTTCCGAACCACCGTGATTCCCATCATCGCCATCCCTATTTCGCTGGTGGGCACATTTTTTATCATGTATGCCGCCGATTTTTCGATCAACATCCTCACTTTGCTTGGCATTGTGCTGGCTACGGGTATTGTGGTTGATGATGCCATTGTGGTGATGGAAAATATTTATACCAAAGTAGAGCGTGGCATGAGTCCGCGCGAAGCTGCCTACAAGGGATCCAAAGAAATTGTGTTTGCTATTATCTCTACCACCATCACGCTGGCAGCGGTTTTTTTGCCCATCATTTTCCTTTCGGGATTAACGGGTCGCTTGTTTCGCGAATTTGGCGTGGTGGTAGCCGGAGCTGTAATAATTTCTGCCGTGGTTTCGCTTACGCTAACCCCGATGATGAGTGCCCGGATATTGAAAAACAGAGAACGACCCAACTGGCTCTTCAGGAAAACGGAACCCTTTTTTAGAAATCTGATCGGCGGCTATGTAATTTCTTTGCGCAAATTTATGATTCGTCCCTGGCTGGGATTTCTCGTGATGTTGGTCTCGGGCTTCATTATTTATTTTATCGGCATGGAGCTGCCCTCGGAACTTGCCCCAATGGAGGATAAAAGTCAGCTACGGATTATTAGCACGGCACCCGAGGGAACTTCTTTTGATAAAATGGATGAATACATCAACGAGCTTATCGAAATCGTGGATACCCTGCGCGAAAAAGAATCCTTGCTCACCGTTACCTCGCCGGGCTTCGGCAGCTCCCTTTCTACCAATACAGGTTTTGTGCGGCTTACACTTTTGCCTCCTGGCGAGCGTAAAAAATCGCAACAAGAATTGGCCGCCGAGCTTACGCCGATCATGGCACAGAAGAATTTTGCCCGTTCCTTTGTCGTCCAACAGCAAACCATTGGCGCGAGCCGGGGTAGTTCGCTGCCGGTGCAATACGTTATTCAGGCCCCCAATTTTGAAAGTCTAAAAGCGGTAATCCCGGTATTTTTGGATAGTACCCAGCAAAATCCGGCTTTTGGTATTATCGATATAAATCTGAAATTTAACAAGCCTGAGCTAAAAGTAGAAATCGACCGCAACAAGGCCCGGGAGATGGGCGTTACGGTGCGCGATATTGCCGAAACTATCCAGTTGTATTTTGGCGGGCAAAGGTTTGGATATTTTATCTTTAACGGAAAACAATACCAGGTAATCGGGCAGGCTACCCGCGAAAACCGCGATGAACCCCTCGATTTAAGAACCATTTCGGTACGGAACAACAAGGGCGATGCGGTGCAAATCGATAATCTTATCAAGCTGAGTTACCAAAGTACGCCCCCGCAGCTTTATCGCTACAACCGCTATGTTTCGGCAACGGTGTCGGCCAGCCTTGCCGATGGGGTATCGCTGGGCGCGGGTATCCAGGAGATGGATCGTATCTCCAAATCGGTGCTCAACGAAACTTTTAGCACCAGCCTGGCGGGCGTTTCCAAGGAGTTTACCGAAAGTTCCAACAGCCTGGTCTTTGCTTTTATGCTGGCACTGGTATTGATTTTCCTGGTGCTATCGGCGCAGTTCGAGAGTTTTTCGGATCCATTGATTATCATGCTCACCGTTCCACTGGCTCTGGCCGGTGGCGTGCTATCGCTGTGGATGTTTGGGCAAACCCTGAATATTTTTAGCCAGATCGGAGTTATCGTTCTGGTGGGTATTGTTACCAAAAACGGGATACTCATCGTAGAATTTGCCAACCAGCGCAGGCAGCAGGGGCTGGCCAAGCGCGAAGCGGTGATCGATGCAGCAGGCCAACGATTCCGACCCATCCTTATGACCAGCCTTGCCACCATCCTGGGAGCCTTGCCCATTGCCCTGGCTCTGGGCGAAGCCTCCACCAGCCGCGTTCCCATGGGCATTGTTATTATTGGCGGACTTACCTTTTCGCTCGTCCTCACCCTTTATGTTATCCCGGCGCTCTACCTCTATTTATCATCCAAAAAAACCAAAAAATATGAGGAATTTTAAAATATACAGCAGCTTACTTTTGCTCCTCTTTTTTTGTTTCGAGGGAAATCTAAAATCCCAGACATCGAATGATACGCTGTTGTTCCAGGATATTTTTGCTATTGCCTTACAACATAATTTTCAATTAATAATTCTTGCCAACGATGCCGGGATTGCACAAAACAATAACAGCCTCGGTAATGCTGGTTTTTTGCCATCGCTGGATGTGGGCGTAAGCAACAATACCTCCATTGTGGACAGCAAACAGGAATTTTACGATGGCAGAACCAAAGATGCTACCGGTGCCAAAAACAACAACTTTGGCGCACTGGCCGAGTTGAACTGGACCGTGTTTGATGGCATGAAAATGTGGGCTGCCCAACAGCGGCTTGAAGAACTTGAGAATATTGGCAGGATGAATTTGCAACTTGAAATCGAGCTGACCTACCTCGATCTGGCCTCGTTTTATTATCAACTGGTGCAGGAGCAAAAGCTGCTGGAAGTAATAAAATCGACCATGGAAGTGAGCCGTGCCCGACTTGCCCTGGCCGAGAAGAAATTTAAAATAGGCGCGGCTTCGGAAGTGGATTTGAACCAGGCCAAAATAGATATGAGCACCGACAGCACCTCATTTATCCGGCAGCAGGTACAAGTTAAAAACCTGGTGGCCGACATCAATATGCTGGCCGGCCGATCGCCTGAGATGGTGTGGGCGGCAGGCAAAGAAATAATTTTTGAGGGCGACATCAACTATCAGGACATGTACGCCAAGATGATAGAACAGAACTATTCGATTTTGCTGGTGAAAGCACAGGCAAGCGTAAAATACCAGGAAATTCGAGAACGGAGAGCCGCGCTGATCCCCTCGCTTTCACTCTATGCCAATTATCAGTACAACAACCTGAGCAGCGAAACCGGGCTGCTGCAAACCAACACCTCTCATGGGCCGGCCTTTGGATTTAATTTTAATTATACCCTTTTCGATGGCTTTAATAACAAGCGCGAATTGCAAAACAGCAAAGTGGAATACAGCTCGGCGCAAACCCAGGCCAGCGAGGTACTGAGTAATATGCACACCCAACTTTACAAAACCTACAATGTGTATAATGGTGCTGCGCAAGAAGTGGCTCTTGAGAAAACAAATTTGACCAATGCGGATAAAAATCTAAGCATTGCCATCGAGCTTTACCGGTCGGGCGAAATCAACGAGATTGACTTCCGCGACATTCAGCGCAAGGCCCTCGAAGCCGAAAACCGCCTGCTTGCCGCCGAATACCTCCTGAAAATGGCAGGCCTTAACTTACGGCAGATTAGTGGAAATTTGAAGTTTTAGGTTGGCTTTATGGACAGATCCTATTTAAACCACAAAAAGCCCCGACTACCATTTTTTGATCCGCAGTCGGGGCTTGATATTTTTGTGGGCAAGCTATAAAACAGATATTACTGTTTTACTCGATGATTAATTTTTGAATTTCAATTGTCTGGTTTCCCAATATCCTGATAAAGTAAATGCCAGCAGGCAATCCGGTAGTTTTGATGATTTGCCCCGGATTCGTAATATTGACACGTTGAATGAGTTGTCCGGCTTGCGAATAAATTTCGCAAGTAGTGATGTCATTTCCCGTAAGGGTAAACTGCTCACCGGCCGGATTTGGATAAATCGTAAATTGCCCACTTTCGCGGGATGAAATGCCTGTGGTAGTTTCTTCGGCGACATCCAGATAAAAGGTGTGTCCCATGTTTACCCCTGCTTCTATTTGCGCATCGCTAAGCATAGCAGTTTGGTATCCATCGGCGGTGCAGGCAATATCGTAGATGCCGGGTGGTAGCAATAGAGAGTAATGTGAGCCGAAGGGTGTGGCGGTGGTAACTACGCCATCGTCGAGATTGGTGGCCTCAATTTCGGCTTCGGCAATGGTGAGGTTTGTTGCAGCATCGCGCACAAAGCCCAGCACTTTTCCGGGCTGGCTATCGCCATATTTATACACGCCATAGCCCCGGGTGCCGGCCAGGATTTCGCTGGTGCTTGAGCCATAGGCAATATCCCAAATTGCCATGGTGCTTATGCCCTGGTTAAAGGCTTCCCAGGTCTGTCCTTCATCGGCACTATGGAAAACGCCGTTGCTGGCTCCGGCATACACATCGCTGCCCTCGGTGCCCAGCACGCTCCAAAATAAGCCGCTAATATTGGGGCAGAGGGTGTAGGCCTCGCCATCGGGCGATTTGAAAATACCTTGGTCGGTGGACATATAGACCATCTGGTCGAGTTTACTATCAGCCAGGCGAATAGAAATATCGGTAAAGTAGCTTACGCCGGATATCCCGGTGCAGGGCAGAAAACTTGCGCCCAGATCGTCGGAAAATACAGAATTGGTGGCCAACTGCTCATAAATCAGCAGTACCCTGAGGTCGCCCGAGGGATTGGTGCTAAGGCCAAATCGTGGGTAAAAGCCAAAGGGCAGGCCTGTGGGATCGTTCCAGCTTGCGCCGCCATCGGTAGTATATTTTATGGGTCCGGTTGAGCCGGCAATCCACATAATGTCGGGGTTGGTGGGGTGAACCATTGCTCCGGTGTAATAGGTTGTTTCCTGATTCAGCACCTCCCAGCTTTCGCCAAAATCATCGCTGTAAAAAACGCCATTGTTGGTGGCTACCATGCGGCGATCTACCGCCCAGTCGTCGCTATTGGTGGGGGCAAAGCCATAAGCCCACCAGCCCTGCAGGCCGTTGGATTTATTTTCCCAGCTTTCGCCCATGTTGGTCGAACGCCATATTCCGCTTCCTTCCGAGCCAGCCCAAATTTCGTTGCGGTCAGCATAATACACCGCGCTATGCACGTAAACGTTGTTCATGCCTTCAACGCTAAGGGCGTAGCCACTTGCGTTGCCCAAAACCACCGAGCCCCAGCTTCCAAACAAGGCTCCGGCATCCGATGCGCCAATGGCCTGCCATGTGCGCTCGACGATGTTTTCGCTGGCCACTGTCCAGGTGTCGCCATTATCGGTACTTTCGTAAATGCTACCCCCGTAAACCACGCTGTAAAAGGTGGAATTGTATTTTACAATGCCCCGGGCAAAGTTGCTGGTGCTTTGCGCCAGCGTCCAGTTTTGTCCGCCATCGGTGGATTTGTAAATGCCGGTTTCGGCACCAAGCAACATAAAGTCGCCATCATCAGGGCTAAGATAAATGCCATAGCATTGGCCTGAACCTGCAGGATTTATGCTGACCCAGATGGCACCATCGGTGCTTGAGTAAAGTCCTGAGCCAGCGGTGCCAGAAACGGCTACCAACATGCGTTCAGGATTATCGGGCGACACGGCAAAATCTTTCATATAACCCTGAGTAAGGTTTGTGGTGTTCCAGGTGGTGCCGCCATCAGGTGAATAACGTACGCCCTGGTTGGAGGCAATACCGGCAATCATCAAATCGGTGTTGGCGATTTGCACGCCCAGGCCAATAATAGTGGTACTGGGATAGGCGATCTGGAGCCAGGTGGCTCCACCGTCCTCACTGCGATAAATGCCATATTTTCCGCCAGCCAGAAATGTATTGCTTTGGGTGGGATGGGCAAGAGCAGCGTACATTATCTTATTATTAATATCCGAGCCGTTCCAGTTTTGCCCGCCATCGGTCGAATACCAGATGCCGCCGTTTCCGGCCGTTGAATGGCCGCAGGCGGCTACTACTTTCATGCCATCGGTGGCAAAGCCTCTGATGTTGCCGCCCCATGGGCCTTTGGCCATCCATTCGGCGCGGGGTGTGGTGGTGCCCGGGACGATGACATCATTTTGCGAATGTAGGTCGGCGGTGATTAGTGCTTCGGGAGGAATAGGATCGCCGTTTAAATCCAGGTTTGAAGTTTGTTGCGCCATGCCGATATTGATCAGCATCAGCATTGCGATTAGTAAACTGTAAAATTTGCTCATAGCGTTGTGGTGATTTAGTTAGTAAAATTATTGAATTTAAAAAATGATGAGGATTGCGAAATCTGTTTGTAATGCTTTTTCCGGCTATCTCAACAGGCAAAGCTAAAATAAAAGTTTTACACAAGCCCTGATGATGATGAAAAATTTGAAATCTGATTGCGAGTCACCCTGTGAATATTGCCTTAGCCTGGGATGTGTGTTCTGGGAATAAGCACAATGGTTTAGATTTATTCACGGGGTAACTATTTCCGAAGTCTGGTGCCGGGCTTGCTGTCATCGCAGACAAAATTGCGCAGCACAGGAAAAAGCTTATTGAAAGCAGGGTAAGGATTATGCTGGATAAGTCTCATTTGGGAACTCGAAGACAGGGATTGCGATTGATCTTAGAATAATATTGTATTTTTGTCAAAACATTTTTGTTATGGATACTTCAAATGTAAGCATAAACTTTTCGCTTAATTTTAATCAGGTAGTTGATATCATCAAACAACTTCCACATAATGAAAAACTGAAATTAAGCAACGTTTTAATAAAGGAGACAAAGCATACCCTGAAAGATTTTGGGGCGGAAAACGATAAAGTATTGACCCATTTTGCAAGTGAAAATGTTTTAGCAAAGGACTGGTTGTTATCCGAAGAAGATGAGGCATGGAAAGATTTGTAAAAGGAGACATTGTTGTTTTACCGTTCCCGTATTCCGATTTGTCAAGTTCCAAGAAAAGGCCTGCAATGGTTCTGGCAAACCTGAAAGGTGAAGATATTATTCTGTGCCAGATTACCAGCCAATATGTAAAAGATGATTATGCTATCACATTGAATGAGGCCGATTTTATTGAGGGTTCGCTTAAGCAGCCAAGTAATATAAGACCAAATAGGTTGTTTACCGCCGAAAAAAGCGTTATTGACCGCAAAATTGGAAAGGTCGATCATAATGTGATTGAGAAAGTTGTAGATAATCTTTTTAAGATTTTAAGACCGTAAAAAGCCTGGGTTTACTACACTCCTGTTTTGTCCTGCAAATAGTGTTTTACCTTTAGCTCCAATATCCATATTTGCTCCGTATTTCATCATTGCCGAACTACCCGGCGCAGCTATGCTTCGGCTGGTTTTTGCTTTTAAAGCATTTAGGTAAAAAATGTTGTAAGTCATACGTTAGCAAAAATATAAAAAATTGGTTCTTTTCCAAAACGAGTGGATAAATAAGAATGATACATTTATGGTACAAGGATTTTCCGGATCGGGGTCAACTTTTTTGTTTTTATTGCGTTAATGTGGCCATGGCATCACATCATACAATCGACACCGGGGAACGCGAAACCCCCAAAAAGAAAGTTACGAAACGCAGCTTGAAAAAACTGATTCGCTTGTTTCGCTTTGTGAAACCACAGAAATGGGTTTTCGCCGCAGGGCTGATTTTTTTGGTACTGTCGAGTCTTACCACGCTTGTCTTTCCTGCACTGCTGGGCGATTTGCTGGATTCCGCCAAGAGCAAGAGCATGGATCAGATAAACCGAATAGGATGGATTTTGGTGGGCGTGTTTGTTTTTAACGCAGTCTTGTCGTATTTTAGGATTTACCTCTTTGCCATCGTTACCGAGAAAACGCTGGCACTGCTTCGGCAAACCACATATAATCACCTTATACGCTTACCGATGACGTTTTTTTCGGGACATCGGGTGGGTGAACTGAACAGCCGCCTTTCGGCGGACATCGCACTTTTGCAGGAAACCTTTACTACGACCATTGCCCAGTTTATCCGGCAGATCATTATTATTACCGGCGGCATCGCAATCCTGGCGTTTATTTCGCCACGGCTTACCTTGTTTATGCTGGCCATTGTGCCGGTGGTAGCGGTGGTGGCGCGATTTTTTGGGACGTATATCCGCAAGATGTCGAAGGAGGCGCAGAGGCATGTTGCCGAATCGAACACGATTGTGGATGAAACGCTGCAGGCCATAACTAACGTAAAGGCTTTTGCCAACGAGGCCTACGAGTCGCTGCGCTACAAACGCAAAACTGATGAGGTGATCGATGTTTCGTTGAGGGGAGCCAAGTGGCGGGGCTTGTTTGTTTCGTTTATATTTCTGGCCATGTTTGGTTCGATCGTGGGGGTGATATGGTATGGCGTATATCTGGTAAACAGTGGCTCGGGCATGACTTTGGGCGATCTTTTTAAGTTTGTACTTTATACGGTTTTTATTGCCGGCTCGATAGGCGGGCTGGCCGATTTTTATTCGCAGATACAAAAGGCCATAGGTGCTACCGAAAACCTGATGGATATTTTGGAGGAAGCTGCTGAGCCGCTTGGCGAAAAGCTTTCGGGAGAAACCAATATTTGCTGCACAGGCAAGGTAACTTTTCAGGAAGTTAGTTTTTCGTATCCGGGGCGCAAGGATGTGGAGGTGCTAAAGGGTGTTTCGTTCGCTGTCAACAAGGGCGAACAGATTGCCCTGGTTGGTCCTTCGGGTGCTGGCAAGACGACTATCGGAGCTTTGTTGTTTCGCTTTTACGAACCCACGGGCGGCAGCATTCTTATCGATGATCGGCCGATTACGGATTTTGATTTGTCGGTATTGCGCGATCATTTGGCCATCGTACCGCAGGAGGTGCTGCTTTTCGGGGGTACTATTGGCGAAAATATCGCTTATGGTCGTCCGGGTGCAGACCGTGACGCGATTGTGGAGGCGGCAAAGCAGGCTAATGCCTGGGAGTTTATCCATTCGTTTCCCGATGGCCTTGACACGCTGGTTGGCGACCGTGGCATACAGCTTTCGGGCGGGCAGCGGCAACGTGTAGCTATCGCTCGTGCCATACTCAAAGATCCCGACATCCTTATTCTGGATGAAGCTACCAGCTCGCTGGATTCTGAGTCGGAGCGGTTGGTGCAGCAGGCTCTGGATGTGCTGATGAAAAACCGTACTTCCATCATCATCGCTCACCGCCTTTCTACCATTCGCAAGGCCGATAAGATTATCGTCATCGACAAGGGACGTGTGGCCGAATCGGGCAGCCACGATGAATTATTAGCTCTTGATAAGGGAATTTACAAAAACCTAAGTGCTTTGCAGATGGAGGTGTTTGGATAATCATTCAAAAAAAAATTATTGTAAATCTTGTTTTGTAAAGAGTAAACGCTATTTTTGTTAACATTTTTTTAACAAATTGCAATTTTACTTACCTACAAAACTGTTTTTTTTATGCTAAGATTTTTACTTCGTTCACCTAAAAAATTATTCTTTGCTGCTTCATTTCTGTTTTCTATTTTCTTTGCTGGCAGCTTATCATCTCAAACTGCTAATTATGGCCCCATAAAAGTTGCAGGCGAATCCACGATGATTCTCAACAACAAGCGGGATATTTATCACGAAAAAAATAGCACCGTGCGCCAGAAGATGATAGAAAAGGCCGTATATGATGCCATCGAACAAGGGACAAAGCAAAAGATAAGTTCGATTGAAGAACACATGCAGTACTCCAATTCGGTGTCGCATAGTTTTGAAGATGTTTTTGAGGATTACCTTTCCTCATCGCTGGTGCAGAGGAATGTTGAATGGGTGCGCACCGGGAATTATAAATTTGTGCGGGTGGAGAATGAAAAAGGCGATAAGACTCGAAAGTGGAAGTGCATGGTGGAGGGTACGGTTACCAATCTTGATCCTAATAAACTTAATCCATCGACCGAGAAACCAAGAACCGGCAACGACTATTACATTACCCGCAAGAGTTATAATATCGTTCATATCAATGCTGGCTCGGATGATAATATTCAGATTGGGGATAAATTTGTAGCTTTTAAATACAAGGGCAAAAAAGCGTTGACCGGTATAAATATGAAAGCCAAGGCGATGGGGCTGATCAGCATTACCAATGTGGAGGGCAATTATTCGGAGGGCCGTATATTGCGGGGAATATATGGTGTAAAAGAAGCCCATCAGGCCAAGAAGTACAATTTTAGAAAATCGCGTTCCGGGCTTGAATACAAGTGGGGGAGTTCGTACGAGCAAATTAACACCACCGATATTGGCGATCTGGAATCGAGCCTGAACACCACAAGCCATTCGGTGTACTTTTATTATTTCAGCTATATCTCGCGTGTGGGTTTTAAGCTTGGTGGAAGCTACTACGACATTAATAAAAAATATACTATTCCTAACCAGAGTGATTATAAAGTCGATTCGACGGCTGTTGCCTTTTCGCCCGAGTTTAATCTGAATTACTCCATCGGCCTGGTTCCCGACTTTATTTTTTTAGTACCCAATGCTTCATTGGGCTACTTGTTTTTTATGGATAGTAAAGAAAGTATTCTGGATAAACCTGATGGAGCCTGGGATGTTAATGTAATGGTGGAAGCGGATATGTCGGTTCATCTGCGTCTGTGGAGTTTCGATTTTATTGGTGGGATTGCATATAAATACATCAACGACTATCCCGAGCTTAGTAATTTTTATCCCCACTTCGGAGTAGCATACAACTTTGTAAGATATGCCAAAAAGGCTTTACTGGCTGAATAGAAGAGGCTTCAGATTAAATTTTTCTACTACTAATAACATGTTTTTGTAAAAGCCAGTATTTCAGGAGATTCCTCACTGCGTTCGGAATAACACCGTCGGAGCGGGTGGAGGGGTGAGAGAATGTGGGTGCTTCGCGCCCACATTCTCTCACCCCATTCATAGTCCTGGGACTTTGTCATTTCGACTGGAAAAACGCAGCGCAGCAAGTTTTGTAGGGAGAAATCTTTTCCCCAATGTCCCCGCAATGGCGGGATTTTCCCGATGGGTCGGGGCAGGCAGCTTCGCTCAATCCCGCCTTTGGCGAGGATGTCGCTTTGTTCCACATTACCTCATTATGCTCAAAAAAAATATTCGTGGATTCTCGGACTGAAAAGGTGCATGAATTCCATGTCTAATAATCCCGAAGTCTATACCTTAAAGGATGCGAACGATATTAAATAGTTTGTCCATTAAGTCAATTTTTTTTTGATTTAAGATTGATCCCCCACATGCGGGAATCGGAGATTTTAGATTGTCTTGAATATCACCAACATCTTAAATCTAAAATCGTAAATCTGAAATCATATATTTTTCTAAATATCACTTTAAAGACTAGCACTAAATAGCCAAGCCTTTTTCCCTTAAGCCACCACATAACGAAGGTACAAAGATTTGCAAGGTTTATCCTTCGTTTTTTATCAACATCATCCCTTTCCACAAGTCATTTTCGGTAAATTTGCAGGCTCGTTTTATTCCTCATCCCAAAAACGCAAACCGATGTACCTGATATTTGATACCGAAACCACAGGCTTTCCCAAAGATTATAATGCGCCCTTAACCCGCTTCGATAACTGGCCACGAATGGTGCAGATTGCCTGGCAGTTGCACGATTATGACGGACAACTAATGGAGAGCGATGCCTTTGTTGTTAAGCCTGATGGCTACACTATTCCTTTTAAGGCCGAGGAGGTGCATGGTATTTCCACAGCCATGGCCGGGAAGTATGGGCAGGACATCCGCCCGGTGCTCGACCGCTTTGCCGAGGTGCTTGTTAAAGCTAGCCACATTGCCGGCCACAATATTGAATTTGACCTCAAAATCGCCGGTTCCGAATTTTTAAGAAATGGCTATCAAAACCTGCTCGAAGGCAAAACGGTGGTGGATTCGATGAAGACCTCAGTTAACTTTTGCGCTTTACCCGGTGGCCGGGGTGGGGGATTTAAATACCCAAAACTGGGGGAATTGCACGTAAAACTTTTCGGTGAAACCTTCGAGGAAGCCCACAATGCCGTGGCCGATGTTATCGCTACCAGCCGTTGTTTTCTGGAGATGGTGCGACTTGGCGTAATTGATCAGCGGCTCTTGAAAATTGCGCCGGAAGCATTGCAATCGTTCAAAGAGAAAAATTCGGAAATTATCAAAGCCGAAGTTATTGCCTTTGAATCGAATAAGGAGTTAAGCCAGCAACTGTCGAGGCAGGAATCCGCCCGGCAAGCTGAAATAACACCCAAACCGGAGATCGAATTGGCCACGGATGCCCCCTTCACCCACTTGCATGTGCATTCGTTTTATTCGGTGCTCAACGCCACACCGCCCATAAAAGCCCTCGTTAAAAAAGCCGTCAGCTTTGGGATGGAAGCAATGGCTATCACCGATCTGGGAAATCTTTTTGGGGCTTTTGAATTTATTAAGGAAGCCAAAAAAGCCAGGATCAAAGCCATCATCGGTTGCGAACTTTATTTGACCGAGGAGCGGACGAAAGTGAAATTTACCAAAGACAATCCCGATCGCCGCAGCCAGCAATTATTTTTGGCCAAAAACATCAATGGCTACCGCAATCTTTCGCGGCTTAGCTCCACCGGATGGATAGAAGGCAACTACGCCGGTTATCCGCGCATCGACAAAGAAATATTGCTCCAATGCAAGGACGACCTGATCACCACCACCGGTGGTGTGTATTCGGAGGTCAATCATTTGATTCTTAATGTAGGCGAACAGCAGGCCGAAGAAGCCTTTATCTGGTGGAAAGAACAGTTTGGCGATGATTTTTATGTACAGCTCAACGACCATGGGCTGGAAGAGGAACAGCGCACCAACGCGGTGTTGCTAAAGTTTGCCAAAGAACACGGGGTAAAAGTGATTGCCGCCAACGAGGTTTTCTTTTTGGAGCAGGACGACTTCGACCTGCACGACAGCCTGATTTGTATCAAGGAAAACGAATACCAGTCAACGCCCAAAGGGCGCGGGCGCGATAAGCGTTTTGGCCTTACCAGCGATCAGTTTTATTTTAAATCGCCCGAGGCGATGAAGAAGCAATTCGCGATTTACCCCGAGGCCATCGCCAACGTTCAGGAAATTGTGGATAAGATCGAGTCCTTTGATCTTCAGCGTAAGCCCATGATGCCCGAGTTTCCAATTCCCAAAGATTTTGGCACCCTGGAACAATATCGCGAAAATTACAGCCTCGAAAAACTCATTGCTGAATTTGACGAAAACCCTGATGAGAAAAATTTTGAACGGCTCGAGGGCTATGATAAGGTATTGCGCATCAAGTTCGAGTCCGATTATCTGAGCCATATTACTTTTGAAGGTGCTAAAATGCGCTATGGCGACCTTAGCCCTGAAATCGAAGATCGCCTGAACTTTGAGTTAAGCGTAATAAAAAAGATGGGCTATCCCGGGTACTTCCTCATTGTATGGGATTTTTTGAATCAGGCGCGCAAAATGGGCGTATGGGTTGGCCCGGGACGCGGTTCAGCTGCCGGATCGGTGGTGGCCTACAGCCTGCGCATTACCGATGTTGACCCACTGGCTTACGACCTTCTCTTCGAGCGTTTCCTTAATCCCGACCGTGTTTCGCTTCCTGATATTGATATTGACTTCGACGAAGACGGACGCGAAAAAATATTGCAGTGGGTGGTCGAAAAATATGGACACGAGCGCGTGGCACACATTATTACCTTTGGTAAAATGGCACCCAAGATGGCCATCCGTGATGTGGCACGGGTAAAACAACTGCCGCTCTCGGAAGCCAACCGCCTGGCAAAGATGATTCCCACGCGACCGGGTACCACCTTTGCCAAAGCATACAAGGAAGCTCCTGATCTGCTCAAAGAAAGGCAAAGCTCGGGCGATCCCAAGCTGAAGGAAACCCTGATAAGTGCCGAAAAAATTGAAGGCACACTCCGCAATATTGGCACGCACGCCTGCGGTATCATCATCAGCAAAGAAAGCCTGATCGACCATATCCCGCTAAGTACGGCCAAGGATGCCAAGCTGCTCGTAACGCAATTCGATGGCAGCCACATCGAAGATGCCGGGATGCTGAAGATGGATTTCCTCGGCTTGAAGACCCTCTCGATAATTAAAGATGCCATCGAAAATATCAAGAAATCCAAGGGCATTATCATCGACCCTGACACGATCCCGCACGATGATAAAAAGACCTTTGAGCTATACAGCCGTGGCGATACCACCGGTATTTTTCAGTTTGAATCGGAAGGAATGAAAAAGAATTTGCGCCAGCTTAAGCCTAACCGTTTCGAGGATTTGATAGCCATGAACGCGCTCTATCGCCCCGGGCCTATCGAGTATATCCCCAATTATATCAAGCGCAAGCATGGCAAAGAAAAGATTGAGTACGACATCCCCGAAATGGAGGAGTACCTCAAGGAAACCTTTGGCATTACCGTTTATCAGGAGCAGGTGATGCGCCTTTCGCAAAAAATTGGCGGCTTTACCCGGGGGCAGGCCGACAACCTGCGCAAGGCCATGGGAAAGAAAAAAATCGATCTCATCAACGATTTGAAGCCCAAATTTTTTGAAGGAGCTAAGCAGCGCGGCCACGATCTAAAGGTGGTGGGTAAAATATGGAACGACTGGGAGAAGTTTGCCGAATATGCCTTCAACAAGTCGCACTCCACCTGCTACGCCTATGTGTCGGTTCGTATGGCCTATCTCAAAGCTCACTACCCGGCCGAGTTTATGGCAGCCGTGCTTAGTCGCAACCTTAGCGACATTAGCAAGATTACCTTCTTTATCGAAGAAACCAAGCGCATGGGTATTGAAGTGCTGCGCCCCGATGTTAACGAATCGGATCAGCGGTTTATCGTAAACAAAAACGGTAACATACGCTTTGGCATGGCCGCCATCAAAGGGCTGGGCAGCGCGGTGGCTGAATCGATTATTAAAGAACGCGATAAAAATGGCTCCTTTACCAGCGTTTTCGACTTTGCCAAACGTATCGATCTAAGAGCCTGCAACAAACGCAGTTTCGAGGCACTGGCTCGCGCCGGAGCCTTCGATTCGTTTGAACACACGCACCGGGCGCAATTTTTCTTTCAGGAAAATACCGATGACACCAGCTTTATCGAAAAACTGATGCGCTTTGCCACCAAATATCAGGAAGAACAAAACTCGCAACAGGTATCGCTGTTTGGCGATATTGATGCGGTCCACATTCAGGATCCGCCCATGCCCCAATGCAAACCCTGGTCAAACATAGAGCAACTGAGAAACGAAAAAGAAGTTACCGGCTTTTATATCTCCGGCCACCCGCTGGACGAATTTCGTGTGGAGCTGAAAAACTTTAGCACGCACAAAATTTCCGACTTCAAAGAAAACATGAAAAAATATGCCAACCAAAACATCTCTTTTGGTGGCATGGTGGTATCAGCAACGCACCGCATGTCGAAGGACGATAAACCCTGGGGGCTTTTTGGTATCGAAGACTTTGACGACAATACAGAGCTGCGCCTGTTTTCGGAAGATTATCTGCGATACAAAAACTTCCTCACCGAGGGCTTCTTCCTCTTGATTTCAGGTTCTATCAGGCAACGCTACCGCAATGCCGAGGATTATGAGTTTAAGATTTCGGATATTAAGCTCCTGCCCGAGGTGCTCGAAAGGCAAACCCGGCATATCAAGCTTATTTTGTCGATTGACGATTTGCTGCCCGAACTGGTGGACGAGATTTTTGCCCTGGCGCAAAAGCATTCGGGCGATTGTTTTTTGAGTTTCCAGGTGATCGACAGCAAAGAAAAATTAAAGATCGATATGAATTCGGGCACAGTAAAGGTAAACCCGGTGCGTTTCCTCAAGGCCATCGACAAGGTGCCCGAGGTGGAATTTGTCTTGAATAAGGCTTAGGACAATAAAAAATGAAATCGGATATTTTTATCACCATAATTGATGATTGAACTATGAAGCGGGTTTTTATTTTACTCATCTTGTTTTCCAGTTGTAGCCTTACCGCGCCCCTAAAAAAAGGCCGGCTTATTTCCTTGTATCACCTCATCGAAATTGGCAAGTACGAAGATGCGAAGGTGGTGGCCGATGAATTGGTGGCGGGTGATGATTCTTTACGATGGGTCAACGCCTGGTATGCACGCGGATATTTGTGCCAAACGGCCTACCGCGAGGGCATCAAAAAAAATGATGCAAAGTTGTACGCGCTTTATCCCGACCAACTTTATGTGGCCTGGGATTCGTACGAAAAAGCCCGTACCCTGGACAAGGCTCAGCGTATGGAGCGACAACTGACCCCCAAGTACGTTTTGCTGGCCAATGATTTCCAGGATTTGGGTATTAAAAAATTTACCAGGGAAAACTACCAGGAGGCTTTGCGGGCTTTTGAGCACGCGCTTCAAATCGAACAGCTGCCTTTCCTTTCGTTGCAGCCCGATACAGTGCTGGCTTATAATACCGCACTTGCAGCTTACGAAAGCAACGACTGGCCAAAAGCTATCAAATATCTAAAACACTTGCACAAGCTCAGGTTTTCCGAAAATGCCACACACCTATTATATAGTGCAAATCTAATGACGGGTGATAGTGCCGCCGCCGAAAAAGCACTTTTTGACGGTATCGGGTTCTACGACGATCACGAAGATCTGGTTTTTCTGCTTGCCGAGTTCCTGGTTCAGGATTCGAGAAGCGACCAGGCGCTCGAAGTGATCAACAAGGCCATTGCCGAAAACCCGGAAAACGCAAAGTACTTCTACAACAAAGGCTTGATATTGCAAAAGGTCGGCAGTTACGATGAGGCCATCGATGCTTACCGAAATGCACTGTCGCTGGATGAGGAGAATTTGATGGTGCTGGTTAATTTGGCTACCTGCTACTATAATATAGGTGTAGCTTACGAAGAAAGTACGCTTAAGCTCAGCCGCAACCAGGTTGTAAAAAAGGAACGTGCCAGGTCGAAAAAGGCTTTTCAGTTGGCCATGCACTGGCTGGATAGCGCCCTGGCCTGGCAGCCCAACGACCCGGAGATAGTAAGCAGACTAAGCAATTTGTACATCGCCATGGGCAAAACCGACAAAACTAAGATGCTGCTGCGGGATAATGAGTAGCACCGGCACAACGCCGGAGCATGCTCCGACGCACTGTGCCGGAACGGGAGTGGGAGTGGGGGGAGCATGCTCCCCGCAACTACAAATTCAGCGAAACCGATAAGCCCAGAAACTGATTGAACTGGGTGCGTGGGGCTTTATACTCCACGCCTTCAGGGCTTTCTATCGGGAAACGCACATCATCATCGTAAATCAGATGGACGTTAAGTTTTACCGAAAATATCCACGAAATTCTTCGCTCTATGGTCATCTCCCAGTCCACATCCACATTTTGGGGATTGTTGGCGTAGCTCGAAAAAAGCCTTAGCGTGTTGGCCATCTGCACCTCATCCAAAAAGGTGAAGTTGTTTTTGATGAGCAACTGGCCGCCAATTTCCTGCTTCGACCTGGCATCCTTATCTATGCCGTGGATGGTTTGGTCGATGTTGGCCGTATCCAATACAAAGGTGCCCTTGTACGAGAGAGGCGAAAAGTTGATCACCATTTTCTCAAACGGCGAATACTCAGCACCAATACCGATAGTGAAAGTACCAGGATTTAAGAACTTGGATACCGCCACCGAATCGTTGGGATAATTGTAGCCCTTCGAGACTTGGGTCTTAAAATAGAAAACCGAACTAAAATCCAGTTTCCCGGCGATGATCTTATTATACTGCGAGTTAATTTCAAGAATATCGGTGTTTACCCTGGCTCCCTTGTCTTTAGTCCACACGTTGCCATAGCGCAGGCGGCCGGTGCTTAGCCATTCACCTTTAGTATCTTTATTCGTATATTTTGCCTTTCCGCTTAGGTCGAGCATCCCGGCAAACGAGCTTTCGCCGCCCTGCGCCCAATAGGTGATATAGTTTTGATTGAGCGAAAACGCGCCTTTAAATCCGAAATCCCACAGCACCGGAATTTCTTTCAACGGGTTTACCGGCAGCAGCGTGGTGCGCGGTAGTGTGGTGGTAAAGCGCAGATCATCGGCAGGCATTTTGCCCATGCGTTCCACGTGTACGCTTTCTTCGAGCATCATCGATAGTTGAAACTTCGAAGGGTTTCCCAGCCATATCGTTATCGAATCATTTTTGGTGTTCTTAATCCAATACCTCAGCAAGTCGGGTTTGTGCGTGCTAAGCCAGAAGGGTGTTTTTTCACCCTCCATGCCGCTTAGGAAAACTTGCATCGAGTCGCGCTCCCAGTGGTGCAAAAGCAAGGTCTCCACCGCTTGTTGCAACGAATCCGTAAAGTTGGAGCCCGGCAAAATATTAAATGGTGTTTGGCTTCCTGCTTTCAAAACCCGCAAATATTCCGAAAGGATAAGCTGTGATGAATCTTTGGCAAAGCGCAAAGTTTTCGGGCTGGTGATTGGCAAAACGGGAGGCACTATTGTGCCATCGATGATTTCGTATAGTTGGATGTTTTTGGATTCCAGATAAGCGAAATCGATCAGGGTTTCGATCAGGGTATCTTTTGCAGCGATCAACGAATCCATCATTTTTTTCACCATCGGAATGCTATCCATCAATTGCTGAAATGAACTATCCACTTGTACATTATTATAGATGATGGTTTTTTGAAATATGGCAGGGGATTTTTGTAATGGAAGGGTATCAATCATAAAAAGCGATTTACCGAGCCAGCGCAAGGGCAGGGTGTCGCTGCTTAAAATGTAGGTCGTGTCGAAATCCACAGCCGTAAAATCAAAATCCATAAGTTGCTCCCTCGCGCTATCGTAGGGATTTTGGTAATGGTTGATTAATTGATAAAGCGATTTTTTCAGGCTGTCATCGCTGTGTTTCCACAATTGCTTTATCCCAATCAGGCGGCTAAGATAGTCCGAGGCTGATTCAGGCGTGAATTCGAGCGGAGTTTCTATCAGCGTATCCTTCGCCACAAAAGTGCTATCGGCCTGACTATTCGCCAATAGCGGATATTGAAAAATCGTGAACAAAGCAATCAGAAGAATGAATTTTTGTTTTATCACAACTTGAGTCTTGGATTTGGGTGGCAAAATTATAAAACTTCGCACTACGGCGAAAAGTGTATGTCTCAATAATTGAATATGCAAAAAAAATCACCCACCGGCATGGTTCAGGCATCTTAGGGATTGTTATGAGTTAACTTGATGTTATTTAGGTATTAATGACATATTTTTGCAAAAGCTAGTATTTCAGGAGATTTCTCCTGCCGCGTTGCGGCATCGAAATGACACCATCGAAGCGGTGCGAGGGGTAGGGGAATCGGGCGCGAAGCGCCCGATTCCCCTACCCCCAATCAGCCCGTGGACACTGTCATTTCGCCTAAATCACAAAGCGCAGCGGAGTGATAAAGGGAGAAATCTATTGTGTTGAGTCAGATTATTTCTTAGCAAGTACTAATCTGTCGCAGACCTTCGGCCTGCCAATGATCATTGGGGGTATCCTATGCTTTGATGTTACAGGCTTTCAGCCTGGGAGCATGGCATCTGGTGGGGCTTGCTATAAAATTTAGCATGATTCTATTTCGGTGCTCTGCACCTTTGGGGTATCTTGTGATCTTTTTTCTACAAATGCCGATTGTAAATCGAGCATGCTCGCCCTTTGGGCGGTAGCTTTCGCGGCTCTGCCGCTGTACACTAAACGATTCATTGATTGGTTTTGTAGCTATTGTTTTGCAGGTAGCGCAAAGGTGCAGCGCACCGACAATCTATGGTGTGCCGGGCATGTAGTAAACCTAACAGGTGCGTGGAAAATTCCACAAGTCCTGAGAGAGCCGTTATGACCGGAATCTCATAGTCGAAGGCAAGGGTGTCCCGAGTGATTGGGAATCTGAAGGA
>Ga0307929_1000939_pt1 | contig 25182 bp, 25 predicted proteins | sample AceLakmetage1330_FD_203160 | JGI IMG/M metagenome (GOLD analysis project Ga0307929, IMG submission 203160) | Saline water microbial communities from Ace Lake, Antarctica - #1330 | ecosystem: Environmental > Aquatic > Non-marine Saline and Alkaline > Saline | place: Antarctica: Ace Lake...
GGCTCCACATAATTCTTGTGCCCAAACTGCCCAATCTCCTTGATCACACACAACAATATAATGTATTATTCCAGTATCCTCACAAACCATTTGCCATGTATGACAATCAACATCCGCAGATGTTGCCACTTTAGGAGCAATGAAAGTAAACATTCCCAGAAGGGAGAGTACCATAAATACTTTTTTCATATTCTTAAAATTTTAAAGATTTCAAAAAAAACTATTACCAACGGTGCCCGCCCGGGCAGGCTTCTGTATTTCCCTGCACAAGGCTAATCCTGTAAGGTAAGAAAGTACGCTCGTACCTTCGTTACCAATTTTTATCTGCCGCTCCCGGTTGGATTGTGGGCATGGCTGCCGGGGAGGCCGTGCATAATAAAATTGTTTTTACCCAGGTTGGGCAGACTTGTATTTTTGTTAGTGTTTTGATATTTTTGGATATTGTATTTATCATCGCCAGTATCAATTATTAGAAATCCAATTTTGTGATTTTGATTTGTTTGCCAGTCGCAGCCTCCTATCCATTTTAGATTTTGAAAGACCGAAAAGTAAGTAACAAGCCATAAAAGTAATTGGGGAGGGGGTAAGTTCCACTAAATGAGGTAATTGGAAAAGCTGCCGTATTTTAATTCTTAATATGTGCATTTTAACCTGCATTTGTTGGTGTTTTTAATGGCTGTAAAGATAGAAATTTTTCATTTAAAAATGCAATAGCTATTGAGAAAAATAATCGGGCTTGAAAAGAATGTTTTGCATTTCAGGGTTGCAATCCCCTTCGGGGCTGCGAACCCATGGCGTGCAAGGGTTCGCAGCCCCGAAGGGGATTGCAACCCTGATGTTTGGTCAGGAATATAGTCACCCCGTGAACTAGCTCCGGCAGGAGTGCGTGGTCTAAAATTATGCTCTGTTCTTGGGCAGGATTCACGGAGTGACTTGCGCTTAGGTTTGCCAATGTTTTTCTTTTTAAACGATCCGGTTTCACTTTCGTATCAGCTCGATGCGATTATTCATTTTGGCTGCATTGCGGGCTGCTCGCTGCTGCGAGCTTCCCGAAAGCCCTGCTTCTTTGGCATTGCTGATAATGTTTTCGTAAAACGAATCCTTGGCTTTAAAGAAATCAAACTTTGTGGTTTCCACAAAATCCTTTTCCGTTCGGTCGATCATCAATTCGTATCCTGGTTTTTCGATGGATTCAAAAACAAAAATGTATTCATCTTTGGTATCGCGAATATTTAATATCAGGCCGGGCAAACCGTTAAACTTGTAGGGTCCATCGCTGTATGGTATTTCGGGCGTAAACCAGGCAATCCAGCTTCTGCCCCCAAAATCGCAAGTGGCCTTTTGGGCTGTGTACCCTTTTATTGTTTTCGTTTCGCCGGTAAGTGTCCAGTCAAAAAGGTCTAATGCCTCGGAATATACATAAGAGTTTGGTATAGCGTGATCAGTAATTGTGATTTTTCCTTCAGGATCATTTTTATACATTTGGTAGTTAAATGCTGAACTTGGCAGCGGTTTTTCCGGGCTTCTTAGCAGCTCAGAATATTGATTATAAGTTGTTATTTTTCTGTAAACTGTGTCCCTAATATAACGATTATCACTCAAAAATTTGGATTTTGTTTTGCCCAGCAGAAGTATCATATCTTCATTCCTGATTAAATCCACATCGGAAGTATCGTACTGCCACACATGTATGTATTTAACAATAAGCTCCACCGGCTCAAAAACCGTAATCGGATAGTCGAATCGAAATTGAGCCAGCAATGCCGGAGTACAAGCCAAGTGAAATAAGTTTGCCAGAATGAGGATAAAAGTTAGTTTTTTCATTTTACTAAAGTTATTTTCTGATTAATTCGATAGGGTTGTTGCGTTCCATAACACTTCTTGCCGCAGTTTTTTGATCTGTGCTATTCAGTCCAGCTTCCTTTGCTAAGCTGATAATATTTTCCCGATAAGAGTCTTTAGCCTTGAAAAATCCACATTTCGTTGTTCGTTTATAGCCTAGTTCTTTTCGATCAATCATAAGCCTATAATTAAGTTTTTCGATTGTTAGAAAATTAAATACATAATGATTTTGTGAATCATGAATACTTAAAATTAAGCCAGGCAGACCATTGAATTTATACGGACCGTCTGGGTAGGGAAGTTCGGTCGCAAACCAAGCGATCCAATGTCTACCTCCAAAATCGCAACACGCTTTTTGAACCTTGAAAGACCCAATTGTAGAAGTGTCGGTTGAAAGAATCCAATCGAAGATATTTAAATCCTCTTCATAATACAATGAGTTTCCAAGCAAATGTTCGGCATAACAAATATTTCCTTGAGTGTAATTCTTATAAATTTCATAACGAATTTTCGGATAAGGCTTACCGGGGTTTAATAAGAAATCCTGAAATTCCAGATCGTTATCAACATTTCTCAAAATAGTGTCAGCTCGGTACTGATTTACACTGACAAATTTGCTATAGTTTGTGCCAATTTGAAGCATCATATCAGCTTGATTATGAAAATCAGAAAAAAGAGAATCCTGCTGATATATCAATGAATACCTTACCACAATTTTAGTAGGTTCGTATTCTGTAATCGGATAATCAAATCGTAATTGAGCAATAGTAATATTACTAATCAGAAACAGGAAGCTAAGGAAGAAGATGTTTGTTCTCATTTTCTTTGGTTTATAATTATCAAAAATGATAGTATTAATTAAAAACTAGTAGTTAGTAGGTCAATAGGTGTTGACCTACTAACTTGTAGTTTAGTGATATAATTACTCAATACCGGCTCCACATAATTCTTGTGCCCAAACTGCCCAATCTCCTTGATCACACACAACAATATAATGTATTATTCCAGTATCCTCACAAACCATTTGCCATGTATGACAATCAACATCCGCAGATGTTGCCTCTTTAGGCGCAATAAACGTAAACATTCCCAAAAGGGAGAGTACTATAAATACTTTTTTCATATTATTAAAATTTTTAAGATTTCAAAAAAAACTAAGACCAACTGTGCCCACCCGGGCAAGCTTCTGTATTTCCCTGCACAGGGCTAATTCCATAAGGTAAGAAAGTACGCTCGTACCTTCGTTACCAATTTTTATCTGCCGCTCCCGGTTGGATTGTGGGCATGGCTGCCGGGGAGGCCTTGCGTGATAAACTTGTTTTTGCCCAGCCTGGGCAGGTTTGTAATTTTGTTAGTGTTTCGACAAAACTAAACAATTAGTTGTAAAAAAACAAGTATTATTTATTTTTAAGCCATACTTTGATTTTAGGACAAACTGCGGCTGTTTGATTTAGTGTTAAAATAGGCAGACTTCCATAAGGCTTCACTTTCTGATTAATTCGATGGGATTGTTGCGTTCGGCCATTCTCCTTGCTACTGCTTGTTGCTCCTCATTGTTTAAGCCAGCATTTCTTGCTCTGCTAATAATATCATCACGAAAAGCATCTTCGGCTTGAAAAAAGCCTTGTTTAGTGGTTTCTACAAAATCCCTTTCTGTTCGGTCAATCATTAGTTCGTATCCCGGTTTTTCTATCGATAAAAGATCAAATATATAGTGCTTATGTGTATCGTGAATTTTTAATATCAGGCCTGGCAAACCGTTAAACTTGTAGGAGCCATCGCTGTAAGGAATGTCAGGAGTGAACCAGGCTACCCAGGTTCTACCACCAAAATTGGTGATGGCTTCTTGAACGGTATAAGATAAGATTGTATCTGTACGTCCTGTTAATTTCCAATTGAACAAATCCAAATTTTCGGTATAAATATAGGAACTCCCAATTACGTGATCGGTAACGGTAATCTCTCCTTTTGGGATATTTTTATAAACGATGGTGGAAAAGCTGGGGAAAGGTATCATGGGATTAAGGGCAAAAACCTGAAATTCTTCCACATTTGAAATTGTTCTCATTATAGAATCAAATAGGTATTGTGTTTGATCTAAGTATTCACTTTTACTTTTTCCAATAAGTAAAATCATATCAGCCTGCCTTAAAAGATCAGGACTTAATGAATCCTGCTGCCATTCTAAAGAATAGTTCACTTTTAGCAAAGCCGGTTCAAAAGTTGTGATTGGATAGTCGAACCGCAATTGAGCCATCGAGGCCGGAGCATGCAACATAATAAACATGCTTGTCAGTATGATCATAAATGTAAGTTTTTTCATATTTGTAATTTCTTTAAATAATGAAAATGGATGAATTATAAAGTGGATGAAACATTAAAATGATCGGCTAAACCTGTCATCTTAATGATTCATCCCGATAATTTTAAATTTTATTGTTATAGGTATTCAATCCCACAAAGTATTTCTCCCCATGCCCTCCAATCTTGATTTTCACATACAACCACAATGTGTTGTGATCCGTTTGGACATAACAAATTAATTGTATGACAATCCGATTCAGCGGTTGTTGCTACTTTAGGCGCAATGAAAGTAAGCATTCCCAAAAGGGAGAGAACCATAAATACTTTTTTCATAATATTAAAATTTTTAAGATTTCAAAAAAAAACTATTACCAACTGTGCCCGCCCGGGCAGGCTTCCATATTTCCCTGCACAGGGCTAATCCCCTAAGGTAAGAAAGTACTCTCGTACTTTCGATACCAATTTTTTATCTGCCGCTCCCGATCGGATTATGGGCATGGCTGCCGGGGAGGCCTTGCATAACAAACTTGTTTTTGCCCAGCCTGGGCAGGTTTGTATTCTTGTTAGTGATTGGATAGATTTGGATATTGTATTTATCATTGCCAGTATCAATAGTTAGAAATCCACTGCTGTGATTGTGATGTAATTGCCGGGCATTGTCTGCTATCCATTTTAGATTTCGCAAGCCCGAAAAGTAAGTAACAAGCCATGAAAGCAATCGGGGGGGGGGTAAGTACCACTAAATGAGGTAATTGGAAAAACCGCCGTATTTTAATTATTAATAGGTGCATTTTAACCTGCATTTGTTGGTGTTTTTAGTGGCTGTAAAGATAAAAATATTTTATTTACAAATACAATGGAAATTGAAAAAAATTCAGGCTTGAAAGAATACCTTTCCATCGTCCGTAGGACATGGAAACGTTAGGAAGATATTAGATGTCCGATGTAAGATGTCCGATGTGTGATATGGGCAGAAACGATAGAAGGCCGGCAGTTAACTTTTTATCGTTAGAAAAAAATAAACCCTGTCCGACTGGCCAGGCGGGCTTATCATCGGCTAAAAAACCTTAGTAGAAAATCCAAGCCCAACGCATCACATAACCTTACCTTATTTTTTGTCTCAATATCAAAATAAGGTAACCTTCGACAAGCTCTGGTCTGAGAAGGGTTGATTTTTATATCGGGAGTCATTTTTCTATGAAGGTTTAAAAAATGGAAAATAAGCCTGCCTGACTGGCCAGGCTGGGTTGTTGTGGCTTCGGATGGAGGCACCCCGTGAATTAGCTCTGGCAGGAGTGCGTGGTCTAAAATTATGCTCTGTGCCTGGGCAGGATTCACGGGGTGACTTGCGTTTAGCTTGGCCATTATTTTTCTTATTTAACGATCCGGTTTCACTTCCGTATCAGCTCAATGCGGTTGTTCATTTTGGCTGCATTGCGGGCTGCTCGTTGCTGCGAGCTTCCCGAAAGCCCTGCTTCTTTGGCGTTGCTGATAATGTTTTCGTAAAACGAATCTTTGGCTCTAAAGAATTCAAACTTTGTGGTTTCCACAAAATCCTTTTCCGTTCGGTCGATCATCAATTCGGAGGCTGGTTTTTCGATGGATAAAAACTCGAAAATATATTCATCTTTAGTATCACGGATATTTAAAATTAAGCCCGGCAAGCCGTTAAACTTGTAAGGGCCATCGCTGTATGGTATTTCGGGCGTAAACCAGGCTATCCAGGTTCGGCCACCAAAATTGCAAGTGGCTTTTTGGGCTGTGTATCCTTTTATGGTTCTTGTTTCGCCGCTAAGTGTCCAATCAAAAAGGTCTAAGACTTCGCGATATAAATAATGGTTCCCAATAACGTAATCGGTAATTGTCATTTTTCCTTCAGGGTCGTTTTTATATATTTGAAACATAAAAGCGGTACTTGGTAAGGGTCTTTCCGGACTCCGCCGCAGTACTATATATTCTTCGTGAGATTTTAGCTTACGATAGATTGTATCATTAATATAATAATTATCGCTTAAAAATTTGGATTTCGTTTTGCCCAGCAGAAGTATCATATCTTCATTCCTGATTAAATCCACATCGGAGGTATCATACTGCCACACATGTATGTATTTAACAATAAGCTCCACCGGCTCAAAAACCGTAATCGGATAGTCGAATCGAAATTGAGCCAGCGATGCCGGAGCAAAGGTCAGCGCAAATATGCCAGCCAGCAGGAGGGTAAATTTAAATGTCTTATTTTTCATGTTTCTCGAAAATTATTTCCGTTTTAACTCAATTGGGTTATTTCGCTTTTTTGCATTGCGTGCAGCCACCTGCTGCGAGCTACTGTTGATTCCGGCTTCTTTGGCCCGGCTGATGATGTCGGCATACATGGCATCCTTCGATTTGAAAAATTTGGCCTTTGTGGTTTCGATATATTCTTTTTCCTCAAAGTCGATCGCCATAGGAAAGGCTGGCTCCTCGATGGTTTTGAGTTCGAATACATAATGATTGCGTGTGTCGTGCGCCTTGACGATTAATCCCGGCAGGCCGCTGAATTTGTAGGGGCCATCGCTGTATGGGATTTCGGGACTAAACCACACCACCCAGCTTCGCCCGCCAAAATCGGTGGTAGCCATTTGTGCCTGGTAGTCGTTTATGGTATCCCTTTCGCCGCTAAGCTGCCATTGCAACAGATCGAACGGCTCCTGATATTTGAAAGTCCCATCGAGGGTGTGCTCGGTAACAGTAATTGTGTCGGCTGGCCAGTTTTTATAAATTCGGTACATCATGCCCGAAAAGGGGAGCGGCCGTGCCGGATCGAGAATCATTTCCTGAAATCGTTCATGGGATTTTACGTGGCGGATAGTAGTATCGAAGATAAAGGCGTTTTTGCTTTGAAACTTACTGAGTTCATCCCCCACAAACAACAACATATCTTCCGAGCGTATGCCCTTGGCGTTGGTGCTGTCCTGCTGCCAGTGCAAAGTGTAACTCACAATCAATTTTACTGAATCGATTACTGTAAGCGGATATTCAGGGAAAAACTGAGCTTGCGCCGAGAGACTGATTATCGAGACATAAACTAAAAGGCAGATTCGTTTCATAATGCTTTATTATTAAATTAAAGACGACAGCTTGTGCGATGGCATAAAATTTCTTTTACAGAAACTACAAAGCTAGTTAATGGTTTTGTTTTTGCAAAAAAAATATTTATTTCATTCTTCCTTTTGACGATTCCATGACCTGCGGACGATGGAATGTCAAGCCGCGTAACTTTCCATCCTCCGAGGAGCGAGGATATGGAAACGTTAAAAATTGAGAATCCTGCCTGACTGGCCAGGCAGGCTTATCATGCGCAAAATTCTTCATCGAAAAATCCCGGTTGTAATAGTCATAGCATGGCTTAAAGCCATACTATGACTCTCCGTAGCCCGGCCATTTATGATAACGGATTCTCCCGCAAATTCTTTGGAATGGCGTTAACGCCCTTTTCCCGATTGTGCTAATTTCCTTTAATCCTGGAGCTAAAGCACCGGGCTACGGAAATAGTAATCCCCGTGAATTATTTCCGGCAATAATGCGCAGCATGAAATTATGCTCCGTGCTTAGGCAGGATTCACGGGGTGACTTTTACACTTCCGTCTCAATTTCCACAAACCTGGCCATCGACTCCATGAGCTTTTGCCGGCGTACCGGTTTGGCGAGATAATCATCGCAGCCGGCCTGTCTGATGCGATATTCATCACCGCTGGAAGCGTAGGCCGTAATAGCAATTATTGGCAAGCTGCTGCGTTGCATTTTAATTAGGCGTGTGGCTTCTATCCCGTCCATATCAGGCATTTTTATATCCATCAGTACCAACGATAGTTCGGGATGGCTTTTGCAAATATCGATGGCTTCGCGCCCTGATTTGGCACGGTATAAGCCGTGCGCCAGTTTTTTTACTACTGCTTCAAAGTAGGCGTAGTTTTGGTCGTCGTCCTCGGCTATAAGAATATGGAGCAAACCGGATTTGGGCTTTAGTGCTTTTTGCTGTTTCTTATCCCGGGCTTGGAGGATGACTTTTTCGGGAAGCCTGATGGACACACTGGTGCCAACATGCTTGGTAGATTTAAGTACTATTTTTCCACCCAGCAAATCGATTAAGCCTTTGGTAATTGCCATGCCCAATCCGCTGCCTTCGTGGCCGCGCGTATCCGAAACATTTTCCTGATTAAATCCCTTGAAAATTTGCTTTTGCGCTTCCTCGCTAATCCCTTCGCCGGTATCTTTAATTGTAATCAGGACATCTTGATTATCAGCGCAGGCATTGATGAGTACCTCGCCCTGGGCAGTAAATTTTATGGCATTTTCGAGCAAATGATTTATGGCTTTTGTTAATAAAGCCTCATCGCTTAGTAAATTGCAATCATTCGGACAGTCATCGATACAGAGCTTCAAGGATAAATTTTTGCTTATACACATCTCCTGATAATCAGCAGCCAGTTTTTGCAAAAGCTGCCTGATATTTATCGCACTGCGGTTAACCTTTTGGTTTCCCGAAACAATCATGGCAATGTCCATGTAATCGGTTATAGTGCTTAAAAGGCGTTGGCAACTTTTGTTGAGCATGGGCAGGAAATCTTTTTTTTCTTCGCAGCTCATGTCTTCCAGGGCAAGAAACTGTGCCGCCCCCAGGATACCGTTGAGTGGTGTGCGCACCTCATGCGAAATATTGTTCATAAAGGCCGTTTTAAGCCGGTCGCTCGATTCGGCTGCATTTTTTGCGATTTTCAGACTAGCCATACTTGTCTCCAGCTCGCTTGTCCTGTCGCTTACTTTTTCTTCGAGTACCTTGTTTTGGTTTTTGATTTGCTGATGCATCCATCGTGTATGTAGCAGGTTATGAATCCGCAATTCTACCTCGGCATGGTCGAAGGGTTTGGTGAGGAAGTCATTGGCTCCATTTTGCAAGGCCTTTCTTTTGGCTTCAACAGATACATCGGCAGTGAATACCAAAATGGGCAGGAAGTCGGTTGAAGCAATATGCTTCGCAAGAAAGTCCAGTATTTGAAATCCATCTACAAAGGGCATCATCAAATCCAATAAAATCAAATCCGGTTTTTTTTCTTCAAAAAGCTGCACTACTTGTCGCGAATCGGTGGTGGAAATCACATCAGTGTAGCCTTGAAATTGAAGCAGTTCAGTTAATATATTCACATTTAGCTGCGCATCGTCAACAATGAGGATACAAGCATTTTTTAAATTTGATTCAATCATAATTACATTTTTTAATTAACGATAAAGCAGCTTTGAGCGATTAGAAACACGAAGCAAAAACTAAAAGGCTAAATTAATAATTTTCAGATTACAAAAAAAAATATTTCAGCAAGACACAATTTGTTTTGATTTTCCTTGTGTAAATCATTTGCTATTTTTGCGGCCAAAATCATAATTTATGACAATTACCAACATGGCGGGAGCCAGGGAAGTTTTTGATGCTTTTACCCGAATGAACATCCTCGTTATTGGCGATGTGATGATTGATGCGTATTTGTTTGGCGGGGTCGAGCGTATTTCGCCCGAGGCTCCGGTGCCCATTGTGGCCATTAACAAAAGGGTGAGTCGCTTGGGTGGTGCCGCCAACGTTGCCCTCAACATCAAAGCCATGGGGGCTAATCCCATCCTTTGTTCGGTGGTAGGCAGTGATGAGCAATCGCATACTTTTGCCCGTTTGCTGGACGAAAACCAACTCTCGGCCGAAGGGATTATCAATAGCCAAAGCAGGATTACCACCACCAAGTTCAGGATTATCGGCAACAACACCCAGCTACTCCGCGTGGATGAAGAACACACCAATCCCCTCAATTCCGATGATGACGGTGATTTGAAGCAGCGCATAAAAGCAATCGTGGGAGCGCAGCCTATCGATGCCATTATTTTTCAGGATTATGATAAGGGTGTGATTTCTCCATCGCTGATAGATTTTACAGCCCGGCTTGCCGCCGCTAAAAATATCCCCGTAACGGTGGATCCCAAAAAGAAAAACTTTGCCGCTTATCGCAATCTCACACTTTTTAAGCCCAACCTCAAAGAACTGAAGGAAGGCCTGATGATCGATTTTGATAAAAATGATACTGAAAAGCTACGCGAGGCTATACGCCAAATACATCAGCAGCAAACGATCGACCGGGTAATGGTAACACTTTCGGAAGCCGGAGTTTTTATCAGCCGCCGCAATAGCGATGGCACTTTCGAGGAGCACCACGTTCCGGCGCATCTGCGCTCCATTGCCGATGTGTCGGGGGCGGGCGACACAGTTATAAGCCTGGCCACGCTATGCCTTGCCGCCGGGCTGCCCGATATCGAAACCGCCGCCCTAAGCAACCTTGCCGGTGGCCAGGTGTGCGAGTTTGTGGGCGTAGTGCCGGTAAATCGCGAAAAGTTGCTTAGCGAAACTTCAAAACTTGTTTTCTAATTTTAAATCACAAACTCTTGACTACCTCCCCAGAAAAAGCTGCTCCGAATTCCAAAAACCCCGGAGCAGATAAACCTACCATCGCTCAAAAGCAGGCGGTGCGCGATATGTTTAACAGCATCGCTCCGCGTTACGATTTATTGAATCACCTGCTTTCGGCGGGCATCGATGTGCATTGGCGCAACAAGGTCATCCGCCTGATTAAAAAACATCCACACCAGCAAATTTTGGATGTAGCCACTGGCACCGGCGATCTGGCCATTGCTGCTGCCCGCCTGCATCCCGAAAAAATTACAGCCTTGGATATCTCGGGCGAGATGCTGCGCTATCAAGACCTGAAATTGAAAAAGAAAAACCTTGATCATCTCATCGAAACCAAGCTTGGCGATGGCGAGTTGTTGCCCTTTGCCGATAATACTTTTGATGTGGCCATGGTGGCCTTTGGTGTGCGCAACTTTGAAAACCTGCAACAAGGCCTGGCCGAGATGCACCGGGTACTGAAAAAAGGAGGGCTGATTGTAGTCCTGGAATTCTCGAAGCCTTCGCATTTTCCGGTAAAGCAGCTTTACACTTTTTATTTCAAAAACATCCTTCCCCGGGTAGGAAAATGGGTTTCGCGCAGTGCTGATGCCTACACCTATCTGCCCGATTCGGTGGGGCACTTTCCCTCAGGCGAAGCCTTTACTGCCTACCTCAGTGAGGCTGGATTTGGACAGAGCAGCCACAAGCCGCTCACCTTTGGTATTGCTTCAATTTACACAGGTAAAAAATAAAAAAAAATGAAGCTCGTTATGTCTCCTCATTTTAAAAGGCGCATCATTTGAAGATATTAAAGGTTTTTGGGGCAGTCCTGGTTTTTTCACTGATTTTTATTCCTGGTGCTTTTGCGCAGCTCAACAAGGTTCCCAATCTCAAGCTCTACGATTTCGACCGTTTGCACTTTGGTTTTATCCTCGCAGCTAACGAGATGGATTTTGTGGTTGAAACCAAAGAGGATTTGTACCTCGAATATTTCACAGACCTCCCTGGCGATGGTGAACTTCTGGCTGCTTCAGCCGCCCGCATTAATGGCATAAGGGCAAATCCATCGCTGGGATTTGCCGTGGGCATTGTTGGCGATATGCGCCTGGGCGAATATTTCAACTTACGTTTTATACCTTCCTTAACCTTTGGGAAGCGTTCGCTGGATTATTATGTCAGGCTCTACGATGAAAATGATGTTTTTAAAACTGAGAAGCTCATTACTAAGAAAATTAATTCTACTTTTTTAGAATTTCCCCTTTTGCTCAAATACAAGAGTAAACGGGTTCACAATATACGGGGTTATGTGTTTGGCGGAGTTAAGTTTAGCTTCGACCTGGCATCGGAAGCCCGGAAAAAAGAACAAAATAACTACGATGTTAAACTTTATGGCACTGACACCTATGGTACGTTGGGCGCAGGTTTTGATGTATATATGAATTGGTTTAAATTTGGTGTGGAACTTAGCATGTCGTACGGCACACGCGACATGCTGCTGCGCGAAGACAACCTTTATACCGATAGTATAGAATCGCTGCGCTCCAAAATATTTTTGCTTACTTTTACCTTCGAATAATTAAAATTTTTAATATCAACGCGGATAGCATGACAACAAAAAATGAAATCGGGGATTTGTTTTCTTCCATCGTAAACAAAGCCACCCTGAAACAAAAAGTTTATCAATATACTTACGAAACCTTTGGTAATTTTAAAAGCATTATTAAGCAACTGGCACGCGAGTACCAAAATTCGGAAGCCCATAAAAATACTAACATCCCTTTCGAGCACAAGAACAGGGGCGAATTTGAGGTAGAACTCAAATTTGCGGGCGACATCCTGGTATTTATGATGCACACCAATGTATTTGAGTTTCCGCGCAATCACGAGCTGATGAAACTGCCCTATATCCGCGAAGACAATGACCGCTCGTATTGTGGCATAATCAATATTTATAATTTCCTGGGCGACTCCTTCAAATACAAACGAATCAACGATTTGGGCTATCTTATCGGACGGGTTTTTATTAACAAAGACCATCATTATTTTATCGAAGGCAAACGCGAAATTGGTCTTTTGTATCAAAATTTTGAAACAGCAAAAATGGATAAGGATACAGCCCGCAACATTATTACTTCTGCTATCCAATACACCCTGAATTTCGATCTACTCACACCTCCTTACGAAGAGGTAAAGTTACTTACCGTTAACGAAATTCAAACTACCCTCGACAACATGAAAATAAAAACCGGCAAACGGCTGGGTTTTAAATTTCAGGCCGACAGCGATGACCAGGAATTGGTTGACGAAACAGTAAAGTAGTAAAACTGATGGGCTTATAATTTCAGATTTCTTCCTTTGGTACTATTGACATGTTCTTACAAATACCTGTATTTCAGGAGATTTCTCCCGTTGGTCGAAATGACACCGTCCAAGCGGGTAGAGGGGGTGAGAATGTGGGTGCTTCGCGCCCACATTCTCACCCCCCATTTATAGCCTGAGACTTTGTCATTTCTCCTGCCGCACGTGCGGCAGGAGAAATCTCCTCCCAACTGTCACTACTTCATTATGCTTAAAAAATTTGAATTGTCTCTCGAAATGACAATACCCGCTAAACAGTATTTTTGGTTTGTGATTTTTTTTTGTTTCTATTTTGATCTTTCAAAAAGAACAAAATAAACAAAGTCATCCTCTTATCCGAAATTCTTTCCTATTTTTGTGAATGTTATAACAATACATTTTTGCATTTGTAAAAAAACACTTGATCATGGGCATACGAAAACTAAACAGCATATTTAAACCCAAACGAATCGCGCTTATCGGGGTTCCAGCCGACCCAAATACTGTGGGCGGATTAACGCTTCGCAACCTGGTGGGCGGTGGTTTCCAGGGTGTGGTTTATCCGGTAAATCCCAAGCACGAGGCCGTTTTGGGCATCTCTTGTTTTCCGAGCGTAAAAAGTCTGCCCAAAACCCCCGACCTTGCCGTGATCACTACCAACGCAAATGCCGTCCCGGGAATTGTGGAAGAATGTGGCCAGGCCGGCATCAAAGGGATTATTATCATGTCGGCAGGTTTTAAAGAAATTGGTGCCGAGGGTAAGGAACTCGAAGACAAGGTAAAAGAAATTGTAAAAAAATACCAGATCCGCGTGATCGGACCCAACTGCCTGGGCATTATCATTCCCGGGCAAAAGCTCAACATCAGCTTTGCTAACAGTATGCCCAACAAGGGTAGTGTGGCTTTTATCTCGCAGTCGGGAGCCTTGTGTACAGCCGTGCTCGATTGGGCGATGGGCGAAAACATTGGTTTTTCCTACTTCGTTTCTATTGGCAACACCATGGATGTTGGCTTTGGCGATTTGATCGATTATTTCGGTCAGGATGCCAACACCAAGTCCATCGTTTTGTATGTCGAATCCATCTCCTTTGCCCAGGAATTTGTTACGGCTGCCCGCGCCTTTGCCCGCAAAAAGCCCATTATTGTTTATAAGGCCGGACGTTTTCCTGAGTCTGCAAAGGCAGCAGCCTCGCATACCGGAGCCATGGCCAGCGAAGATGCCATTTATGATGCGCTGTTTCGTAGAGCCGGTGTAGCAAGGGTTTACAACCTGGGGAATATTTTCGACTTCACCGATTTTATTGGACGCAAGCGAATTCCCAAAGGCCCCAACCTGGCCATTGTAACCAATGCCGGCGGCCCCGGAGTTATTGCCATCGACAGCCTGATTGCTCGCGGCGGCCGACTGGCTGTGCTTGCCGAAGAAACCCTTGCCAAACTCAACGAGAACCTGCCCACCTTCTGGTCGCACAACAACCCGGTGGATGTGCTTGGCGATGCCCGCCCCGAGCGAATTGCCAAAGCTACCGAGATTGTACTCAACGATTCAAATGTGGATGCCGTGCTAGTGATCATCACGCCACAGGCCATGACCAAACCCACCGAAACAGCCAGTGCTATTATCGAACTGGCCGAAGGCACCTCCAAGCCTATCCTCGCTACCTGGCTGGGCGGCAAAAGCATGCGCGAATCAAGAAACCTTTTCAATAATTCAGGAATTGCAGCCTACCAAACCCCCGAACAAGCCATCCGCGCTTTTATGACTTTGGTTGATTATTCCAAAAATATGGAAGCCCTCTTTGAAACGCCTAAGGAAGTTCCCGTATCTTTTCATTACGACCGCAATACTTTGCGCGAACGCTTTGTAAACGAGGTCTTCCCCAAGCGCAAGATTCTCTCCCTGGCTGATAGCAAAGCTTTGATAAACGCTTATGGCATCGAATCCACGAGGCCAGTCCTGGTTAGTTCGCCTGATGAGGCGGCCACCGAAGCGCAAAATATTGGCTATCCCGTCGTACTCAAAATCGATTCGCCCGATTTGGCTCACAAATCAGAAGTAGGCGGTGTAGTGCTGAACATCGATAACGAAGATATGCTAAGAGTTGCTTACCACAGTATGTTGGAAAAGGCGAACCGTAAGATGCCCGGAATAAATATTACCGGGGTAACGGTGCAAAAGATGATTAACATTACCGATTCGGTAGAGCTGATTTTGGGTATTAAAAAAGACCCCATTTTCGGCACTGTTTTTTTGATTGGGATGGGAGGAATCGAAGCTGAGCTTTTGCAGGATCAGCGTCTGGAGTTTCCGCCGCTTAACGAGAGCCTGGCCAGCCAGATGATCGAATCCCTGAAAATTTATCCCCTTTTGAAGGGCTATCGCGGTAGTGCACCCAAAAATATCGACAAGCTCATCGAGGTGATGATTCGCCTGTCGTACCTCGCCGCCGATTATCCCGAGATAGAAGAACTGGATATCAATCCCCTTATCGTTACTACCGATGATGTGGTTGCCCTGGATGCTCATGTAGTAATTGATATGGAGACCCTTAAAAATCCGGTACCCCAATATTCGCATCTTATCCTGCGGCCCTATCCCGAAAGGTATATCAAAAAAACCACACTCAGCGATGGTACTGAAACCATGCTACGCCCCATCAAACCTGAAGATGAACCGATGTGGCTCGAAATGCTGGGGAGCTGCTCCAAAGAAGCCATCTATTCGCGCTTCCGTTACAATTTCCATTTCGACTCGCACGAGGTAGCTACCCAGTTTTGCTATATCGACTACGCCCGCGAACTGGCCATCGTGGCCGAGATCGAAGAAGAAGGCCGCCGCAAGCTGATCGGCGTGGGTCGTCTGATTGGCGACCCCGACCTGGAGTTAGTAGAGTACGCCATCCTAATCACCGATGCCTGGCAAGGCAAAGACCTGGGTAAGACACTTACGGAATACTGCGTAGAAATCGCCCGCATTAATAATTTTAAAAAAGTGTTCGCCGAAACTACCAAAGACAATAAAGCCATGATTTCTGTTTTCAAAAAACTGGGCTTCAAGGTGCACTTTGATGAAGATACCAATGTGTCGGTGTCGAAAGATTTGTAAGATTGCTTTGGTTTGCAAATTTGGTGAACTTTTTAAATAATTCATTTCAATTGTTGGTTTATTCATTAGATAAAAAGAAGGTTATGAATATTGAAATTCAAAAAGAAATAATCATTGAGCAGTTTAAGCAAGTCAATGATACCAAGCTAATCAACGCAATAAAAAACATGCTCGATCTTGCCAAGATGGAAGATGAGCGAGCCTTTGATATTCCAGAGAGTCATCAAAGGCTGGTTATGGAACGTTTCATTAAGGTAAGAAATAATCCTGACAGGCTTTTGGATTGGGAGGAGGCCAAGAATACATTGAAGCCTTAGCCCTATGAAAAAGTATATTATAGCAATTGAACCTAATGCTCTATCAGATATTCAGGAAGTTACTGATTGATACAATAAGAAACAAGACGGCTTAGGAACGAGGTTTCAAAAAACCACTTTGCAACTTATCAATAATTTGGATTTTTACCCACAGATATATGCTATCCGCTACAAAGAAATTCGGTGTATGCCTGTTTACAAATTTCCATACATGGTTCACTTCTATATTAATGATAAAAATCACACTGTGGAAATTTTAGCTGTAATAAGTACGGACAGAAATCCAAAAATATGGATAGAGAAAACGAGCAGGTAACGATGATAAATTGACATAAACTTAATCCCAGATAAAACTGTTCGCGTTAAGCATTACCTTATCTTTGCACACTTTTTTCGCAGCCGGGGCATTTTGCCCCTTATTTAATTTATAAAATATTGATACTGAAACGATGAACGAAATTAAAAATATAGCCATCATTGCCCACGTCGATCATGGCAAAACCACCCTTGTTGACCGGATTTTGCACCAGGTAAAACTCTTTAGAGATAACCAGGAAATGGGCGAACTGATCCTTGACTCGAACGACCTGGAACGCGAGCGCGGGATTACCATCCTCTCCAAGAATGTTTCGGTGCGCTACAAAGATGTTAAAATAAATATTATCGATACCCCTGGTCACGCCGACTTTGGCGGTGAAGTAGAACGTGTGCTCAACATGGCCGATGGTGTGCTGTTGGTAGTAGATGCCTTTGAAGGCCCGATGCCACAAACGCGCTTTGTGCTTCAAAAAGCCATCCAGTTGGGATTGAAACCCATCGTGGTGATCAACAAAGTGGATAAGCTCAACTGCGATCCCGAAGAGGTGCATGAGGCCGTTTTCGATTTGATGTTTAGCCTCGATGCTACCGAAGACCAGTTGAACTTCCCCGAAGTTTACGGTTCATCAAAGCAGGGCTGGATGGGCGAGGACTGGAAAACGCCGACCGAGGATGTGAGCTATCTGCTCGATATTATCCTGGAGCATATCCCCACGCCCAAAAAGAAAGAGGGAAACCTGCAGATGCAAATCAGTTCGCTCGATTATTCATCTTATCTGGGGCGTATCGCCGTTGGGCGTATCACAAGGGGCAAGATTAAAATGGGTATGCCCATCTCGGTGGTAAAACGCGATGGCAGTATCGCAAAATCGGTGGTTAAGGAATTGTATCGCTTCGAGGGGCTGGGTAAAGAAAAGGTAAAACATGAGTTGGAAGCCGGTGAGATCTGTGCCGTATTGGGACCCGAAAATTTTGACATTGGCGACACCATTGCCGATTTTGAAAGTCCCGAAGGCCTCACGCCCATCGCCATCGACGAGCCTACCATGAGCATGCTTTTCACTATCAACAACTCTCCTTTTTATGGCAAGGAAGGCATCTATGTTACCTCACGCCACATCCGCGAACGTCTTTTTAAAGAGACCGAAAAAAACCTGGCACTGCGTGTTAAAGAAACCGACTCGCCGGAGAAGTTACTTGTTTTCGGACGCGGGATTTTGCACCTCTCCATCCTGGTAGAAACCATGCGCCGCGAAGGTTATGAGTTTCAAATTGGCCAGCCGCAAGTGCTTACTAAAGAAATTGACGGACAGAAGTACGAACCTATCGAATCGCTCACCGTACATGTGCCCGAAGCCTTTGCCGGCAAGGTTATCGAAATTGTTACCAAGCGCAGGGGCGAAATCACCAATATTGAAACCCGCAACGACCGCACCGCACTGGAGTTTATCATTCCTTCGCGTGGTCTTATCGGAATTACCAATTCGGTGCTCACCGCCACCGAAGGCGAGGCAGTAGTTGCCCACCGTTTCAAGGCTTATGAGCCGTGGAAAGGCGAAATCGAAAACCGCCGCAACGGCGCGCTAATAGCCATGGAAACAGGCACCGCAATCACCTACTCGTTGGATAAGCTTCAGGACAGAGGCAAATTTTTCGTAGAGCCTAACGACGACATTTATGCCGGCCAGGTAATTGGCGAACATACCCGCCAGAACGACCTTTCGGTAAACCTGATTAAAACCAAAAAACTTTCCAACGTGCGGGCTTCAGGCTCCGATGACAAGGCCACCATTACTCCGGCCATCAAGTTCTCGCTCGAAGAAGCCATGGAATACATCCGCGAAGATGAGTACGTAGAAGTTACGCCTAAGTCGATCCGCCTGCGCAAAATCATCCTCAGCGAGATAGAGCGCAAACGCAAAGAGAAACGCGAAAGCCCGAATTAGGCTACTCCAATTTGCTTCTGCATTTTTAATTTCATTTTGGTAGGGATTTAACAATTACTCTAAATTTACAAAAATGTCAAAGGCTAAGATTACATTTTTAAAGACTTCCAACGCAATTCTTGCCGGGCTTATCGCCCTACTGGGATTTGCCAGCTCGTGCGAAAAAATTAATCCGAAAGTGGAGTATGGCACCCCCTCGGCCAAGTTTATCGTAAACGGAAGGGTGCTCTCTGCCGATTCTTACAAAGCCATCCCAAACATTAGGGTAGTTATGCGCAACGATTCCACCACCACCGACAGCGAGGGGAGATATCAAGTGGTGGATAATTTTGGATTCCCGACCGATCAAAGTTATGCTATTCAATTTAAGGATATGGATGGAGCTGCCAACGGCGACTATCAAAATCTGGACACCGTGCTTGAATTTAAAGACCCTCAATTTGAAAATGGTGACGGAAATTGGTACAGCGGAGAAAGCTCGAAAACCCTGGATATCGAATTGAACCAAAAGAAATGAAAGCAGCAAAGATTTCGTTTCGCAAAAGAATAGCTCTCCATCTATTCAAAAGATTTAAGAAGAACGAAGCGAAAATTCATCAGCTCAATTACATTTTATGGGAATGCACCCTGCGTTGCAACCTGAACTGCCTGCACTGTGGCAGCGATTGCACCAAGGATGCCACCGTAAAAGACATGCCCATCCCTGATTTCCTGACAGCACTCGACCAAATCACACCACTCGTAAACCCCAAGCACACCATGATTGTTTTAACCGGCGGCGAAGTGCTGGTGCGCCAGGATATTGAAATGGCGGGCATCGAGTTGTATAAACGGGGCTTTCCCTGGGGTATCGTTAGCAATGGAATGCTGCTGAGCGAAAAACGGCTTAATAGCTTGCTGAACTCAGGTATGAGAGCCCTGACCATTAGTTTGGATGGCTTGGAAAAATCGCACAACTGGCTGCGAAATAATCCAAAGAGTTTTGATAATGCCCTGGCTGCCATACGCCGTGCAGCAAAAATTGAAGAAATAAAATTTGATGTGGTTACTTGCGTAAATCGCGAAAATTATAATGAGTTAAGCGAGCTGCGGGATTTACTCATCGAAAGTGGTGTTAACGAATGGAGAGTTTTTACTATTTTCCCTATTGGCCGGGCTAAGGAAAACGACCGCTTGCAATTAAACCCCGAAGAATTTAGAGGCTTGTTTGAATTTATTAAACGAACACGCAAGGAGGGCAAAATACTTCTAAACTATGGCTGCGAGGGTTTTTTGGGGAATTATGAAAAAGAAGTCAGGGATGATTTTTTCTTTTGTCGGGCAGGGATAAATGTGGCTTCGGTTTTGGCGGATGGCTCCATCTCGGCCTGCCCGAATTTACGTGGTAATTTTGTCTAGGGAAATATTTATCGCGATAACTTTGCCGAAGTGTGGGAAAACAAGTATCACAAGTTTAGGGATCGGAGCTGGACTAAAAGCGGGATTTGCGCCGACTGCAAAGACTACGATTTTTGCCAGGGAAATGGCATGCACCTGCGCGATGAAAAAACGGGAACCCTTTTGTTTTGCCACTTAAAAAGATTGAGCGATTCCGATCACATTTGAAATCATTAATAATAACTTCGATCCCCGCAGGGGAAATTGATATAAAAATGGTATTGCTACTTAATATCGCACTTTAGCATTCTCCTGTCTTCGATAAAGGCTTCGAGACGGTCGCCAATTTTAACGGGGCCAACACCGGCAGGAGTGCCGGTAAATATTAAATCGCCCATTTTGATGGTGATGAATTTTGAGATATAACTGATGATGGTGTCAAAATTAAAAATCATCAATCCTGAATAGCCGTCCTGAACTTTCTCTCCATTTTTAAGTAAATGAAAATGAATATTGGATGAATCCTGAAGGATCTCCAATTCAACAAAACTGCTGACGGGGGCAGAACCATCGAAGGCCTTGGCAATTTCCCAGGGCAGACCTTTTTCCTTTTGCCTTTGCTGCAAATCGCGGGCGGTAAAATCGATGCCTATGCCTATTTGCTGATAATAACTCCTGGCAAATTTGGGCTGGATATGCCTGCCGTTTTTTGCAATTTTCAAAACCAGCTCAGCCTCATAGTGTATATCTTCCGAAAATTCGGGATAGAAAAAAGGCCTGTTGCGCGTAATGATGGCGGTGTCGGGCTTAAGAAAAATTACAGGTTCCTGAGGCAGGGGGTTGTTCAGCTCACGGGCGTGCTCCACATAGTTGCGCCCAATACAAATAATTTTCATCGTGCAATCGTATTAGTTAGTCGCTGGCAAAGATAGATGAAAAGAGACTGCGCACGAGCAGGAAACTTGACTTTGACGAATCCAGCTTTCGCGCCTGATTCATATCTTTGAGTGCTCCCATCCAATTGCCTTCGGCCTGCTTCACTTTGCCACGATAATAGTAAGCTTCGGCATAGGCGGGAGCAAAATTGATGGCTACCGAAAAATCGACTTTAGCATCGGCAAGATTGGAAAGCTGATAATTGTTGAAGCCCCGCAAAAACCAGGCATCGCTCATTCCGGGAGAGACATCCAAAGCCAGATTGCAAAACAATATCGAACGCTGGTATTCCTTTTTAGCGTTTAGCTCAATGGCTGTTTTCAAATTCTCAAGGGCGGTTTCCTGTGCCGAAACACCAGGCAAACCAAGGACAAAGAAAAATAGAATAAAAGTCAACCTCATACCTCAACGATTCTTTTGCATAATTACGATTAATATTCCGAAATGTTACAAGCAGCATAAAAATATTGCAGGTGCTTGATAGCAGAAGAACTGATTTTCTGCTTGGGCAATTAACAGACATCCCGACCTAATTACTCAGAAAACCCATTTGATTATCCGCGCTGCATTTTTGATATTGGAATAATTTTGCTCAAGCAAGCGGCGGCGTTGTTCTACCTCACGCATATCAAAATCCTTCGTGAAAAGCGAATCCAATTCCCGCTTCATCGCCTCGGCACCGTCGGCCACAGTGCAAAGTGCTTCCAGGCCTGTCCCCTGCACCATAGCCGGATTAACCAGACAAAAGCGTCCCTTGTAAAGCGTATTTAGCAATTTTAGTTTTAATCCGGTTGCCTGAAAAGTAATCAGAATATTGACCTGCGCATTTTGTATAAGTACAAAAAGCGTGGAATCGTCTGGGTTGGGAAATAGCGAAACATTGGGATATTTTTTACAAAGTTCCACCAAGTGCGGCGGCGGATCCATGCCGGCGATTATCAGCTTATGGCCTGAGCTGGCAAAAACATTGCTAAGCAAATATTCGGCGGCCTTGTAATTTTCGGTAACCGACAGCTTGCCATGATACAAAACATAGTTGCCCTTGCCGGGAAACACAGCAAAATTGTTGTTGGGATGAAAGCTGGGAAGATATTCAACGTGGTTATCGGGGAAGTGCTCGCGAAGATATTGCGTATCGCTTTGCGAAACCACCAGCATGAGGTTGGCACGTTGCAGCACTTTTTGATAACGGCGCAAACGCCAATGCTCGACCAGGAAAAAAACTTTGCTAAGGATATTTCGTTCCGAGGCAAAGAGGTGATAGTAATAATGGTGCTCAATATTGCTTTCGCGATAAATCAAAAAACGCTCCTTCAATCGGGCATCATTCAAATAAAAACACGAATGCAGCCCCTCGAAAAGAATGGGATACTTATTTTGCAATAAATTTTGGATGAGTGTTTCGGATTTCCGACTGTTGACAATATAGGGTTTTAAAGAGAGATTCGCTTTCAATCCGGTTTTGCGAGGGTAGTAATACACCTTTTCGCAAACAGCCTCAAGCTCGGCAGCGGGTCTTCGACCATAAGCAAAGCAGTGCAAATACACTTTGATGCCCGCATTTTTGAGTGCCAATATTTTGTAATAAACATCGATAACGCCCCCGTAATTGGCCGGGAAGGGAACATCGAAGGAAACGATATTTAAGTTACTGTCAGGCATATTTGCGGAGTATATTTTCGAGGACACGTTTTTCGTTTTTCCAGTTTAATTCTTTAGCAGCTTCCCGGCAATTTGCTTTGTAGGTTGCAAGTTTTTCAGGATTGGCAACAAGGCTGCTGATGTGCAAAGCCAGATTGCTCGGTTCATGGCTCTTTATGGTTTCGCCCACCCGATAGCTATCGATAATATTTTTGATCTCCACCAGCGGCGAGGCCAGCACCGGCACGCCGGCATGGATATAATCGAAGAGCTTGTTGGGCAGCGAATAGCGATAATTGATATTGGTATCCTTGTCCAGCGTAAATCCCAGAATAGCCTGGCTTGTGTAGCTGCGCAAAAGCTCGAAGGGCATTTTGGCTAAGAAGGTGATTTTGCTTTCAAGCACCAAATCCCGGCTCATGGTTTTTAGTTGAGGAAGCACATCGCCACCACCGATTATCAGCAGATGGGCATTATCCACAAATTGCATGGCCTGCACTAATTCTTCGGCACCCCGCTGAATATTAATTCCCGATCCCTGCAAAAGGATAATGGGCTTATTATCCGAATTAACAAATACGGGTGCATCCGTCTTTGCGGAAGTTTTTGGAGTTGGAGGAATATTGCGAACTACGGCCACATCCACACCATAATCATTCTTGAAAAGCCCGGCGATGGAATCATTTACAGTAATAACATCTTTAAGACGCGGAAAAATAAAACCCTCGATCTTTTTCCAGACTTTCTGCACAAACTTACGATGCACGAGTTCGGGCGTTTCGGTAAAATATTCGTGGCTGTCGTAAACGAGTGGTGCTTTCTTAATTTTTGATATTAAAAAATTAGGGAGCAAGGTATCCAGATCATTCGCGAAAAGCAAATCGGCTCTATGGCTTATCAGGAAAAAAAGGAGACGGATATTAAACTCCGCGTAAAACAGCGGCCCTTTCTCGAAAAGTAATCTCATGCGAAGCATCCGGTACGATCGTTCAGGAAGGGGCAGCGAATCTTTTTTTACCCTCCCCACCAGCAAAACATCGAAGCCCAGCTCCTGCAACACCACACAGGTTTTGTTTACCCGCTGGTCGGTTACTAAATCATTAATTACCGAAACGATGCTTGTTTTCAATTTTTAAACAGGCCTTTGATTTTTTCTTTAACCTCATTTATATCCGGATCGATATCAAAAACCAGTGAGGGTTTCAGATAAAACAATTCTTTTTCGGCTTTAAACTTTTCTTCGCCACCACCGGTAACGTTAAGCATTACGATGGCATTTTTCTCCACTTTTCCATCGCTTACAGCCGCCATCAGCGATGCAGTGGCAATGGCTGCCGCAGGATGCAGGTCGTTGCCTTCGAGTTCGAGAAATAGCTGTGCCGCTTCACGCCCTTTTTGGTTCGATACGGTAAGCACTTCGCCATCGGTGTCGTGTAAGGCATCGTACAAGCCCCCGATAATTCCGTAGGGTGGCTTGCGATTGGAAAGCACCTTAGCATCGATTTCCGAAACCTGATCGCGGGCCAGTTGGGCATCATAGATTTCCAGATGGCGCGAGCGTTTGTTCCAGGCATGACAGAGCGGAATAAAAGGTTCGTTTTGCGAAACCATGAGCTTCATTTTTGCCTTGCCAAAACGACCGTCTTCGAGCAGACGCAGGTTGGCTTCCCAGGCTGCAATGGCACCGGTTCCCGAGCCTACGGCCTGAAAATAGTAATCTGGTATTTTTCCGATAAAGCTGGCTGCCGAAAGCACCGTGGTGCCCATGCCATCACGGCGAGCCACGTTTTTGGCACCGCCTTCGAGCACAAAGCCATCAATCGTGCCTGCCAGGCCTGAAAGATGAATGGCATCAAAATAATCGCTTCCCTTGCGCGAGGCCACCAGCTTTACGCAGTCGCGAATGGCTTCGTCAAACCAGAGTACATCAATATTATCTTCGGGCACCGTAAGCAGCAGGGGAATATTATTGTCGGAACACACACGGGCAAAGGCTCGTGCGGTGTTTCCTGCCGAAGCTACCACCAAAATCTTTTCGCTGTCGGCAAGCAGCCGTCCGCACACCGCGTAGGCCTCGGTTTCTTTAAAAGAGCAGGTACGCATATTTGCCCCACGCTCGGGCCAATAGCCGCTAAAGGTGATGTAAAGATTGTTCAAGCCCAAATGGTTCGCCAGCCCTTCGCTTTTGTAGGTGATGGGTGGCGACGAACCCTGCAAAAAGGTAGTTACCGGAAGCCAGTCGGCAAACTGGTAAAAGCCAAGTTCGGGTTTAAGGTCGATTTGTTTTTTATGATAGATAGCCCTGATCAGGCAAGGCAACTCCGATTCGGGGTCGTCGAGCATCCAGCCCATATCATCGAAAATTCGTCCGCTCGCAAGCGATTGCAATCGATAGTTTAGGCCTGCGTCATTATTTTTCATTCACTTTGGTATTGATGATTCAGGCGGCAAATTTATAAAAAAGAAGGCAGCCCGGCTCAAAATAGTATTCTAAGTGTCTGTTCAATAATTAACGATACATTTATGGTTGGATGCTATAGTTCCAATCCCCTCTAAATATATCTGGTTTTAACTTTATACTTTTTATTTCTTCGTCAC
>Ga0307929_1000941_pt1 | contig 25156 bp, 20 predicted proteins | sample AceLakmetage1330_FD_203160 | JGI IMG/M metagenome (GOLD analysis project Ga0307929, IMG submission 203160) | Saline water microbial communities from Ace Lake, Antarctica - #1330 | ecosystem: Environmental > Aquatic > Non-marine Saline and Alkaline > Saline | place: Antarctica: Ace Lake...
GCCACTCTACTCGTTCCTGCAAGCAGGAACTTTCTCGTTCGACTTGCATGTGTTAAGCACGCCGCCAGCGTTCATTCTGAGCCAGAATCAAACTCTCCAGTTATAATTCCTTTAAAAATGTTTTTTATGTGCTTTGCTGCACTTAAAACATCTCTTACTCAATTCATTCACTAACCAGTTTTCAAAGATCAAATTCAAAATTTCTTAAAACAAAAAATCCTGCCAAAACTTGCCGTGCTGTTTGCAATCGGCGTTGACGTCTCGACAAGACCCAGCGAAACTACATGCAAACCAACCTTGTGTCAAACACTTTTTTAATTTATTTTTTACAAAAAACATAACACGCTGAAATAAAACGAATATCAGTTTAAGCAAAAAGCATTGTCTTCTGATCAACGGGGGCATTTAGCACTGTGCACCCACCAGAAAGACTCAAAAAAATCTTTTTTAAGAAGGGTTCCCTCCCGTCTACCCATTTGTTCTTTTACACCCAAAATGGGCTTCCTTTATATAACGAGCATGTCCAGACGGACACAACGAATATAAAAAATAGCTGTATGCCGCCCCCGGGGAGGGGTAATGGGACCGACCCGGGACTGTTAGACAGCCCAATTGGTCGGTCCCATTACCCCTCCCCGGGGGCTCTGCTGAGGTAAACTTGAAGGCTAGCTTTTCATATAAAAATCTACATGGCAGTAAATCTCTGCCACACAGCTACCCGTTTGTTCTTTTACACCAAAAATGATATGAACGAAGGCAGTCATCCCCCCAATTACTAAGACCGTCCAAAATAAGGATAATATAAATATGCACGTGAATTTTCTGGGGAAAGAATTAATCAGCCCCACGGTGCTGGCATCGGGAATACTTGGAAACAATTTTGATATTTTACAGCGGGTCCATGAATCTGGCTGCGGCCTGGTGACCATGAAATCCATTGGTCCCGCCCCCAGAGACGGTCACAACAACCCCACAGTCATCGACCTTGGCCATGGCATGATCAATGCCGTGGGTTTGCCCTCCCCTGGATATCTTCACATGGAAAAAGAGTGGGCAGCCCTGGACAACAGAAATTTCCCTATTATTGCAAGTATCTATGGTGCCTCCGTTGATGAATTTCAACGGGTTGCCGATTACGTATCAGATAAGAAACCAGACTTCATTGAGCTGAACATTTCCTGCCCCAACTCGGAAAAACATGGCATGTTGTTTGGCACCAGTGCCACCGCTTCATTTGATGTGGTCAACGCTGTCAAAAAGATGATCAACACCACACCGTTAATTGCAAAACTCACCCCCCAGGCCCTGGATATCGGTGAAATAGCAAAGGCGTGTGAAGATGCCGGGGCAGATGCCATCTGTGCCATCAATACGCTGGGACCGGGTATGCTCATTGATATAGAGAGCAGAACCCCCATTCTGGACTTTAAAAAAGGAGGCCTGTCCGGCCCCATGATACGACCCGTTGCCGTTCGATGCGTCTATGATATTTTTAAGGCCACCCGCCGCCCCATTATTGGTCTGGGCGGTATTACAACCGGTGCGGATGCCATAGAAATGATCATGGCAGGTGCCACACTTGTGGGTATGGGAAGTGCTGTTACCTACCGTGGCATTGAGGTCTTCAAGCAGGTCACCAACGAGATAGACCAGTGGCTGGACGACCACGGGTGCACGCTGGAGGAGATCAGGGGGGCAGCCCACTGAAGTGTAATTGCTGAACAACAATGCATGCCGACCCCAAAAAGAAGGACAACATAGATTATGGACAACAAAAACTTAACAGTGGAAAAGAAACCAGTGATGTTCCGGGTGGCTCGAACAAAACGGGAAACCCCGGACCATGTCACTCTGTCGTTCAATGGGAACATTCAATTTCGTCCGGGCCAATTTGTGATGCTCTGGATTCCCGGCCTTGATGAAAAACCTTATACCATCTCCTACCATGGGTCGGATTTTTTTGGGATCACCGTGGAAGCCAAGGGACGTTTTTCAAAAAAAGCTGCTCTCATGAAAGAGGGAGACCTTCTGGGTATCCGGGGCCCCTTTGGCAATGGGTTCAACACCGCTCCCATGGATCGGGTATGCGTGGTGGCGGGAGGATGTGGCACCGCACCGGTGGCTCCCTTGATTGACATGCTTGGTAACGATATAACCTTGATCCAGGGAGCGCGATCCAAGGATCTTCTTTTGTTCAGAGACAGATACCCATCTCTTAATGGACAATACTGCACCGATGACGGCAGTTTTGGACACAAAGGCTTTGTCACAGAACTTCTTGAACAGGCTATTTCCCGCACCCCCTTTAATATGGTATATGCCTGCGGACCTGAAATCATGATGAAACGGGTCTTTGACATCTGTGAGAAACAAAATATTCCCTGCCAGGTCTCCCTGGAAAGATATATGAGATGTGGTTTCGGGGCCTGCGGGGCCTGTGTGTGCGGTGCAGAACGGGTGTGCATTGATGGCCCTGTCTTTAATTCTGAGAAATTAAGACAAATGAAAGATTTCAACCAAAGCGCATTGTTGAAATCTGGAGCAGAGGTGCTGTTGAGCACTTACGCTTCCTGGCGCTGCGGTGAAAATATAGCCTGATGATACCAGGTGAAAACGAAATACCCTCAAGTATCCCAAGGGGCATAAAACAACCCATATATCCTGGTGGATACAACGAATATTGAAAGAGAAAGAGATATCATGCCGCCCCCGGGGAGGGGTAATGGAAGCGACCCGGAACTGTTAGACAGCCCAATTGGTCTGTTCCATTACCCCTCCCCGGGGGCTCTGCTGAGGTTACCCGGCAGTTTTCTTTTCTAATATAAACATACATGTCCTGACGGACACAACGAAGCATGAAAAAGCTGACGTTTTAAGGACCCAGTACCCAGCACCCCAAACCCAGTACCTTCTTTTTCATATAAAAATATACATGGCTGTAAGACCAGCCACAACGAAAAAAGAAAGTCCTTTAATTTTAGCATGTTGCTGAGACTTTTATATAAAAAAACAATGGATGGAAAACATGGAAAATTACAAAAGCGAATTTATAGAATTTCTTGTGGCGTGTGACGCATTAAAATTTGGTGAGTTCACCCTGAAAAGTGGCCGGGTGGCGCCTTATTTTATAAATACGGGCATGTTTGATACTGGTGAGAAGATAAGTCGTCTGGGTGATTATTATGCCCAGGCTGTCACGGCTCATTTTGGAGACAAGTTCGATGGCATCTATGGACCTGCATACAAAGGCATCCCCCTTTGCATCACCACAGCCATGGGGCTGGCAGCCCGGGGTGTGGATAAAGGCTACTTGTTTAACCGCAAAGAAGCCAAAACCTATGCAGACAAAAGCACGTTGGTGGGCATGGGCCTGACCCCGGAGACACGTTTGATTCTGGTGGATGATGTCATCACATCGGGCAAGGCCATAAGAGAGTCCATTGAGGTGTTGAAGAACAACAGCAACCCCAAAGTGGAAGGTATTGTCATCAGTGTGAACCGTCAGGAAAAAGGCAAAGGGGAGCAGAACGCCCTGGCCGAAGTGGCTGACATATTGGGAGTTCCTGTTTTTTCCATTGTCACCCTGGAAGAGATCAAAACCTTTCTCCACAACCGAGAAATCAATGGAAAGGTGGTGATTGATGATGCCATGCTGGCAAAAATTGACGCCTACCTTGAAACATATGGGGCAAAATAAACCCCTCACCTATCAGGAACAAAAAAACCGAGTGGAAAATTAATTCCACCCGGTTTTTTTTATTTTTAGAGATAAGTATGACTACCCGGTTGAAGCCGGGATCTTTTCAAGAATTTTTGGCATCCTTCAAAACTACTTTACACTTTTTTAGAGCATTACCCATTTGCGGGGCTTTTTCCAAAAAAAGTGTAAAGTACTTTTGGGATTTTATAAAAAAGTCTCACCAACACCTTGGAATTAAAAGACTTTCATTTTTCGTTGTGGCAGTGGTGACTGCCATGTATGTTTTTATATGAAAATGAAGTGTTCAAGTACCCTCACAGCAGAGCCCCCCCCGATGGGCAATAGGAACCGGCCAATTGAGCCGTCTACGGTTCCGGGCCGGGCCCATTGCCCGTCGGGGGGGGCGGCATGATACTATTTTCTATATTCGTTGTGTCCGCTAGGGCATGGGTTTTTATATGAAGGATACCAAATTTTTATGTGGATAATTAGCTTTCAACCCCCTACCCCAAGGTTAGTAAAAGGCTTGAATCTAAAGCCTGTCCCACCTTAAGTGGTTAACCACAAGCACTCTTCTAATTTTTTAATTCAGAATATTCTTTACTTGCACTTATGCGTTGACAAGCTCCAGGGCATTTTTCACAATATTGTCCGCAGTGAAACCAAATTCAGACAGCACCTTCCCCCCCGGAGCAGACGCGCCAAAACGATCAATACCAATCACTTTACCCGCATCGCCCACATAGCGTTCCCAGCCCATGGAAATACCGGCTTCCACGGCAATCCTTGCTTTGACATCACTGGGTAGAATCCGCTCTTTATAGGGAGCAGCGGCTTTTTCAAATAGCTCCCAACTGGGCATGCTGATCACCCGGGCATTGATATTTTTTTCGGCCAGTTTTTCCGCAGCTTCCACACAAATATGAACCTCAGATCCCGACGCAATGAGGATCAGATCAATGGCATTGTCCCCCTCCACATCCTTTAATATATAGGCACCATATCTAAGGTCTCCGTCACATCCAATGCGATTCAGGATGGGTAATTTCTGACGACTCAGCAGCAGCGCTGTGGGCGCATCATCGGTGGTCAAAGCTTTCACCCAGGCCTCGGCAGTCTCTCTTGCATCGGCGGGACGGATCACCTGGAGACCCGGAATGGTCCGCAAAGAAGCCAAATGTTCCACTGGTTGATGGGTGGGACCATCTTCACCCACGGCCACGCTGTCATGGGTAAATACATAAATCAGGGGCAATTTCATGAGGGATGCCACCCGGATGGCGGGTCTCATATAATCGGCAAACACCAGAAAGGTCCCCCCATAGGGACGGACACCGCTGTGAAGATACATGCCCGACATGATGGAAGCCATGGCATGCTCCCGCACACCAAAACGGATATTCCTGCCCCCATAGGCATCCTTCTGGAATACATCAAAGCCATCCAGAAAGGTTTTGTTGGACGGCGCCAAATCCGCTGATCCGCCCGTGAGCACCGGAAGATTTTTGGCAATGCCATTGAGTACTTTCCCGGATGCAGCCCGGGTGGCCATGGCATCATCACCGACCTTAAACTGGGGAATCTCTTTGTCCCACCCGGCGGTTAGAAATCCGCTGATGGCATCCACAAACGCATCTGCCAGTTCCGGATAGGCTTTCCGGTATCCATTGAAGATATCCTGCCATGCCTGTTCTTTCTCAGCACCCACCTCAATGGCACCACGGCAGGCGGTGAGGACCTCGTCGGGCACATAAAAATCTTTGTCTGGCACACCATAAAAGGCCTTAACCAACCGAATTTCTTCGACGCCCAGGGGAGATCCATGGGCACCGGCAGTATCCTGCTTATTGGGGCTGCCATAGGCAATATGTGTGGAGACTTTAATCATGGTGGGTTTTCCCGTCTCTGCCTTTCCTGCCTCAATGGCATCGGCAATGGCCTGGGTGTCATTACCATCGGCCACAGGCACCACATGCCAGTTCATGGCCTCAAACTTGGCTTTAACATCTTCGGTAAAGGAAATATCCGTACTGCCTTCAATGGAGATGGAATTATCATCATAGAGTAGGATCAAACGACCCAGGCCCAGATGCCCTGCCAGGGACACCGCTTCCATGGCCACACCTTCCATAAGATCGCCATCACCGCACATCACATAGGTAAAATGGTTGATCAGTTCGGCATCTGACTTGTTAAATCGAGCTGCCATGTGACGTTCGGCCATGGCCATGCCCACGGCATTGGCAATACCCTGGCCCAGGGGACCGGTGGTGGTTTCCACCCCTGCGGTGTGCCCGTATTCTGGATGCCCGGGGGTTTTACTGTCCCACTGTCTGAAATTTTTCAAATCTTCCAGGGTTAACCCATATCCATTGAGATAGAGCATACTGTACAGGAGCATGGATGCGTGGCCCCCTGAAAGAACAAACCGATCCCGGTCGATCCAGGCAGGGTTTTTGGGATTGTGCTTCAGAAACCGACTCCAGAGCACATGTGCTGTGGGGGCAAGCCCCATGGGTGCACCGGGATGTCCGGAATTTGCCTTTTGGATGGCATCCATGGCAAGGGTTCTGATGGTGTTAATACATTGTTGATCAAGGTCTTGGGTGGCAGCCGCCATTTTTCTCTCCTGTGTGATAAAAAAAGCAAGGGGGATCTCCCATTGCCGCTTTACGGTGGTTTTCCAGGGTCTGTGGACCCCTTTTATATTTTTGAAACTCCGTCCAAAATGCTGGAATGATAGGCGTTTCATTTTTCGTTGTGGCTGTTCTTACAGCCATGTAGGTTTATAAGAAAGTCTCACCAACACTCTGGAATTAAAAGACTTTCATTTTTCGTTGTGGCAGTGGTGACTGCCATGTATGTTTATTAGAAAGTAAAACTTCCGGGCAACCTCAGCAGAGCCCCCGGGGAGGGGTAATGGAACAGACCAATTGAGCTGTCTAACAGTTCCGGGTCGCTTCCATTACCCCTCCCCGGGGGCGGCATACAGTCATTTGGCTCCGCGTCTACGACCCTATATTCGTTGTGTCCATCAGGACATGTGGTGTTTATATGAAAATGAAGTGTCCAAGTACCCTCAGCAGAGCCCCCCCCGATGGGTAATAGGAACCGGCCAATTGGGCCGTCTACGGTCCCGGGCCGGGCCCATTGCCCGTCGGGGAGGGGCGGCATAATGCCATTTTCAATAGTCGTTGTGTCCGGCAGGACATGCCCGTTATAAAAAAAATGGTCGAACCGATGGTAATAGACTTTAATTACGAATGAATTTCAATTTAAATTTAAATTGGGTAAATTATTCGTTATGACGTCCTTATTTCATGTTGTCAATACTGTAGTTGGGAGCCTCTTTGGTGATGATAACATCATGGACATGGCTTTCTCTGAGACCGGCGGCACTGATTCTGACAAAACTTGCCCGCTCACGCAGCTCTTCAATGGTCAGTGTGCCAAGATATCCCATACCAGCTCTCAGCCCCCCTAACATCTGTAAAATGTTTTCCTTCACTGTCCCTCGGTAAGGGATTCTACCAACAATACCTTCTGGCACCAGTGTCTCATCTTCGGAGCTGTCCCGCTGGTAATACCGATCACTGCTGCCCTTGCGCATGGCTTCCACCGATCCCATACCCCGGTATGCCTTGTACTTTCTTCCCTGAAAAATAACAATTTCTCCCGGGCTCTCCAAGGTTCCGGCAAGCAAGCTTCCCAGCATCACACACTGGGCACCGGCACCAATGGCCTTGGCAATATCACCGGAAAATTTAATGCCACCATCGGCAATGATGGGCACACCCGTCTCATTGGAAACTTCCTTGCAATTCATAATGGCAGACAGCTGGGGGACTCCCACACCTGCCACGATTCGGGTGGTACAGATGGATCCTGGACCAATGCCGATTTTAACACCATCTGCCCCGGCATCAATGAGGGCTCTGGCGCCTTTGGCCGTGGCCACATTCCCGGCAATCACCTGGGCATCTGGAAAGTTGTGTTTAATTTTTTCCACCGCACTCATAACGTTCTGGGAATGGCCATGGGAAGTGTCAATGACCAAGGCATCCACGCCCCCTCGTATAAGGGCTTCGGTACGCTCCATCATATCCGATCCCACACCAATGGCGGCACCGGCCCGGAGTCTGCCCATGGAATCCTTACATGCATCGGGATATTTCTTTATTTTTTCAATGTCCTTGATGGTAATCAACCCTTTAAGGAGTCCTGCTTTATCCACCACCAACAATTTTTCAATGCGGTGCTTATGAAGCATTGTTTTAGACTGTTCCAGGGAACATCCTTCGGAAACCGTTACCAGATTTTTTTTGGTCATGACATCGCTGGCCGGTTTCTCAAGCTGGGTCTCAAACCGCAGATCCCGATTGGTGACAATGCCCACAAGCTTGTCTCCTTCGGTGACCGGGATGCCTGAAATTCGGTACTGGGCCATAATGGCCAGCACTTTTTTAATGGAAGTGTCCGGGGAAATGGTGATGGGGTCCACAATCATCCCGCTCTCAGATTTTTTCACCCGGTCTACTTCAATCACTTGTTCCTCAATGGAAAGATTCCTATGGATAAAGCCCAACCCTCCGGCTCTGGCCATGCTGATGGCTGTCCGGGCTTCAGTCACGGTGTCCATGGCCGCACTGACAATGGGAATGTTTAAACTAAGTTCCCGGGTCAACCGGGTTTTGGTGCGGACATCATCGGGCAGTATTGAAGAGTAGTCCGGTACCAGCAGCACATCATCAAAGGACAACCCGTCCTCTGCTATAATATTCACCATTTTTATCCTCCAGTGAGAATCCTGTAATTAACTTTTATTTAAGCTGTTATAAAATTCGGCATCCTTCACATGACATCAAAAGTACTTTACAATTTTTTGAAACAAATCCCTACAAATGGGGCATGATCAAAAAAAGTGTAAAGTACTTTTGAAGGATGCCTAAAATTCATCTTAAAATTTTTTATTTTTCAAATATGATTTAAGGCAAAACAATTATACCCGCCTGCATTCCAATCCCATTTTTATTAACCCGATTTAATATCAGAAAAACACATACAAATCAAACGAACTCCATGATCAAGTTTTGAAATTAATTTCTTGGCGAAATGATTCAGACCTCAAGAATGGGTACAAATGGTTTTTGTGGACTGAGCAGGCGATAAAATCTTAAAAAATTCTTGATGCTTTTATATATAAACGTTATAGTTATGAGTGGTTTGAATAATGTCTATTTTTGATTTTGGCCACCCCAAACAGAGTGCTTTTCTTTATACACAAAACCCCTCTGCCCTGAATACCCTTAAACTGAGAATGGAACAAAACCATGTTGCTGAAAGTAAATCCTGACAATCCCCAGCCCCGAATGATTGAAAAAATTGTGAAAATTTTAAAACAGGGGGGGATTATTGCATATCCCACAGACACATTCTATGGCATCGGGTGCGATATCCTCAACAAAAAAGCCATTGAAAAAGTTTACCGCTTGAAACAGAGAAGTCAAACCCAACCCTTCAGCTTTATCTGCTCCAACCTGACCCATATCAGTGAATATGCAAAGGTTTCCAATTTTGCCTACCGCAACATGAAACGCCTGTTACCAGGACCCTTTACATTCATTCTGCCAGGATCAAAAATGGTTCCCAAAATCATGCTGACCAAACGCAAAACAGCAGGTATCCGGGTCCCCGACAATACCATATCCTTGGCCATTGCCCAGGAGCTGGGACACCCGATATTGAGCACCAGCGCCACAGACCCCGATGGCAATATATTTGAAGATCCTTCCCTGCTTCACGACTTTTTTAACACACGTCTTGATGCTGTCATTGACGGTGGACCCGTTGCAGGTATGGCCTCCAGTGTTGTCTCTTTAATTGACGATGAACCCGAAATTATCCGTTATGGCGCCGGTGATGTCAGCACCTTTGAATAAAGAGTGTATCACTTTTTTAATCACCGTCATATTATCTTCCCGGGGATAAACTGGTACCACATCTCCAGTAATACCGGCCAGGACACCCGCCCATTCAATGGCATCCCCGAGATTCCCCAGCCGATCCACCAGCTGGAGATCCAGCGCCTTGGCACCGGTGAAGATTCGTCCATCGGCAAGGGTAGCCATTTTTTCCTCTTCAATATGTCGACCCGTGGCAACATCTTTGACAAATTGGGAATGAATTTCATCCACAACCCCCTGGAGCAACCTCTTTTCCGTATCAGCCAGATCTCGCAGGGGGGATCCCATGTCCTTATACTCACCGCTTTTGATCACCACCGGGGTCAAACCAATTTTCTTGATAATTTCCTTAAAATTGGCATACTCCATGATCACGCCAATGCTGCCGGTGATGGTGCCGGGATTGGACATGATGCCGTCACAGGCTGCGGCGGAATAGTATCCCCCCGAAGCTGCCACCGACCCCAGGGACGCCACCACTTTTTTAACCAGACGTGTTTTCATAACCTCCCGATATATCTCCTGAGATGGCCCCACCCCACCGCCGGGGGAATCAATGCGAAGCACGATGGCTTTAATGTCCGCATCCTTCCGAAAGGTATTAAGATCCTCTATTATCTCTTTTGAGGAAGAAATTAACCCAGAAATTTCCACAACACCCACATTTCCAGAACGCCCTCCATGTCCGGTGACAAGAGAGGCGTTAAGCACAGCCCCCCCTCCCACGATCAAGCCTGTGGTAATAACAAGCGTTGCCGATGCGACGGTAAACGCCACAAGACAAAAAAATAAAAATGGGTGTCTTCTGGAAAACATGAAATACCTCACTGCTTATTTTCTGAGTACTGGTTTATGGGCATCAAGTACTGGGATTTTTAAACATCGCTGATTAGTTCAGGAGGGTATAAAAAAGGCCGGACACAGAGATAGCTCTGGATCCGACCTAAATATTTTCAGCCTGATATCATTATCATGTCCGGCAGCAGACCCCATGAAAACACATGGCTGCAACCAGTGATATTATTTATCTTCAGACTTGGCAGCCTCCTCGAGGTTGTTACGGAGCAGCTCACCAAAAGAAGATGTGGTGGGCTTCAGGTTTTTGGCAAAATCCTGGATGATAACTTCTTCTGCCTCATCCTCAAGTCGTTTGATGGAAAGACCAATACGTCTTTCATCGCTGTTGATGTTCATGACCCGTGCAGTAATATTGTCACTGACCTTGAACTGATCTGAAGGCGCCTTGATTTTTTCTTTACTGATTTCAGACACATGGACAAGCCCTTCAATTCCCTCTTCCAGCTCCACAAAAACACCGAAATCTGTGATGTTGGTGATCACACCGGAAATCTCAGTTCCAACCTCATATCGCTGCTCCACAGTTTCCCAGGGATCTGGCTGGGTCTGCTTGATACCCAGGGAGAATCTCTCACTTCCCTTGTCAATATCAAGCACCACTGCCTGAATTATATCACCCTTCTTGTAAACCTCTGAAGGATGCTTGATGCGCTTGGTCCAGGAGATGTCAGAAATATGAACCAGACCATCAATGTCATCATCAATACCGATAAAAAGACCAAAATCTGTGATGTTTTTGATTTTTCCTTCAATGACGGTTCCCACAGGGTATTTGTCACTGATGACTTCCCAGGGATTCTCAACGGTTTGTTTGATACCAAGAGAAATTCTTCTATTATCCGGTTTGAGATCAAGAACAACAGCTTCCACCTCTTCACCCACGGAAACCATCTTGGATGGGTGACGAATTTTACGAGTCCAGGACATCTCAGACACATGGATCAGACCCTCAACACCCTCTTCCAGCTCCACAAAGGCACCATAATCGGTGAGGCTCACAACCTTTCCAAGAACCTTGGAACCCATGGGGTATTTTTCCTGGGCCATGGTCCAGGGATCAGGTGTCAACTGTTTCATACCCAGAGATACCCGCTCTTTCTCCATGTCATAGGAAAGAATTTTCACGTTGATGTTATCCCCCACAGAAAACAACTCAGAGGGATGCTTCACACGGCCCCAGGAGATGTCTGTGATGTGAAGGAGTCCATCCACACCGCCCAGATCAACAAAGACACCATATTCTGTGATATTCTTAACCACACCTTCCATGACCTTTCCACTCTCAATGGAGCTGAGGGTGTTAGCCCTGGCCTCTTCGCGAACTTTCTCAAGGATAACCCGTCGTGAAAGAACGATATTACTTCTTTTTCTATTATATTTCAGAACTTTGAATTCATAGGTCTGTCCGACCATTTCATCCATGTTCCGGATGGGCCGAAGATCGGCCTGTGAACCGGGAAGGAACGCCGGCAGCCCGATGTCAACGGAAAAACCGCCCTTGACACGACTGGTGATAATTCCTTCAATGGTGCTATCCTCTTCATAGATATCCCGGATGGCATCCCAAACTTTAACTTTGGCGGCTTTTTCCTTGGACAAAATAACTGTTTCTTCTTCTTCGTCCCAGACTTCAACCATTACTTCAACCCGATCATTCAGGTTGACATCGACATTGCCTTCCTCGTCTCTGAACTCATGAATTGAGATCTGCCCTTCAGACTTGTAACCCACATCCACTAAGACATGATCTCTGTCCACAGCAATAATGGTACCCGTTACAACCTGGCCCTCTTCGAAGCGCTTGAAGCTCTCTTCATAAATACCCATCAACTCTTCCATGGTCTCTTCCCCGGTCAGAACGGGCTCAGACGCCACGGACGCCTTTTCCTCAGCCAAATCGGGTTCAGATGCCACGGACGTCTCTTCCTCGGTCAGATCGGGTTCAGATGCTACGGACGCCTCTAATTCTTCAGCAGTTTCTAATTCTTCATTCATTTCTTTGTTCTCGTTTGTTTCAGCAATGTTATTCATTAATGTTAATCCCCCATAGACAAATTTTATACCTTTTCTTGAAAAAGTATAATCAATAATAAATATCAGAAAGACCGGAGAAAGACAATACAAAAAATTATTTTTTAATTGACATTGCTAAGTCACATCCATTCCACCTATGAGGCAATTTTTGACACAATCATCTGAACCACCTCTTCCAGGGATAGATGGGTGGAATCAATTAAAACAGCATCTACCGCTGGCTTCAAAGGGGCAATTTCCCGGCTAACGTCATTGGCATCCCGACTGCCCATCATTTTTTTCACTTCAGATAGATCCTGCACCGGGGTCTGCTTTTCCTTAAAACGTCGCAGGGCCCGAGTATCCAGATCAGCAAAGAGAAAAAATTTATAATCCGCATGGGGAAACACCACGGTTCCCATGTCCCTTCCTTCAAACACGGTATCATTTTTTTCTGCAATGGCGTGCTGTAGACCCAACAGGGCCTTTCTGACACATGGCCGGGCAGAGATGGCCGAAGCCATCATGGATATCTCCGGGGTACGTATCAAAGAAGAGATATCTTCTCCGGAACTGGTCAGCACCGGTTCGTCGCCATCCATGACAAAAGACAGGGATATCCCAGTTAAGAAAAATTCAAGAACGTCATCCTGTTCCCAGTCAATGGAACCCCGCTTCACTTCCAAGGCCACCCCACGGTACAAGGCTCCGGTATCCACATAGATGCAGTTAAGACGTCTTGCAAGTTCCCTGCTCACACTTGTTTTGCCGGCACCGGCAGGACCATCTATGGTGATCAGTCGCTTTGTCATGTCATCCCCCCACCCGCTGAGAGCAGCTGCTCAAGCACCCGAAGAAAGCGCCGGTTTTCTTCCTCAAGTCCTGCGCTTATTCTCAGGTAAGTATTAAAACCATAGGATTTCATGGATCGAACAATAACCCCTTGTGCCAGCATCTTTTGAAACACCACTCCGGCATCCATCCTGACATCCAGCAGAAAGAAATTACCCTGGGTGGGAAAGGATTGTATGCCCATCCCTGCCAGCTGTTCCTGGAGGAAATCTATGCCCTGGTGCATGGTTTTGACACTTTGGTTAAGAAACGCGTGGTCATCCAGGGCCGCTGCTGCTGCCACCTGGGCCAGAGAATTGACATTAAAGGGCTGACGGACCCGGTGAAGGATCTCTGCGATGGTGTTGTCCATGATACCATATCCCACCCGGAAACCAGCAAGACCATAGGCCTTGGAAAAGGTCCTCAAAGAGATGATCCGGGGATCTTCAAGGGGGGATGCCAGGGCATCAAAAATCGCCTTGTCCCTGGCAAACTCAATATACGCCTCATCCACAACCACCAACACATTTTCTGGCACCCCTTTCATGAAATCTGTCAAGACATCTTTTGTGATGTGACTGCCCGTGGGATTGTTGGGATTGGTGAGAAAAATCATGGAGGTGCGGGGGGTGATACAGGATAAAATGGCATCCAGGTCAATATCAAATCCCTTCAAGGGCACCATGACCGGAACGCCGCCTGCCACCTTCACCGATATTTCATACATTAAAAAGGAGGGCAGCGGCATCAAAGCCTCATCCCCCCGCCCCAGAAACCCCTGGGCCAGAAGAGCAATGATATCATCAGACCCATTGCCGATGACCACATTTTCCGAATTTACGCCATATTTTTGTGCAAGCATGCCGGTCAACACATGGCCACTGCCGTCGGGATACCGATGCGTGCTGGCAAGGTGTTCTTTAACAGCAGCCACGGCTTTGGGGGATGGCCCCAGAGGATTTTCGTTGGATGCCAGCTTGACGGAATTTTTAATCCCATATTCCCGTTCTATTGCCTCAATGGGCCTGCCCGGTTCATAGGGATTTATGGAACTGATATACTCCGGAATATTTAATTTCATGAAACCTGATACGCTCCTCTTCTTTTTGGGGCTTGGTCATAACATCGACCACCCAACATAATTTAGTGGACCAACGAGGTCAGACCTCTTTTTGATATAATCCACATATCTGCTTACCGACACAACAAATATTGAAAATGGCATTATGCCGCCCCCCCCGACGGGCAATGGGCCAGGCCCGGGACCGTAGACGGCCCAATTGGCCGGTTCCTATTACCCATCGGGGGGGCTCTGCTGAGGCTACTTGGACACTTCATCTTCATATAAACATACATGGCTGTAAGACCAGCCACAACGAAAAATGAAAGTCTTTTAATTCCAGCGTGTTGGTGAGACTTTCTTATAAAACCTACATGGCAGTAAGCACCTGCCAGATTCCCCCTCTGATTAGTTTGGATTTGATATTTTGTCAATATCTATGCTAAGTGCATTCTAAAAAGGAGATATGCACATGACATATACACCCATCAGGTCAGGTCTTGAATCGCTTAAAACAGTTCTCCCCACTGAATTCAAGGGGAAAAAACTGGGACTTCTGGCCAACCCAGCATCGGTGGACGGCAGCTTTGTCCACGCCTCAAGAATTATTCACACCCTGTTCCCCGGACACTTAAAGGCCCTTTTTTCGCCCCAGCATGGTTTTTATGCGGAGAAACAAGACAACATGATCGAATCGGATCATGGCATTGACCCAGAATTAAACATCCCGATTTTCAGTCTCTATAGCGACACCCGAATTCCCACCAAAGAAATGATGGATCATGTTGATATATTAATCATTGATCTCCAGGATGTGGGCACCCGGGTCTACACATTTATGTACACCATGTCATATTGCCTGGAAGCTGCGGCAAAATACGGTAAAAAAGTATTTATTCTGGATCGGCCCAATCCCCTGGGAGGTATTGCCGTGGAGGGCAATATTCTTTCTGATTCTTGCCGCTCTTTTGTGGGCCGCTTTCCCCTGCCCATGCGTCATGGGTTAACCATGGGAGAACTTGCCCTTTTTTTTAACCGGGAATATAAGATCCATGCCGATGTCACAGTGATCCCCATGCAGGGATGGAAAAGGCAAATGTTTTTTAAAGATACAGGTCTTTACTGGGTGGCGCCCTCCCCCAATCTTCCCACACCGGAATCTGCTGTGGTTTACCCGGGACAGGTTATATTTGAAGGCACCAATGTTTCCGAAGGACGGGGCACCACCCAGCCTTTCGAATTCCTGGGGGCTCCGTTCATTGATCCATCCCCCATTCTCAAGGAAATTTCCCGGGATATTTCCGGCGCGATCGTTCGTCCCCTCTGCTTTGAGCCCACCTCGGGAAAATGGGCAGGGCAAGGCTGCCGGGGATTCCAGATCCATGTTACAGATACCGTGAAGTTTAAACCCTACCGAACCTCATTGCTTCTTCTACAACAAATTCTTAAACATCACAAACCGGACTTTCAATGGAAAGAGCCGCCTTATGAATATGAATTTCATAAATCCCCCATGGATCTTATCCTTGGCAATGAAGGTTTAAAAAAGCGCATTGAAGAACAAGAAGAGATAAATAAACTCGAAAAATCCTGGCGCATGGACCTGGCGGAATTTAAAAAGATAAAACAAGGATATCATATTTATGAATAATGGTCATGGTGCAGGGATGAAAACTAAAGCGGGAGAAGGGCTAGGGGGGAGGGACCCAGGAACAACTGCCAAAGCATCTGTTGGTCCTGGGGTAGATCAAATACCTATTTTTTAAGGTCTGCCAACTCTTTTTCTAATTCGGCAATCCTGTCTTTATCGTCAGCTACGGGAGCATCGTCGCCATCATTTTTTTTCCAGCTATCCTTCAGCTCATCAAAACCGAGGTAGAGGGCAAGTCCACCACCCAGCAAAAGGACCGGAGGAATGGCACCGGCAAGAATCTGCAGAAATGCACCAAACCAAACAGCAATACCAATAATACCCAACAGAACGGCAACTGCACCACCAATCAAAGTTTTCATTAAATAATCCTCCTTACCATGTTAATGATTGCAAAATTCAAAATAACTATATAAAATCACAACTAAATATTAAACTCATCCATTACACGTCAATTAAGACCAATCAATTAGCATATGAAAACAAGTAAATCAAGGCAATTTTTAGATGGGAATTATTTTGTTGCCATGAGATTGAGGCTTGTGATAAAAAAATTCTGTATCAAGCGTCAGACAACACCCCATGAGCTGAAGACTCAGGGCTTTTCTTCCCGATTTTTTATAAAAATGGAAGCAGATCATGGCATTCAAGGAAATAATAATGAAACCATTTTCAATATTGAGTGGTATAACCCAAGCTGTCAAGGGATTCTATCACCGAAAAATCACCGAAGTACTTAACAACCGCACTGGTTATTTTGCCTGTTTTTATCCAGGCAACAAAGGCATCCTTTCTCCTTTTTTCTTTGACCGTCTGTTTTCCAAAATTGGGCTGGATAAGAAAAAAACCGCAAAACTAAGCCCTCTAAATGAAGCAGCCACCGTCATTTACGTGAGTAAATATAAAAGCCTCATTGATTTTATATTTTACAGAACCATCTTTGAAAAAAATGCCCTGCCCTACCCTGAAATCATTTTCGATACCGCATTTTTCTTTCTTCTACCTGTCGAACGTTTGTTTAAAATTTTTATCACCCAGCTTGATTCTCTTATCCGCACATTTTCTTTTAAAGACCCCTATGTATCCGACTATTTCTTTGATGAGTTCTCAAGGGGACGATCCGGCTTTATTCATCTGGTGGAGAGCAAAAGCTTTTACAAACGATTTATCCGTTCTAAACCAAGCCCCCTGCTTCACCTCATCCATTTTCAAAAAAAAAATGACAGGCCCCTGTTACTGGTTCCCCAAACCATCATATATAGCTTAAAACCCATTCGAACGACCTCTTCGCTGTTTGACATCCTGCTGGGAAGTAATGAAAGACCGGGGTGGCTCAAACGCCTGGCTGCCATGTTCCAGAAACCGGATAAAATATGCATTGAAATTTCAGACCCCGTTAATCTCAAAGAATTTTTAAACCGGCCGGACATCAAAAATATTGACGAGGATTTCCAGGCCTACAGCCTGCGAACTCATCTGATGGATCTCTTGAATGGCCAGAAACGAAGCTTCACCGGCCCAGTGCTCAAGACCCGGGCAGAGATCACCGAGGATATTCTGACCCAGAAAACCCTTCAGGAGTTCATGAAGACGCATTCGGAGCAGAATGAAAAATCCCTCATGGCCACCCATAAAAAGGCGGCCAGCTATATTAAGGAAATCGCAGCCAGCTACAGTCTTCCGGTGATTTACATCCTTGAAAAAATTTTAACATGGGCCTTTAATAATATTTTTGAAGGGGTGGTGGTGGACCAGGACGGCCTTGACCGTATCCGGGAAGAATCAAAAAAAGCACCGGTAATTCTTGCCCCCTGCCACAAAAGCCACCTGGATTATCTTTTGCTCTCCTATCTCATGTTTAAAAACAACATGCCCTGCCCCCACATCGCTGCAGGCAAGAACCTATCCTTCTGGCCCCTGGGGCCTATTTTCCGAAGTGGGGGGGCCTTTTTTCTTCGACGAACGTTCAAGGGCGCTCCGCTGTACTCCCGTATCTTTGCGGCATACGTTGAAAAACTCCTTTCTGAGGGCTTTAACATGGAATTTTTCATTGAAGGAGGAAGAAGTCGTACCGGCAAACTATTATCCCCTAAATTGGGCTTTTTAAGCATGCTCATCAAGGCTCACCGTAACCAGGCCTGTGAAGATCTTATATTCATACCCGCCTATGTGGGCTATGACCGGGTATTGGAGGAAGATGCCTACCTCCATGAGATTGAGGGCGGTAAGAAAGAGTCAGAAAATCTGTCCCAGCTCATCAAGGCCAGAAAATTTTTAAAAAGAAAATACGGCAAAGTCTATATAAAATTCCACGAGCCCATCTCTCTGAACAACTATCTCCGGGAAAAGGACGAATTTCAACGATTCATGGGGGAAGATCAGCATAAAAAATTATGCCAGAGCATGGGATATAAACTGATCAATGCCATCAACAACACCACCATCATTACCCCCCATGGCATCATTGCAAGCGGGATACTCAACTCGCCTGCGGGCCGCTTTTCCAAAAAAGAACTGATGTTCCGGGTGAGTGCTTACATGAACATGCTCACCTTCTGCAACGCCGAACTTGCCGACACCCTGACCATTGACCCTGATCGGGCACTGGACCGGGTATTGCAAAACTTTATTTCCAGAAAATTCATTGAACTGGCCGATGATGAAGAGGATGAAATCACTGACAACACTCGTTTTTTTGTAAAAGACAACAAGCGACCCGTTCTGGATTACTACAAAAACAATGCCATTGCTTTTTTTATCCCTGCTGCCTATACAGCCCTGGCAATTCTCAAAACAGATCGGTTTCAATTTGCCTCAACGGATCTGCACAAAACCTACGGATTTCTCCAAAATTTCTTCATTGATGAGTTCTCCTTTGACGATGAAAAAACCTGTAACGAACACATCGCAGATAGTATTAAAGCCTTTATGGAGGAGGGGGTTGTGGTTCCTCACCCCGATTTTCCTGACACCTTTAACCTCACCTCGGAGGGCTTTAGACAACTCCGGTCCTTTTCTGTATTTCTAAAACCCTTCATGGAATCTTACAAAGTGGCCCTGATCTATTTTGAAAAATATCCAGCGGATAAACATGATGCCAAGGAGCGCATCAAAAAAATCCAGGCCATGGGTCTTAAAATGTACAAACGCCAGGATATTCTTCTTAAGGAATCCCTGTCCAAAATCAACTACACCAATGCCACCACATTTTTCATGAATAATGGTGTAAACGGCACAGAAGACAATGATGTCATTGAAAAATACAAAAAAATCATTGAAAATTTTCTGGCCATACTAACGGTGTAACCCCTATGAAAGCACTGATTCTGGCCGCCGGGCTGGGCACCCGCTTACTCCCCTACACCACATGCCGCCCTAAACCGCTTTTTACCCTGGCAGGGAAACCCCTTGTGGAAATAACCATTGAGAGACTCATCCATGCGGGGTGCGATGAAATCGTGATCAATACCCACCATCTCCATGGCCAGGTTTGCGCTTTTATCCAGGCAAAAAGATTTCCCATCCCGGTGCATGTCCTTTATGAGCCCGCACTTCTGAACACCGGGGGAGCTATCAAAAATGTACGGGATATTATGGGGGAGTCCGATTTCTGGGTCATCAATTCAGATATTATAATGGATCTTGACCTGACAAAAGTGTGGAATTTTCATGAAAAAGGCCATTGGCCAGCCACCCTTGTCCTCCATGATGATCAGCGATTTAATGGGGTGCAGATTAACAACGACGACTTTGTCATAGGTTTTCCCGGGATTAATGCACCATCCCCTGCCCCTTTAGCGCTTTTGGCTTTTACCGGTATCCAAATTCTGTCCCCCAGCATATTTAATCACATGCCAGAAGAAAAAGTTTTCAGCAGTATAGATGTATATCGAACCCTCTGCGCTGGAGGGAATAGGGTAAAAGGCTGTGTAATGGATCATTTCTACTGGCAGGATGTGGGAACACCATCGGCCTATCTGGATGCCGGTCTCCGGCAACTTTTCATGACGGCATGTACCGACTCGGGTGGCCATGTCCCCGGCATTCTGCCCGCTGCCACACAAACCACAGGTATCTACAGCAATATCATCATCACCCCCCTTACCGGAGATGGATCCGACCGAAAATGGTTCCGCCTTGCCCATGGAGAGAACACTTATGTGGTAGCCGACCATGGCATTGACGCTCTGGGTATGGGCCAGACACCGACTTCCCCCCGGGAAATAGATGCCTTTATCCACATCGGTACCCACCTTTATGAACAAGAGATCCCCGTGCCAAAGATATGGGGATACGATCTTTTTTCCGGCCTGGTGATACTGGAAGATCTGGGGGATGTTCACCTCCAGAAGGTCATCCTTGCCACCAATGATCCAGAAAAAATTCTCAAATGGTATCGCGCTGCCTGCGACCTTATCATTGATTTTTCCATGGGCGGGAACCAGGGATTTAAACCCAGCTGGACTTACCAGACCCCAAGCTACTCCCGGGAGCTGATCCTTGAAAATGAGTGTCGATATTTTGTGGATGCATTTTTAAGGGGATATCTGAATCTGGACATTGACTTTGATAGCCTTTTTCCCCAGTTTGATTTCATTGCCAGGCAATGCCTGGACAATGCCCTGTCCGGACTCATGCACCGGGACATGCAGTCGAGAAACATCATGGTCACCCAGGATCGTCTCAGGATCATTGATTTTCAGTCAGCACGAACAGGCCCCATGCAGTACGATGTGGCATCTTTACTCATTGACCCCTATGTTCACCTTGACACAACCATGAAAGAAACACTGCTGGATCATTGCGCAAAGGCTGTGAATCAGCGCACGGGATTTGATGAAAACCAATTTAAAAAGGGGTATTATTATTGCGCTCTGGCCCGAAATTTTCAAATTCTGGGAGCCTTCAGCCATTTGAGCAAAAACCGGGGGAAAACCTGGTTTGAACCCTTTATCCACCCTGCCCTGGAGACCCTTGCCACGGCCATCCATAGCGTTAACATTCCAGATGGCAGACTGCTGGAAAAAATCATTGTCCTGGCCCTTGGAGCCACAAACCAAATGGCACAATGCCGCCCCCAACGGCTGCCCTGACCGGAACGGGAACGTCAGGGGTTCTAATGTCGCTATTTTCATAAAACAACTTTGATCAATTGGCCGAATTCAGAGCCGCGCTTACATTAATAAGGAATGAACACCATATGGGAAAAATACATGTAATGATGAATGGCATACCCGGAAATGTGGTCACCACCATTGCCGTGCATATACAAAATGATCCCCGATTTGAACTTTTGCCCTTTGCCATGACCGGCCCGGAAATAACCGCCAATACTCATTCCCTGGGTCAAACCACCATTGAACTCATCCGTCCGGATCACCGGGACACCGCCATCAAAGCAATTAAAAAAAATTACAACGAATTTATCTGCATTGATTTCACCCACCCCACTGCTGTGAACGACAATGTCCGATTTTATGTTGATAATGAAATTCCCTTTGTCATGGGCACCACAGGGGGGGACAGAGATCTTCTCCAGGAAACAATATTATCCGGCAATATTCCTGCTGTGATTGCCCCGAATATGGCCAAACAAATCGTAGGATTCCAGGCCATGGTGGAATATGCCGCCGCCACCTTTCCTGATCTATTCAAGGATTACAATCTCACAATCCGGGAGAGTCATCAACAAACCAAAGCGGATACCAGCGGAACAGCCAAGGCCATGGTGGGATACTTTAACCACCTGGGAATTCCCTTTTCCGACAATGATATCCACCAGGAAAGAAATCCTGCCATCCAGAAAAATGTGTGGAAAATTCCAGAGCAACATCTCAACGGCCATGCCTGGCACACCTATACCTTGACCTCGCCTGACAACACCGTTTGTTTTGAATTTTCACATAATATTAATGGGCGGGATATCTATGCCCAAGGCACCATGGACGCTGCGGCTTTTCTCCACAGCAAACTGAAGCAGCAGGAAGATAAAACAATAAAGGGCAAAATTTACACCATGATTGATGTTCTCAAGGGCAAATAAAGAATCAAAGCGTACCCTTTTTGGATTTTTTATCTTTTTTTTCACTGCGCTTTTCTTTCAACGTTTTTTCTGATTTTTTTTTCACTGCCTTTTTTGCATCTTTTCCCTTGGACATGGTTTACCCCTTTTGTTGTTAGTTGAATATTCTGTTTATTGTATTCTTATGAAGCTTGAACTGCAAGTTATTATTGTCTACCGTTTTTCAATAACCATATAATGAGCAAGCTTGATCAACTATGTGGTCAGATTCAACCAGATACAAATTTGAAGTTAACAAAGGATATTTCCTGAAATGAGTCAGGTATCAAAATTTTTCATCATTCTGGCGGTGGTGATCTATGTGATCAGCCCCATTGATCTCATCCCCGATTTTCTGGTTCCCTTTCTTGGATGGATTGATGACACCGTTCTCATTTCCATGCTGATTTATTTTCTCAGGACCGGAAAAATTCCCGGCATTTTTTCCAAAAAGACCAATTTTCAGGCCAGATCCAGCCGTCCCGGAAGCAACGGCAATGCCACGGGTGCCAGGTACAACAACCGTGAACAGGGGTCTTTTTCTCAGAACGATAACCCAGAAGCCGAAAAAGAAAAAACCCAGCAAAGGGAAAAATCCCCCCATGAAATCCTGGGCCTGTCACCAGGTGTTACCCAGGAAGAAATTCGGGCTGCCTACATAGCCCTGGCCAAGCAATACCACCCCGACAAGGTGGCCCATCTGGGAAAAGAGTTACAGGTTCTGGCAGAAAAACGATTCAAGGAAATCCATCAGGCCTACGCCCGACTCTCCTGAGATACACATCCTAAAAGTAGGGGTTGTTTCTAACTTCGGCCAGTCATCATAAGTACCCGAGCATATATTCCTCAAAATAAAACCCATAAATATCAATGGAATATGTCTGTGGAATACCGAAAAACATATGTATGGGTACTTAATTGGTGGGCCAATAACACAACACTGCCCCCTCCCCAGAGTAGCCGATGTTAGAACCACCCCCCTAAAAATAAGAGTGGGGACTGGTTCGAACACCAGCCCCCCTTTTTTAACATTTCATGGCCAAGCTGACCCCTGGCCCGCCTATCAATTGATGGTGGTCACCGGGCAGTGGGCTTTAAGAATTACATACCGGGCAGTGGATCCCATGATCAACTTCTGCGTCCTTGATTTTTTTTTGATCCCCAGAAAAATATGGTCAATATTTTTCTCCCGGGCAAGCTCAACAATGTCTTCACCCGGGGAGTATCCCCGAACACTTTGCTCTGCTATGCAGGTTATGTGTGCGGCTTCCATAAGCTCTCGTGCAAATTTCAGTTCGGTGTCCGCCTTCTGGACATCTGCTATTTTTTCCTTGGGTCCTCCTTCCATGGAGGTCATCACATACACCTCAGCATTGCACAACAGCGCATAATCCCTGGCAAGTTCCAGTGCACGAATCCCCACCTCTCCACCATTGTATCCGACCATTATTTTCATGGACATCTCCCTGAAACAACCGATTTAAATAAAAATCAGAGCCTGACTTCGTAAATATTCGGCTTGGTAAGTACCCGAGCATATATTTCTCAAAATAAAACTCATAAATATCAATGGCATACCTCTGTGAAATACCGAAAAACATATGCATGGGTACTCACTGTAAATGTTTGGCCAGTGCCCCATATTCGCTTAGTTGGGACTGTGTAGCATAATTGCTATGTGAGCAGGCCCAAATGAGTGAAGATGGTATGCTGGCCGAATATTTACCTGACTTCAACCTCATCCACTCCAATCCATCGATGGTAAGCCAGGCAGGACCAAGTATTAGGTATTGTCGCTATTGACCATAATTTTTACAAGGCTGAGAACCCAAAAAAACAATGGCAGTAAAACAAACACCTGCCCCCATACCTAAGTGGGCAAAATTAGAATCAGATCCCAATATATGACCCTGTTGATTTAGTATAGATCTGGGGTGTCTAAATCAGCCACTTCTCTTGCTCGGTTTCTGAACCCTGCTATGATTGTTGAAAAGAGATTAAAATCAGGCGTTTTAATCAATATTGTCAGGTTTTAAAACCGAGCAAAAAAAATGGAAGTAAAAGTGTTTTTTTGGACACCCCAGTATAGATCGCTGGATTGCAGATACACTATGCTGAATTTTAAATCAACAGGCTCATAATATTTCACATCCACCGTTTACGTCTTTTATAGGATTTCACATCCTTAAAAGATTTACGCCCCCCGCCCTGGGTGATACCCATGTAAAATTCCCGGACATCGGGATTATCCTGAAGGGTCTCTGACTCCCCTTCCAGGACAATGCGTCCCGATTCCATGATATAGGCATAGTCGGAAATGGCAAGGGCAATGCGGGCATTTTGCTCCACCACCAGAATGGTGGTTCCCATCTCCCGATTGATCTTCTGGATATTTTCAAATATCTCCTTTACCAGCAGCGGTGCCAACCCCAAAGAAGGCTCATCCAGCATGAGCATGTCAGGCGCTGCCATCAATGCCCTGGCAATGGCGATCATCTGCTGCTCCCCGCCGGAACTATAGCCAGCCATGCGGTTAGTGACATTGGATAACCGGGGAAAATGCTGATACATCAGTTCATTGTCTTTTCGGATATTCTCAGCCCCATCCCTGCGAGTGATGGAGCCCACACGAATATTTTCATTCACGGTGAGGTGCTTGAAAACCCGACGACCCTCCGGGACCATCACAACCCCCCGTTTAACAATGTCCGTTCCGTTCAAGGCGGTGATATCATCCCCATTAAAATGGATAACCCCTTCACGGATGGCACCGTTTTCCGGTTTTAAAAGACCGCTGATGGCCCGCAAGGTGGTTGTTTTACCCGCACCATTGGTTCCAAGCAGGGAAACAATACTTCCCTTGGGCACATTGAGGCTCACCCCCCGCAATACCTGGATAATATCATTGTATACGACTTCAATATTGTTGACTTCCAATAATTTTTTTTCCAATGGTGTGGTTTCCATTCTTATTTTATTTTTTTCATGTATTCCGACGTGATGGGTTGTCCCACCT
>Ga0307929_1000943_pt1 | contig 25093 bp, 19 predicted proteins | sample AceLakmetage1330_FD_203160 | JGI IMG/M metagenome (GOLD analysis project Ga0307929, IMG submission 203160) | Saline water microbial communities from Ace Lake, Antarctica - #1330 | ecosystem: Environmental > Aquatic > Non-marine Saline and Alkaline > Saline | place: Antarctica: Ace Lake...
TTTTTCGTATTTGTCCATATTAAATGTATTTATTACGAAAAAATATGTCAAAGAACGCTTAATATTTAAAAGTGTCAACAATGTTGTGATACGATTAAAAGTGTCAACGATGTTGTGCTATTTATCACTAATTTGGATCATACATTAAATCTATTTTTAAAAAAGAAGCCCAAAACCGGAAGCTAAAATTTTTAACCCCGAATTTTGGACTTCCTGAATTTCACCACAATAAGTGTGGTCAATACAAAATAATTTTCTAAATAGTGCTTATCAATAAAGTCGCAACTTATAAATTACACTGGGTTTTAATGAATTGCCCCGGGTTTTAACCCGGGGATAAAAATTAATTAAAGATAGCCCCACTTTTTGCCACGCCACAGGCGTGGCAAAAAGTGGGGGATTTTTCATATTTTCAATGATACCCACGCCCTAAAGGACGTGGCAATTCATTACTTACTAAAAAAAACAAACGCTATTTTACTATCAATGCTTTTCGGCTAAGGATGTTGGTGCTGGTTTGCAAGGTGTAAAAATAATACCCTGCTTTCAGGTTTGCAGCTGACCAACTCAGGCTATGGCTTCCTGTTTGGAAAGTTCCATTAGCCAATTCTCTGATTAACGAACCTCTGGCATCAAACAAACGAATGATCACGTTATCCGAATTTTCGAGGGTAAACTCAATATTGGTTTCGTTTTTAAAAGGGTTTGGCGAGTTGCCAAGTTGCGAAATATTGCTGTTCATTTCGCTGATGCCGATGTGCTGGTTTGAGGCTCCGGGTGTGTAATTGAGCATCATAAACCAAATATTGCTGCCATCGGGATAGCGGCCATAGCTGGTATCAGGCATTTGCGCTGCATAAGTCAAAGTATCTACCACAGCCTGATCAATATTCCAAAGACCGATTTGTTCGCCGCCACCACTTAGTTTAAAATTAAGGCTCATCACACTTACAGCCTCCATTTTGTTGGCATAAAAAACAATAAAGCCGCCGGCATCCACCGTAACAGAATCGGGATAAGCATCGGATATTTGGAAAAGGGCTTCGGGGTCATTTAGTGCATCGGCCATATAATATCCTCCCAGCATTATGGCTTCGGTGCCAGCGTTGTAAATCTCGATCCAATCGGGATGGTCTCCTTGGGGGCCGGGAATTGCTGAATCGTTGCTGGCCATAAATTCGTTGATGTAAAGCTCAACTTCAACAGGCCCGGGATTGTAAATATTGGCTGCTCCGGGGGTGAACTCATTCATAAAATACCAGTTTTCTGAGCCATCAGTATAACGGCCATAGCTCGTATCGGCAATTTGTTCGGTGTAAGTTAAGGTATCCACCACAGCCTGATCCATATTCCAAAGTCCGATTTGTTCGCCGCCACCACTTAGTTTAAAGTTGAGATTCATTACGCTGGTTTCCTCTTCCTTGTTGGCATAAAAAACAATAAATCCACCGGCAGGTACGGTAACTGAATCGGGGTAGGCATCAGAAATCATAAAGGCCTGACTAAGATCCAGAGTATCGCACATGTAGTATCCACCAAGGTTTACGGCTTCGCTACCGGCATTGTAAATCTCGATCCAGTCGGGGAAATCGCCCAGCGGTCCGGGTAAAGCACTATCGTTGCTGGCCATAAACTCGTTTAAATACAGTTCGACCTCGGCTGGACCGGGGTTGTAAACATTGGCTGCGCCGGGTGTAAACTCGCTCATCATATACCAGTTGTCGGTGCCATCCATGTAGCGACCATAAGAAATATCATCGGTTTGCTCACCATAAGTCAACGAGTCGATCACGCTCTGATCTGGAGCCCAAAAACCAATTTGCTCGCCTCCGCCGCTCAATTTAAAATCTAAATTCATAACACTTGATTCTGGGTTTCCATTGGCATAAAATACTATAAACCCTCCGGCAGCAACAGTAACCGAATCAGGAAAGGTAGCAGGAATCTGATAAGCGGTGCTTACATCAAGGGCATCGTACATGTAGTAGCCGCCAAGCATCACCGCTTCGCTACCAGCATTGTAAATCTCGATCCAGTCGGGATAATCACCGTGTGGGCCAGGCACTGCAAAATCGTTGCTGGCCATAAACTCGTTGATATAAAGTTGGGCTTTGGCTGTGTTGGTGGAAAACATTAAGGTTAGCACAACCACCATCATTAAGCTAAAAAAGTAGTTTTTCTTCATTTGAAATTTTCTTTAAGAAGTGAATAAGTGTTATGATTTATTTGAAGCTACAAATATATAGTTTTCTGTTTTAAGGCACTTACTTATTCCGCCCCTATTCGTCCTATACATTTATAATTGTTCTGCGTTTAGTAATGCAATTGCTGTCCGGGAAGCCCCTACAAGATTACCTGTTAAAAACTTAGTAATAAGAGCGTTAATAATAATATTTACCTATACAAGTACCCAATTCTACCATACAAGTACACTGCACCAAATCAGAGCAGAACGGATTTAAGTATCTTTGCTCCCTCAAACAAATCGCGAATCTTTATGTCCTTACTTTATAAAAATGTAAAACAACTGGTATTTGATATTGATATTTTTATCGATACGGTGGAGCAGGGTGTCCTTGTTTTCAAAGAAGGAGTTATCAACTACCTGAACGACGAAAAAACCAGCTTTGCGGATAAGATTGTACAGATAGATAAGCTGGAGGCTTCGGCAGATAAGCTGCAACGCAAAATCGACGATGAGTTTTACCGGCATTCTATCCTGCCTCAAAATGCCAGCGATATCGAAGGCATGCTCGATAAAATCGATGAAATCATCGACATCAGTAAGGATAATCTCTATCAGTTTGATGATGAGTTGCCCTACGTTCCCAAGGAATTGCGACACGATTACATCCGCCTGGTGGATACTTCGGTAGAGGCCGCATTGAATGTATTTCCTGCTGCGCGCGCTTTCTTCAGGGAACCGCTCAAGGTAAAGGAGATGCTGGCAAAGGTTTATTTTTACGAGAAGGAAGCCGATAAAATTTCGCGCAATATCAAGCGGCGTTTATTTCATGATATGAAAGACTTGCAGTTGAGCCAGAAAATCCACCTGCGTTATTTTGCCCTTCACATCGAAACCCTTTCGGATAAGGCCGAGCGGCTGGCTGATAATCTTTCGATTCTTGCCTTGAAGATGAGCCTATGATGATCTTGTTTTTTCTTTCCAGTGGATTGTTTCTGGGTTGGTCTTTGGGAGCCAACGATGCGGCCAATATTTTTGGAACGGCCGTTGGCACGCGCATGATAAGGTTTAAAACCGCCGCCATCGTAGCCAGTATCTTCGTTATTCTGGGCGCGGTTATTCAAGGCTCGGGAGCCAGCGAAACCCTCGGAAATCTGGGGAGTGTTTCTACCCTGGCGGCAGCTTTTACCGTGGCACTTTCGGCGGCACTCACCGTTTATTGGATGACGCGGCTTAAACTGCCGGTATCTACCTCGCAGGCCATCGTAGGTGCTATCATCGGCTGGAATCTTTACACCAACAATCCCACCGATCTTGGCGTACTTTCCAAAATTATTACCACCTGGATTTCGGGACCAATTATGGGAGGCTTGTTTGCCGTCCCGCTTTTTATATTGGTGCGTTATCTTACCAAAAAAACCAAAACCCACCTCCTCTTCCTCGATGTTTACACCAAATATGGCCTCTTGCTGGTGGGAGCCTTTGGCGCGTACAGCCTGGGAGCCAACAACATTGCCAACGTTATGGGGGTATTCACCACATCGGTTCATCTGCCCGTTCTCAATTTGGGCTTTGTACAATTCAGCGGCACTCAGCAGTTGTTTTTTATTGGTGGTCTGGCCATCGCTGTGGGCATCATCACCTACTCGCGGCATGTAATGCAAACCGTTGGAAATACCCTGATGCCCCTTACTTCAGAGGCAGCTTTTGTAGTGGTGCTTTCGCAGTCCCTGGTTTTGTTTGTCTTTTCCTCGCAGGGCTTATCCAATGTTTTTCAATCCATCGGCTTGCCTGCTATCCCGCTGGTTCCGGTATCCAGCTCCCAAGTGGTTATCGGTGCCATTATCGGCATCGGCATGTACAAGGGCGGTAAACAAATTCGCTTCAATATTCTTGGAGGCATCAGCCTGGGATGGATTGCTACACCCCTGTTGGCAGGCATCGTTGCCTTTTTTATGCTCTTTTTTGTAAATAATGTTTTTAAGCAAGATGTAGGTGGCGATCGGCAATTAATACAAATCACCGAAGATATTGGAACAGAAAATAATCAAACACCAAAAGCGGATTACATTTCGAAAGATACACTTCAATTAAATACTGAGATCACAAACAAAAAGCCGCTTGTTCCTGCAGCAAAAGCAGATGAAAAAAATCAGGGAATCCTTTATTTTATTATTGTCATAATAGTGCTATTTGTCATTATTGGGATTTTGGGCTACAGGATGCGCCTGCAAAAAAAACGCGTCAGGCTTATCGAAGCGCGTTACAATGCCAAAACAGAAAGCGACCAGCTAAAAATTGAGCGTTTGCAGCAAAGTCTGAACGATAAGCTAAACGTTCAGGAAGAATTAGGTAAGGAGCTTAAATTCAGGCAGGGAGAGATGATGACGATGGCCATGAGTATTATCCGGAAAAATGAGTTCCTCGATGAACTGAAAAGTGAGGTAGTAAAAATAAAGTCGAAAGTAAGTACGCCCGAAACGCGGCAGGCTTTGAATAAGCTTTCGCTGATGATTACCCAGGATCTTTCGATCGACCGCGATCGCGAAAAATTCCAGATGAACATCCACGCCCAGCATAGCAATTTCATCCATAAGTTAACCGAGGCTTTTCCCTCGATGACCGACAACGAAAAACGCCTGGCCTCCATGCTGCGCCTCAACCTGTCGAGCAAAGAAATTGCCTCCATCCTCAACATCTCCCCCAAAAGTGTAGAAATGAACCGCTATCGCCTGCGCAAAAAACTAAAGGTAGATCCCAAAACCAGTCTCAACGATTTTGTACGGGATTTTTAAAAAGAAAAGTAATTGGTTGTAATTTATGGTAATTGGTTGTAATTTGTAGTAATTGGTTGTAATTGATTGTAATTTATAGTAATTGGTAGTCATTGATTGTCATTTATCAAATGTGTGGGCTGGCTCCCCTAAAGGGGATTGAGGGGGCGCGAGGGAATTAGTTGTAATTGGTGGTAATTGATGGTAATTTATAGTAATTGATGGTCAAATTACGCGAAGCAAATTACTATCAATTACGCGCGAAGCGCAAATGACGGCGTAGCCAAATTACGCCCGAAGGGCAAATTACATCCGAACGCAGCGAGGATAAATTGTAGTGGCAGTGTAGAGGCCGATTATTAGGCCGGTATTTCTTAATCCTGTTTATTCGCAGCTCGATTGTCAATTCATTTTATTAACTAATATTTATGATTGTAATGAAAAAAGTAAACTACAGTAAACTAATGATGTTGGGGATGATCGCACTCTTTATGATGGGCGGCAATCTTCACGCTCAAAATGAAAACACGGTTACGGGCAAGGTATTCCCTGCCGGGATGCAAACCCCGATGCAAGATGTACAGGTATTTATCGAGGGCAATATGCTCTCGTCGGTATTGACCGATGCCAGTGGATTTTTCAGCTTTGAAGTTATGAGCTTCCCTGTTAATTTGGTTTTCATTCGGGCCAATTATCAGGAAGAAGTGGTAGAGGTAAAAAAAGCCGGCGACATTTCAGTTTATCTAAGTGCCATGAAAGCCGTAAAAAACGACTACGGCCAGGAAGTAGGCATGAGGGGAACACTCAACCCCGAGTCACGCGATGGCATTCTTATGTTCTCCTCCACCGACAAACAATTCAAATACTGGTTCGATAACCGCGTGTATATTGATGGTGCTGCCTACTTTGGCGACAACACCTACCAGGACGTTGAGCATCAAATTGGAAATGGCGTAAACATACGCCGTATGCGTTTTGCCATGAAAGCCATACTCTGGGGCAACTGGGGTGGCGAAATCGACTTCGACTTTGGTAATAATGTGGTGGACATCAAAGATGCCTACCTTCGCTATATCGGTAAAAACTGGCAGGTAAAAGCCGGTCATTTCCGCGAGCCCATGTCATTGGAGACCATGACCACCTCGCGTTACATCACCTTTATGGAAAGACCCTATGCTACAGAGCAAGCACCCTCACGACACATGGGTATTGCCTATAAAACTTTTAGGAAGAATTTGTTTTTTGAAGGCGGCGTGTTCTCCAGTGCCCTGGTCAACGACCTTATGCGCGACCAAAACAAAAGCAAGGGCACCAACGCCGGATGGTCGGTAACAGGCCGTCTGGCTTATGCGCCCATCAAAAAAGATAAAGAAGTATTACATCTCGGCGTTTCAGGATCGTATCGTACACCTAAGCTACAGGAAATTGGCGATCCCGAAAATAGTTTCAGATATGGCGAAAATGCAGAAACGGAAATCAATCGCAAAAAATACATCGACACCGACTGGGTGCCTTATTGCGATAGCAAAACCATCCTGGGCTTTGAAGCCGCTTATGCTTATAAAAATTTCCGTGTTCAGGGCGAATACTTGCGCAGCGATATCAAACGCGATGCAGACAAAGTACCCGAAGGCGAGGACACTTATGCCCTCGAGGGTTTCTACGTGATGGGCTCGTGGCTCCTCAACAATGCCGACTACTATTATAATATGTCTGATGCCGAATTTTCACAAATCGACTTTCACGACATCAACAAAGGAGCTTTTGAAGTAGCGCTGCGCTACTCATACATGAATGCCAATAGTTTTAAGGATGGCGAACTGATTCCCTACATGCCTGGCGGTGCCGGCGAAACCTATACCATTGGATTTAACTATCACGTAAATTACAATGTGAAGTTCATGATCAATTACGCATACGTAAATCACGACCGTTGGGCTGATGGTAAAGGTGCTCATACCACCGATGAGGCTGACCCATTGCCAAGTGGCGAGGCGGGAATAGATTTCAGCACTCTGCAGGCTCGTATTTTAATTGCATTCTAAACCATTTTTATCCTTAACATTTTTAAAATGAATAGTAATATGAAAAGATATTTTTTGATCAGCATCGTTTTGGCTTTGTTCTTTACCGCTTGTGTAAAAGACGAACAACCCACTCCTACACCTCCTCCTCCTATCGATTACAGCAAAATCACCATCAACGAACTCATTACCAAAGACACCTCTATGCCATACTACGTTGATGGCCTGGGCGAAGGTGCCGACTGGATCGAGCTTTACAACAGTGGCAATGCAGCCCTTAATATCAGCGGAATGTATATTACCGACCTGCCCGGTACCGAAGCCGAATATGTGCAAATTCCCACTACGGGCGAAGCCGCTACTACCATTCCTCCCAAAGGTTTTGTGGTGCTAATATGCGGAGCCAAAAATGCAGATGGCAGCAAAATAGCCACCAGCATCATGGATGGTAAAATATTTATCGAGATGGGACTAAGTTCATCCGGCGATAACTTTGCTGCGCTTTACACTCCTGCAAAAGAACTGGTAGATCAATCCGGCGATTTCAATGGCCTGGAAGACGATAAATCATTTGGTCGCCAAAACGAAAGCTTAGACACTTGGATGACGCTGGCCACCAAAACTCCCGGTGCGCCCAACGATGGCACCGAACCTGTTGCAGGCACTGTGGTCATCAACGAATTTATGTGCAGCAACGACACCACATTTATTCCCGGCGAATTTGCTGGGGACAATTACACGGATTGGATCGAAATTTACAATACCGGCGACACACCCATCGACATTGGCGGCTGGTATCTTACCGACGATTTGGCCGATCCCATGCAGTATCAATTGCCAACAGGCAAACCCGAACTAACACTTATTCCCGGTAAAAGCTATCTTTTACTATATGCAAATGGTGAAGGCGATGGCCTCAATCTCAACCTTAACTTTAAGCTTAGTGGTGGTGGTGAAGATATTGGCATTTCGCAGGATGGCGAAACCTTTGTGGATGAGCTTAGCTACGGCAGTGGCACAGGAAGCAGCATTGTGGTTCCTTCTCCGGAAACGGATTACTCAAGCGGAAGAATGCCTGATGGCTCTTTTACCTGGCAGGTTTTTGATCCCAACACAGCCACCGGCCCAACACCTGGCAGTGCCAACGGAATGTAAAAAATAATCATGCGAATATTCTCGATCATAATATTTACCGTAGTGGTGTTTTGCTCGTGCAAAACGGGCGATACTCAAAACCCGGCTCCCGATTATCCGCAGGGCGAACTCGAATTGATCGAGCGTTTTCAAACACAGGTGCCGGAGCCTTCGGGTTTGGCTTTTGGCCCCGGTATGAATACCTTGCTAACGGTGAGCGACAACACCAATCAGATTTACGAACTCGACCTGCAAGGCGAGATTATTAGAGTTATAGATTTTACCGGACGCGACCTCGAAGGCGTAGCTTATAATCCGGATAAAAACCTGATTGCGGTAGTGGATGAGCGGGATCGGGAAGTTGCACTTATCGATTACGAAACAGGCCAGACGCAGGGAGTATATAAAATAAACATCCAATCAGGCTCGGATAATGCAGGCCTCGAAGGTATTTCGTACAATAGCAACAACAAGCTTTATTATATTGTAAACGAAACCAATCCCGATCTGCTGGTGGTGTGGAGTCCCGAAAGCGGCATCATCAATCAGGAAAAGCTAAAATTTGCCCAGGATTATTCGGGCATTTTTGTCGATACCGGGCAATCTCTCTTGTGGTTTGTTAGCGACCAGTCGCAGCAAGTCTTCAAATGTGATTATAGCAGCAAGGTTTTGATGGTTTTTGATCTTGACCGATCGAAATACGAAGGGCTGGCCATCGACCGGGATTTGGTGTATGTGATTAATGACGCGACTGCAAATCTGAATATTTATCAAATCAAAAACAAATAAGCATGGTAGCTTCAGTAATTCCACGGTATGAGTTTAGGATTTTTGGCAATGCGCTATTAAAGGTTGAAGAGAAGATCAAGGCACTGTCGCCCAAAGAAATGTCCCGTCAGATGGACTCGGTGTATCTGTTAACGCCCTATAAGCGAAAGAACAATGTAAAAATTCGCGAAGGGATTATGGATATCAAAGTCCTGGAACACGAAGAAGCCGGATTGCAACAGTGGAATCCGTTTTTGGTGGGCGAATTTCCCCTGGAGGCTGAAGTTATCAAAACCGTGGTCTTCCCTGCGCTGGGTGTCGAAAGCCCTGTTTTCGAGCGCAGGAAATATACGCTTAAGCAGTTTATCGCCGAGGTACTCACCGTTGACCCCGACCTCGCCGTTGCCTACCTTTGGAAAACCCGCCACGCCTACACCGTGGCAGGCTGCATCACCGAAATTGCTGAAATAAAGGTAAATGGGGCTTCTATCAAAACCATCTGCATCGAAAGCGAAGATGCCGACAAAGTGCTGGAAGCAAAAAAATTGCTGGGCATAGGCAATACTGTCGAAAATGTGAGTTATCCCCTTGCCCTAAAACGCATCATGGGATTGACAAGCCTGCCCGAAAGCTGGAATAATATTGATTTCTAAAAATACTAAAACCTTTGGAATGTATGATTCAGAATTTGAATTTACTTAGATGGTCGAATAGAATTCCAAGACAGATGACCCCAACCCCGACCCATCCCCTGAAGGGAATGGGAGACCAGCCGCACAAGCCAGTGCGTTGGCATTCTCCCCCTCCAGGGGGAGTTAGAGGGGGTCTTGGGAAATTTTCAATTACATAAAAGGTGATGAAAAGCACCCAAATAATTACGATTTTTAGAATAATTAAAGCCTCTACGAGGTAGGATTGATTACAACAAAATAAAATAAATCATGGCAAAAGAAACATTAAAAATTGGCGAGGTTTCAAAACCCCGTTTTGAATTCAGAACCTTTGGCAGAGATTTCGAGGAAGCAGCCTGGCGCATGTCGCGCTTGTCGGTGCCTGTCCCTGAAAAAGTTTGGGAGCGCAGCTCGCTCGAAACCTACATCGTATCCAAAACCAACAACATTAACAATACCAAGATCCGCGATGGGAAAATGGATATCAAAACCTTCGTTCAGGAAGTGGATGGGCTGGAGCAGTGGAATCCGCTGATGAAGGGTGAGTTTCCGATGAAGGCCGAAAAACTCGAAAAAGAAGTTTTCCCCGCCTTTCAGGTGGAAATGCCCAAACTCGAAAAAGAGGAATACAGCCTTGAAGAGTTTTTGGGTATTGTTAAAAATCATCCCGATTTGTTGGCTGTGTCCGTGGAAAAAGAACGTTATGGATACATGGTCAACGATACGATTTGCGAGTATGCCATGGTTTATATCAACGGAGCCCTTGTAGAAACCATCAACTCTGAATCCACCGAAGTGGAAGACATCAAGAAAACCGTCGCTCTGCTTGGCCTCAAAGACGTAGAAAACATCAACTACCTGCAGGCAATAAAGCGCGTAACTGGAATGATTGATAAAAAACTGGCAAACTAAAAATAAGATGGCAAAAGAAATAGAACGCAAATTTTTGGTGAAAGGTGACTTTAGCCCTTTCGTAAATAAACAAACCCGGATCACCCAGGGTTATTTATCCTCGGTACCCGAGCGCACAGTGCGTGTTCGTATCAAAGGCGACCAGGGTTTTTTAACTATCAAAGGCATTGGCAGCGCATCGGGAGCCAGCCGCTTTGAGTGGGAAAAACAAATTTCGGTAGAAGAAGTCAAGGATTTACTGCAAATTTGTGAAGCCGGAATTATTGATAAAACACGATTTATTGTTCCCGAGCAAAGTGGGTTAAAATTTGAAGTGGATGAATTTTACGGGGAAAATGAAGGGCTTACCGTGGCCGAAATTGAACTTCCCGCCGAGGATCATCCCTTTACAAAACCCGATTGGCTTGGTGAAGAAGTAACCGGCGATGCACGGTACTACAATTCGATGCTGATGAAAAATCCGTTTAAGAGCTGGTAGGAGAGGAATAGAGACGTGCTTCCCGGAGGGTAGAGATGCGCTTCCCGGAGGGTAGAGACGCGCAAATTGCGCGTCTGTACAAAGTGATTTTATGTTTAATAATCGCGAAGATTACGCGTCTGTACGGCATGAAATTATATTTTTAAATATCAGGCATTTTGAAATCCCGGTTTCGGCAGCTCATCTAAAAATTAGTTTTAATTGAAGTTTTACCGCTTTTCAGGTAACTGTTAGTTACAACAAATTACGCCCGAATCGCAAAATACTGCTAATTACGCCGAGCGAAGCGAGGCAAATGACAGCCGAAGGCTAAATTACATCCGAGCGAAGCGAGGATAAATTACGCGAAGCATTTTTTCCTATGATTGACGAAAAAAATTCAGATCAAGGTACGAACAATTTCGATCCGCTGGATATGCACAACTACCGGATTGAGAAGCTACCCAAACGCTCGAAATCCAGTGTGGAAAAGTTTCTTGCCAATTTGGGCGGACCACTGGCGGTGCTTGGTTTTGTGCTGATTTATTTTGTGTTTCAGCCCGCCTATCTGCTCAGCATCGACCCCGAAACATTGACAGGCTACGCCCTTAAAGTTTATGAAAAGGTCGGGGCTGTCGAATTTTCGCGGATGAACATTGCCATGATGGCCATCTTTGTAGCCGCCGTTGTGCTGTGGATGACCGAGGCTCTGCCCAACTATCTCACCTCACTTATCGCTATTATCGCACTGGTGCTCACCGGCGTGCTCTCCGAAAAAGATGCCTACGCACAACTGGGGCATCCGGTGATGTGGCTCAACATTATGTCGTTTGTGCTGGCAAGTATGTTGGTAAAAACCGGCCTGGCCAAGCGTTTTGCCCTTTGGTTTATCGTACATTTTGGCAAACGTGCCTCCTCCATCTTTCTCAGCTTTTTGTTTATCAACGTGGTGCTGTCGGCGTTTATCTCGGCCACCACAGCCAAGGCCGCTATCCTGCTTCCCATTTTTATGGTTATTGCAGCCATTTACGGTGCCAGGGGCGGCGAAAAGAAAAATAACTTCGGCAGGAATATCGTCCTTCAAAACCTTTTTTATATCAACATTGGAGCCAGCGGTTTTATGACCGGATCGGGAGCCAACCTGCTGGCCGTTGCACTTATTACCGGAGCTACGGGAGCCAATATCTTTTTTACCGATTGGATGAAGGCCAATTTCCTGGTGGCCATCTTGCTGCTGTTTATCGGATATCTGGTGGCTACACGCATATTTTTCCCGCTCAAAAAAGAAGAACGCCTTCCGCAAATTGAGGGTGGTATGAAACGTCTGCGCGACGAGCTGCATAAGCTGGGCAGGATGAATTTTCAGGAGATAAAATCGGGGGCGTTATTTATTGCTATTCTTGGTTTCTGGTCAACGGATAAATACCACGGCATCAGCCCCACGGCCATTGCATTTATTGGAGCCATCGTAGCCTTACTTCCCCGTATCGGAATTCTCAAATGGAACGATGTGGATATCCCCTGGCATCTGATGCTGTTTTCGGCAGGAGCCTACACACTGGGCGCGGGTTTTAAAGTTACCGATCTGCCTTCTATTTCGGTGAACGCAATATTCGATGGTTTGGGCTTTGGCGAAAACACGCCCTTTTGGGTGCTTTACCTGGCACTCACCTTTGCTATGGCATTTAGTGCGCTTTTCTTCCAGAGCAAAACCATGCGAACCATGATTTTTATTCCCATTGCCATTGGTGTGGCCAACCGCTTTGGTTTCAGCGTTATCAGCCTTGCCTTGCCCGTAGCCTTTCTTATCGAGCATGTATATATGCTGCCTTTCAACAGCAAACCCGCCGCCTTACTTTACGAAACCGATCAATACAGCCTTACCGACACCTTTAAGTTTGGATTTACCATGCTAGTTATCGGATGGTTTGTAAATATTTTGATGGGCGAAACCTGGTACCGATATTTGGACATTACACCCAACGGCGTTTTTGGGATTTTTTAATTATTGGATTCGATGAATATTTTGGTGATGCACCAGCGAAGCTCGTTACTGGCGCTTGCGATGCCGCCCCCTTCGGGCTAGCATGCTCGAAAAACTCAAAATGATAATATTTCGGTGCTCTGCACCTTACGGTATCCGTGCATCCTTTTTCTACCAAGATTCCGCAGCTCTGCCGCTTTGAATGTTGTGCTTGCCAAGTATGGTTGAACCATAAGAGGTGCAGCGCACCGTAATCTTTGTAGTAAATGGTGCGCATGTGTCACAAAGGTGCGGCGCACCGTAATATTAAACGCAAGGTTTTCTGAATAACCACACAAAAAACCGTAATTAAACACAATATCCTTTTTGTAAAGGAATAAATAACAAATTGTTATAAATTTTTCAGCAGACCCTATTTAATTTGACTGTTTGGATGAAAAGGGTTAGAATAATATCTCCATGTCAAAGTCCTGATCGATGATGTCGAGGCTATACCTATTTTTTTGCAATCCAAAAGTAGAAATCATAGTTACGAATACTTGCTTCTTGGTTTTAGTCTGAGATTTGAACAAGGCAATTCTTTCCCGAAGTTTTAATGCGTATTCTTTGGTGATGATGAATTGGGATTCATAAAACTTCATTTCACACAAATTAATGCACTGATCCTGGCGATCGATCAGCAGGTCAATCTGAAATCCCTGATGGTTTTCGTTTCCATGAAATACAAAACTGGCCTCCTGGCTTGAAATGCCTGATATGCCCAAAGCTTGTTTGATTCGTTCACTGTGTTTAAGGCACAAACTTTCAAAAGCGTAGCCGCTCCAGCTTTTCCATTTTTGGCTTTGGCTGATTTCAGCCCAGGACTTGGTTTTTTGAGCTTCGATAAATTTAAGATAAAACAAGGAATATTCGTCGGTAAGTCGATACAGGATATCTTTTTTGGATTTACCAAAAGGCTGATATGAATTGATAAATCCTGAATATTCAAGTTCGATAAGGTATTTTGTGATACTGCCACCATCGGGTAGTTTGCTGATTTCTACAACCTCCTTGCGTGTAAGCCCCTTCCATTTGCTTGCTAAAGCTCTGACAATCGCAATGTGATTGGATGCTTTTTCGAAAAGTGCAGGATAAAGATTGTCGAATTCATTTTTTAGCAGACCATCCTTTTTAAAACAAATGTCATCAATGTTTTGCACTGCGCTCTTTCCAGCCTGCAGTTGTTTAAGATAAAATGGAACACCACCACTTACCATATATATTTGTGCAATTTGATAATCGGTTAGTTTTATTTTACGACTTTGCAGGTATTCGCTTGTTTCGGCCAGGGTAAATGCCTGCAGACTAATTTGCCTGGTTACGCGGTTGTGCAAGCCACCCTTATTGCTGATAACCTTGTCGATCATCCACGATGCCGCCGAGCCACATATCACAACTATAATATTTTGCTTGCTGGCCCAGGTATTCCAGAAATAGCCGAGCGATTGCAGAAATTTAGACTTATGCGTAGCCAGCCACGGAATCTCATCAAAAAACAATACTTTTTTTTGTTTAAATTTCTTCTTCTCAACAAACTCCGCCAGTTGATGAAAAGCATCCTGCCAGCTTTTGGGGGTGGCAACAGGAGTGGTAGCATTTGCATATTTCCCCAGTTGCTGGGCAAAATTCTCTAATTGCTCACCCATGCTACCGTATTGGGTGCCCGTGAGCGCAAAACAAATTTCCTTTTCGTAAAACCGCTCTACAAGAAATGTTTTACCAATTCTTCGCCTCCCGGTAATAGCCAACATTTCTGCTTCATCAGAACTTAGCAGGTCGGCCATTATTAGTATTTCGTGCTGTCTTCCAACCAGTTCTTGCATAGCTCTTAGTTTTATTGTTAGCGGAAAGTGTGCAAAAATACATACATTCCGCCACGAATACAAATTTATTGCTCGCGGAATCTACTATATTCGACCCCGATTCCGCTAAGGATAATTTTTTATCCTTAGCGGAATCGGGGATAATAACGTAAGATTCCGCTAAGGATAAGGTATTGGAAGTTTGAAAAATTTATGTTAAAGATATGATATTGATAAGTTTACGGTGAGTATGGATTTGATTATAGTAACTCTTGCTAACGCAATTTTTAATTCCTCTCACTATCGCATTAATCTATTCATCCCAAAGATTTTCGAGTGTGTAAGGCGAATCACCCACCGTCCAAAAGCTCCCGCTTACAAGCCGAAAATGTTGGTCGAGGTCGGCGATGCGCTGCATAGCGTCATCTGTGAGTTGAAAATCTTCTGCTTCAAAGTTTTGCTTAATCCGTTTGGCGTTCACCGACTTGGGGATTACCGCTGTGTCGCGCTGCAAAGCCCATTTTATCAGCACCTGAGCAGGGCTTTTGCCATGCGCTATGGCAATATCTACAATCACTTTGTTTTCGAGCAGGCTGGGTTCATCAGCACCTTTCATGGCCTGCATCCGGTCGCGCGAACCCAAAGGAGCATAAGCGGTGAGGAAGATGTTTTCATCCTTACAATAATCCAGCATTTCGTTTTGCTGCAAAAAGGGATGCAGTTCAATCTGATTCATTTCGGGCTTGATGGTAGCCTGGGAGATTAAATCTTTTAATTTTGAGATACTAAAGTTTGAAACACCAATATGTTTTGCCAATCCCTCGTTCACACATTTCTCCATACCTTTCCAGGTTTCCGAAATTGGAATTTCGTCAAGGCTTAGCATATCGCTGCCTTTCTCAGGGAGTATTACATCCGGTTTTACCGCCACCGGCCAATGAACCAGAAACAAGTCGAGATAATCCAGTTGGAGATCTTCCAGTGTCTTTTTTAATGCTGGCAATACGGCATCAGCAGCATGGGCATTATTCCAAAGTTTGGAAGTAATCCACAATTCCTCGCGCCTCACTGTGCCATCGTTTATTAACTTGCTTAGTGCTTTGCCAATCTCTGCTTCGTTGCCATAAATCGGCGCACAGTCGATGTGGCGATAGCCCGTTTTTACGGCATCGATTACAGCCTGATACACCTCGTTGGGGTTCGATTTCCATGTCCCAAGCCCTAAAGCAGGCATCGTATCATTATTTTTAAACCTGAGTCTTTGCATTATATATTTTGGTTTTAGAAATGATTAAATAAACTTCACGAATAGATTTTTTAACCCGGTAGCACATAATGAATGCCGGCACCGGGACCAAGGGGCAAACCAAGCAAAAGCCATGCAACCAGCAATATTATCCAGGCAAAAAAGAAGGCTATGGAATAAGGTACCATCGTAGCAATGATAGTTCCGATTCCGGCTTTGGAATCGTACTTCTGCACAAATGCGATAATCAGTGCAAAGAAGCTCATCATGGGGGACACCACGTTGGTTACGCTGTCGCCAATGCGATACACCACCTGCGAAAGCTCGGGCGAATAGCCCATTATCATAAACATGGGGATAAAAATGGGAGCCAGAATGGCCCACTTTGCCGAGGCACTGCCCATAAGCATATTGATGGAGGCCGAGAGAATGATAAATAAAATCATAAGCGGGATAAGCCCAATGTCAGCCGACATGAGTGTGTTTGCTCCATTTACAGCCAGGATAATCCCCAGGTTGCTCCATTTGAAATAAGCCACAAATTGTGCGGCAAAAAACACCAGCACGATGTAGGTAGCCAGGGTTTTCATCGAATCAGCCATGCCTTTCATAACATCGGCATCATTTTTAAAACTGCCGGTTGAGAAGCCATAAGCCAACCCTGTGGCACTGGCGGTAATAAAGAGCATAGCCACCACACCTTTTATCAGTGGTGAACTTAGCAATCCTCCGTCGCTACCCCTGAAATAACCATCTTCGGGAATAAGTCCAATAAGCGTTAAGGCAACAATAAAAAGAAAAGTAATCAAGGCTACAATTAGACCCTTCTTTTCTTTTTTCGAGAGTTTGTCGAACGATTCATCATGGTCTTCAATGTCGCCATGATATTTTCCCAGGCGCGGCTCAACAATACGCTCGGTAACCAGGGTGCCGATAAAGGCGATGAGAAAGGTTGAAGCCACCATAAAATAGTAATTGGCGGTGGCGTTTACCGTATAGTCGGGATCGAGAATTACAGCGGCTTCCTGCGAAAGGCCTGCCAGTAACGGATCGACAGTGCCCAGCACAAGGTTAGCACTAAATCCGCCCGACACGCCAGCAAAGGCGGCGGCCATTCCGGCAATAGGATGTCGCCCCACAGCCAAGAAGATGACCCCGGCAAGTGGGATGAGTAGGACATAACCCACATCGGAAGCCAGATTGGAAAGGATACCCGAAAATACTACAACAAAAGTCAGCAGGTGACGGGGCGAGTTTAACACCAACATGCGAATAACGGCGTTTATCAATCCGCTTTGCTCGGCAATGCCAATACCCAGCATGGCCACCAGCACAATGCCCAGCGGAGCAAAGCCCGTTAAATTGTCCACCATTTCGAGCAAGATGCGATGGATTCCATCGTGGGATAATAGATTGACCGGGCGAACCACTTCGCCGGTGCCCGGGTGAATCACCTCCCAGCCCAGATAATAGCCCAGTGCCGAAAACAGCAAGGCTCCCAGGGCAAATAGTGCAAATAAAGTTGCCGGATGAGGCAGGGCATTGCCTGCACGCTCTGTCCAGTTTAAAAGTTTTTGAAAAAACCCGACTCGCTTTTTTGTTTCGCTCATAAGCTAATTTCTGATGAATTAAAAATAAAAGAATCAAACTAACAAACCATTAATCAAAATTGTTTTGGGAATGGAAGTATTATGAAAGATTTTCATTTGTAAATAGTGCTCATCAATCGGGAATTATCGAAATAAATAATCAAAACCAGCCAGCCATAGATTGTGCGAATACGAACGCTTTTGTGTTCGGAAATACAAGTTCTGAGATTGCTAATTTAAAAGAAGCAGCTATAAATTATTGACAAATAACAAATTATGTTAATGGCAAAGAATGTGCTATATTCTTTTTGCAACATTTATTTGCCGATGAAAAATTTAACTAAACATACCATCACTCGTTTCCACAAATTCAAAATAGTCATTCTTCTCATTGGCATTCTGCCGGTTATTTTCGCTTTCAAGACAGAAAGTCCCCCGGTAAAAATAATTGTGCTTTATGATAATTATCAATTTAGCGAAAACACCCGTGCCGATTGGGGTTTCTCCTGTTTGATTATCAAAGAAAACGACACCATTCTTTTTGATACCGGAGCGAAACCGGATATTCTTTTCCACAATCTTAAGGCTCTCGGTATCGATATTACTACGCTTCAAACGCTGGTGATATCTCATCACCATGGCGATCATGTGGGCAGTATTTTCCCAATTATTGAAGCCAATCCTCGCATACAGGTTTTTCTTCCTACTTCCTTGGATGGCAGTTTCAGGCAAATGGTGGATGGCTATGGTGTGCGCAATTATGTAGAAAGCAGCATTCGCGAAATCGCGCATAATATTTTTCTCTCAGGCGAAATGGGTTTTCAAATCCGCGAACAGGCACTGGTAATAAAAACGCCTAAAGGGCTGGTGGTGATTTCGGCCTGCGGGCATCCGGGCATCGACCGGATGGTGAGTAAGATAAGCCGCAAGTTTAATCAAAGGGTTTACATGGTTATCGGCGGCTTCCACCTGGAGGAATATTCGGAAGAGGAAATTCAAAAAATTATCGATAACCTTATTAGCTGCGGGGTTTCACGCGTTGCACCCGGGCATTGCACAGGCGAAAAAGCAATGGAACTGTTTCGCGAGGCATACCAGGATGGTTTTGTTCCCTGCGGTACAGGCCAGGTATTTCAGTTTTAAACCCTCCTCATTTTACCGCTTTTACTTTGCAAAGCTATCAGGGTTTTTCGACCTCTGTTTACGATGCCTGCCGAGCCTTCCTGCATGGCTACTTCAACGGTGTGTATAAGTTCTCGATTAATCTCAGGTATTTTTTTACTTATTTCCAGCAAAATAACCATGCTATGAATTTTGACCGCTATTGGCTCGGCGGGAGTGGCAAGCCACAAAAAACAGCAATCGAGTAAAATACCCAGGAGGGCTTCATTTTCGGGCAAGGGATATTCCTGTATCATTCTTAAAAACTCACGCTTCACGCCGTCTTTATTGAGCTTGGGCAGTGCCCGAATCATTGGCTCGATGTAAGGTTCGATCAGGTGTGGGTTTTGCTCCCAAATTGCTTTCATAGCCCAGGCCGCTCGCCAGTTCAACACATCATCAGTACCATTGGTATAATCCCACAGCTCCGTAATTATTGCCGGCGTTTCGTTGGCTTTATTGGCCAGCTTGCGCATATTGCTTTTCGATATTTCGTCCAGCAAAAAGTCTTTGAGGCTTATCATAAATGGCTACATCGATTTATAAATACACAACAATATCATCCAGGCTTTTTCTGCTTTTATTACCTTTTTTAACAAAATCTGCTTTAGGGTAGCCCAAGGGAGTTAGCGCAAATATTTTTTCATCGGGCTTAAAAAGTCCGGTCTTTTCCAGGGCTTCCGGATCGAAGGCGGCAATCCAGCAGGTGCCCACACCTTCGGCTTCAGCGGCAAGTATTAGGTGATCCATGACAATGGTAAGATCAGTTTCCAGCGAATTGTAAGCATCGTATTTGCGTGTCCAGGCCTCCTGTGTTTTGCCAGCTACGATTAAAATATGTGGAGCCTCCCTAAACCACGATGCCGGGTAACAAGTGTGGATTTTGCTTAGGTTTTCGGGCTTCGAAATCAGGTACAACTTCCAGGGCTGGAGGTTACAGGCCGAGGGTGCCAAACGCCCTGCATCAAGAATTCGCGAGAGCTTTTCCTTCGCAACAGGCCTTTTGGAATCATAGTTTCTAATGCTTTCTCTTTGGCTAATCAGTTCGTAAAAATCCATATTATGTCTATTTTTTTAAAAATGTAAAAATAATAAAAACCTACTTTTGTAAAAAAAACAAATTTATATGATGATTGATTTAAGAAGTGATACTGTTACCAGGCCATCCGCTGCCATGCTCGAAGCCATGTTTTCGGCAAAGGTGGGCGATGATGTGCTTGAAGAAGACCCCACCATGCACGAACTGGAAGAAAAAGCCGCGCGCTTGTTTGGGATGGAGGCCGCCTTGTTTTGCCCATCGGGCACCATGACCAATCAAATTGCTATCAAGTTGCAAACCAGCCCCGGCGATGAGGTGGTGTGCGACAAAACCGCCCATGTGTATAATTTTGAGGGCGGCGGCATTGCTTTTAACTCTGGATGCTCGGTGCGCTTGCTCGATGGCGACAGAGGAAGATACATGGCTCAGGATGTGGACGAAAACATTAATCCCGACAATGTGCATCATCCGCCTACAAAATTGGTGGTGATCGAAAATACCAGCAACAAGGGTGGGGGAAGTGTTTGGGATTTCGAGGTATTAAAAGAAATCAAAAATGTTTGCAGCAAAAATCAGCTCGGTTTTCATCTGGATGGGGCACGATTGTTTAATGCCCTGGCCGAAACTCCCGAAACCGCTGCGGATTATGGCCGCCTTTTCGATACCATTTCTATATGTCTGTCCAAAGGCCTGGGTGCTCCGATTGGTTCACTTTTGATGGGCAAGACCGATGTGATAAAAACAGGTCGCCGCTTTCGTAGGATGATGGGTGGCGGTATGCGCCAGGCCGGTTATTTGGGTGCTGCTGGCATTTACGCCCTTAACCATAATATCGACCGCCTAAGCGATGACCACAAAAGAGCGAAAGTCCTGGCGGATACCTTGTCGGAGCTTTCGATGGTTGAACGAGTACTTCCTGCCGAAACCAACATCGTTATGTTCGTTCTTAAACCTGCAATGCCGCAACGGGAATTTCTTAAAAAGCTGGCCGTACAAAACGTCCTTGCTGTTCCATTTGGTAAGCAAACTATCCGCATGGTTACCCACCTCGATTTTGATGATAATCAGCTTTTGGAAGCTGTAGATGTTTTGAAAAAACACTTTTCGTAAATGTTAAAAATGCTGTATCTTTAAAATCGATAATTTGCAATTCAATAAATATGTCGATATTCGCCACTGGGATTTTAATTTTAGATTAATTAATACAAACAAAATCGCTGAGAAAAGGAAACCTTTGGAAAATCGATATTTTAGCCGACAATTAATAAAGCAGAGCAGTATGATACGATATTATGTTTTTATCATTGCAATGTTTGCCGTTTTGATGTTCCCCTCATGCGATGTCGATTTAAACGATAAAATCAAATACCCTGAAGCGGATAAGGAAATTGACAGTTCGCTCATCCGCATCCAAAGCCGGGGTACGCTGATAGCCACCACCGATTACAACTCGACCAATTATTTCATTTATCGGGGCGAACCCGCTGGCTACGAGTACGAGATGCTGATGGCTTTTGCCAAATACCTTGGTGTGGAACTCGAACTGGTGGTAAGCAGCGATTTCGACCAGGCCTGCTCCAGGCTTGAAGATGGCCAGGTGGATTTGATTGCCATGGGACTTTCGGTGAACAGCCAGCGAAATGCCCTGGTGGATTTTACCAAGCCTTTGTGGCAAACACGTCAGGTAATGGTTCAACGCAGACCCGAAGGCTGGCGAACGATGCAATCGATGGACGAAGTGGACGAGCATCTGATTCGTAATCCGCTCAATCTGGCCGGCAAAATGGTGTATGTCCCGCGCAACTCGTCCTATGCCCAGCGATTGCGAAACTTGCAGGATGAAATGGGCGACAGCATTTTTATTGTAGAGTTCCCACAAACTTCCGAAAAACTCATCGAAATGGTTGCCCATGGCGAAATCGATTATACGGTAAGCGATGAGCATGTGGCTCTGGTAAATCAAAAATACTTTGCCGATATTGATGCAGGCACCCCAGTTAGCTTCCCTCAAAATGTAGCCTGGGCACTTCATAAGGAAAGCGATTTATTAAAAGCCGGAATCAACAAATGGATCGATGGTTTTATGGATACCAAAACTGCCCGTTTTATTTACAACAAATATTTTGTTAATCCGCGCTCTTTGCAATATGCTCATAAGTATTATTCCATTCGTAGCGGGCGAATTTCCTCCTGGGATGACTTGCTTCGCGAGAACACGAAAGATTTCGACTGGGATTGGCGGCTCATCGCTTCACTGATATACCAGGAATCCCGCTTTCAGCCCGAGGCGGTTTCGTGGATGGGCGCGCACGGGCTTATGCAGCTTATGCCCGGCACAGCCCAAATCTATGGCGTGGATAGTAGCTCCTCACCCGAGGATAATATCCGGGCTGGTATTGATTACCTGAAATCACTGGATGATCGTTTTGTTGAAATTGTTGCCGACCCCGGGGAACGTATAAAATTTGTTTTGGCTGCCTACAATGTGGGTATAGCCCACGTTTTTGATGCCCGGCGACTGGCAGAGAAGTATGGCAAAGACCCCAATGTTTGGGATGATAATGTAGCCTGGTTTTTGCTTAACAAATCCGACCCCAAGTACTATAACGATTCGGTGGTATATTACGGCTATTGCCGGGGCGAAGAACCCTTCAACTATGTTAACGATATCCTATACCGTTACGAGCATTATCTAAATGTGATCGAAGATTAACCACCAGCTTGTATATCTCTTGCGTTTTTTCAAATCATTCATTATTTGGATGCCGAAGTGAATATTCTTGTAAAATACTTTTACATTCGCTGAAGCAGGAAAATTTAATTTCTATAAAATTATTTATTGAAAATCCCACTCTTAAAGGATTTTTGATAAATCTAATTTTTTTGGGAAATATTTTTTTATGTCATTGTAAAATATGTAGTATTTTAGTTTTCTGTTTTATTTGAATTAATTATAAATAATAGAATTATATAAACTTATTTACTATGAAGCAAATTTATACTTTATTATTCGTCCTTATCATGGTTGGATTTTCTGCAGAGCTGACTTCAGCCGCTAGAACCCCTGCGGTTTCTGCTACGGCTAATTTTCAATCGGATCTCAACCTGATTTCTACCGAAACCAGTGTTAATTATATCGACAACTCAAGCGGCAATCCGATAGCGTGGTTGTGGACTTTTACAGGTGGCACACCCGCGAGCTATTCGGGCAAGGTACCACCCCCGGTATATTACAATACTGCCGGTGAGTATGATGTAAGCCTTCAGGTTACTGATGCTCTGGGCGTTACCAGTACCGAAACCAAGCCTGATTTTATCGATGTCCATAACTATCCGGCCTCCTGGCAGGCTAATCAAAACGCATCATCACATTTAATATCTATTTCTTCCAATGTTACCTTTGGTTCCAATGCGATGCAATATGGAGATTTTTTGGGTGTGTTTTATTTGGATGAGAATAGTAATGAGCAGTGTGGCGGTTTTACAATTTGGGATGGGACAAATAATAAGGTGGTTGTCGCCTTTGGCAATGATGTAACCACCGATCCAATAAAGGATGGTTTTATTCCAGACGAAGAATTTTCGTGGAAAGTGTTTTTTAGTCAAAGTTCTTCGGAGCAGGATGCTGAAGTAGATTACAATTTGGCCATGCTCAATGATAGTACCTTTGTCGAAAATGGTCTTTCAGCCCTTAGCAACATCACCGCTGGTACTGCCGATCCATTAACGGTTGTGGCCAATGCCGACCCTTCTTTGATTTGCGCGGGTGCTGCGGTGCAACTCGATGCTCTTGCAAGCGAAGGTACCGGAACTTATTCTTATTCCTGGATTTCCGATCCTGTTGGTTTTACTTCCTCAATCAAAAACCCGTTAGTTTACCCAACAACAAGTACTACCTATACTGTAGTTGCTGATGATGGTATCACAACTGCCTCCGATGATGTTAGCGTTACCGTTAATTTAAATCCTGTTGCCGATGCCGGTGCTAACGCTACATTATGCGAAGGTGAGACTTATACGCTGAATAATGCTACAGCAGGCAATTTTTCCTCCGTTCAATGGTCGGGAGGTTTAGGGTCTTATGATAATTCATCTACTGTAAATTCACAATATACACCAGCCTTGTCCGAAGCGGGCACCAGTGTCCAATTGTGTATTCTGGTTCAACCCATAAATCCTTGTACAAGTTTTGTAAGCGATTGTATGAACTTATTTGTTAGCAAAAAACCCCTCGTTTTTGCAGGAGATGACGCTACTATTTGCCAAGGAGATACATATACGATGAGTGCCTCGGCGCAAAACTTTTCCTCTCTTCTTTGGAATGGTGGCTCCGGCAGCTTCGATAACAGCTCAATCTTAACAGCTACATATACACCCGCTGTTTCTGAGTATGGCTCTATCATTTCATTATTCATCTATGCTGCCCCAATTAGCCCATGTTCCACTATCGCGATAGATACTTTGAATTTAACCATTCTCGAAAATCCCACAGCAAACGCCGGTGCCAATGCTACAATATGTGTTAATGGAACACATACTTTAAACGGCGCATCAGCTTCCAACTATGATGCACTTTCCTGGTCGGGAGGTGCTGGCTCTTATAACAATAATGGCTTGCTTTACCCAACATACACTCCGATTCCTTTGGAGGCAGGAACTACTGTTGTGCTTTGTTTAGCAGCTTCTCCAATAAATCCATGCACCGTTTCGACAAGCGATTGCAAAAACCTGTTTATACAAGCCCTGCCCACGGTTGATGCCGGCCCGAACGCAACAACCTGCGCTAATCAATCCTATCCCATTTCGGGAGCCTCGGCTGCGAATAATACTACTGCTTTTTGGTTAAATGGTGGTAGTGGCACTTTTGAAAATGGAAATGCAGTTAATGCCACTTATTTCCCAGGGGAAAATGAAAGCGGAACAATAACCCATACTCTGATTGTAAGTGCCATTTCTCCATGTAATGCCAATATTATGGATGGAATGCAACTTACCATCCAAAAACTCCCCACTGCTTTTGCCGGAGATGATGCAGCCATTACCATTGGTGAAGATTATATCAACCCCGATGCTACGGCGACCAATTTCAGCAGCTTGCTTTGGACGAGCACTGGTGATGGTGCCTTTGATGATGCAACGATTCTAAATCCGACCTATACCCCCGGCGATAATGATAAATCTAACGGAACAGCAAGCCTTTGTCTTGAAGCCTTACCCATAAGTCCGTGTCAGGTCTCGGTCAGCGATAGCTTGGTTTTGAGCATTGGCTCGAACCCGACCGCCAATGCCGGAGCCAATGCTGCGATTT
>Ga0307929_1000946_pt1 | contig 25030 bp, 23 predicted proteins | sample AceLakmetage1330_FD_203160 | JGI IMG/M metagenome (GOLD analysis project Ga0307929, IMG submission 203160) | Saline water microbial communities from Ace Lake, Antarctica - #1330 | ecosystem: Environmental > Aquatic > Non-marine Saline and Alkaline > Saline | place: Antarctica: Ace Lake...
GCAGCGGCATGAAAATCAGCGACATCGACCTGTTTGAGGTCAACGAGGCGTTTGCCTCGGTCGTGCTGCGCTTCATGCAGGCCTTTGATGCGGATCACTCCAAGATCAACGTCAATGGCGGCGCGATTGCAATGGGCCACCCGCTGGGTGCAACCGGTGCTGTCATCATCGCCACCCTGCTGGATGAGCTTGAGCGCGCCGATAAAGAAGTTGGTCTGGCCACGCTTTGCATCGGTTCGGGCATGGGTGCCGCCACGATTATCGAGCGCGTCTGATGCCAAAGATCGACCTTGCCCGAGTGCCGTTTCAAACCGGCTCTTCCTATCCCGAGCCTTATGCGACGGAAATGGGGGACCGGGGGCGGTATCCTTTGGGCGAGGCCGGTGGTCTGACGCAATTCGGCGCCAATCTGATGGTGCTGCAACCGGGGTCAAAATCTTCGTTGCGGCACTGGCATGAAACCGAAGACGAGTTCGTGCTGGTGACCGAAGGCGCGCTGGTTCTGGTGCAGGATGACGGGGAAACCCTGATGCAAACCGGCGATGTCGCAGCCTTCCCGGCAGGCGACAGCAACGGCCACCATTTCATCAACAAAAGCCAGGCGGAAGCGCGGTTTTTGGTGATTGGCACCAAGGTCACACAAGACGTGTGCACCTATTCGGATGTGGATTTGCGGTACGAAACTGATGGCGAAACCGCCCGGTTCACCCGCAAGGATGGAACAGATTTAGATTAACCCTGAAAGGGACAAGACAATGACCGATTTTCACTACAAAAAAGGCGATGACGGCATCGCGATCATCAGCTGGGATTGCCCGGAAAAATCCATGAACGTCATGACTTTTGACGGCCTGGCAGAGCTGAACGCCCATGTTGACACGGCCCTGGCGGATGACAGCGTCAAGGGCGTGATCGTCACCTCGGGCAAGAAAGATTTCGCTGGCGGCATGGACCTGAACGTGCTGGCCGGAATGCGTGACGAGGCTGAGGGCAACCCAGCCGAGGGGGTTTTCAACGGCATCATGCAAATGCACGGCGTTCTGCGCAAGATCGAGCTTGGCGGCATGGACCCGAAAACCAAAAAAGGCGGCAAACCTTTCGTCGCCGCCCTGCCCGGCACCGCTGCTGGCATCGGCTTTGAACTGCCGCTGGCCTGCCACCGGATCATTGTCGCCGACAATCCCAAGGCCAAACTTGGCCTGCCGGAAATCCTGGTCGGTCTGTTTCCCGGTGCCGGTGGGGCCACCCGTGTGCCGCGCAAGATCGGCCTGATGGCCGCCGCCCCGATCCTGATGGAAGGCCGGATGCTGGCCCCTGCCAAGATGAAAACGACCGGGCTGATTGATGATGTCGTGCCCGCCGATCAACTGATCGCTGCGGCCAAGGACTGGATCAACACGGCCAAAGACGCCGATCTGGTGAAACCCTGGGACGCCAAAGGCTACAAAATGCCGGGCGGCGCACCTTACACCCCGGCTGGCCTGCCGATGTTTGTCGGTGCATCCGTGATGATCCACGGCAAGACCAAGGGCGTTTATCCGGCAGCCAAGGCGCTGCTTGGCGCGATTTACGAAGGTGCTTTGGTGCCGTTTGACACAGCCCTGAAGATCGAGGCCCGCTGGTTCACCAAGGTCATGTCCACGCCATCGACGGCAGGCATGATCCGGTCGCTGTTCCTGAACAAACAGGCGCTGGAAAAAGGCGCTGTGCGTCCGAAAGACGTGGCCGATCAGTCGGTTAAAAAGGTCGGCGTTCTGGGGGCCGGCATGATGGGCGCTGGCATCGCCTATGTCTCGGCCCTGGCCGGGATCGAGGTTGTGCTGATTGATGCCGCGCAGGAATCTGCGGACAAGGGCAAGGCGCATGCCGCTGGCATCCTTGACGGCGGCATCAAGCGCAAAAAGGTGACGGAAGAGAAGAAAACCCAGGTTCTGAACCGCATCACTGCAACCACAGATTATGCCGCGCTGAAAGATTGCGACCTGATCGTGGAAGCAGTGTTTGAAGATCCGGATGTCAAAGCCGAAGTCACCAAAAAGGCCGAGGCGGTGATCCCCGCTGACTGCATCTATGCCTCAAACACCTCGACCTTGCCGATCACAGGCTTGGCTGCGGCCTCGTCCCGGCCGGAACAGTTCATCGGCATCCACTTCTTCAGCCCGGTCGACAAGATGGCTCTGGTTGAGATCATCAAAGGCGCCCAGACCGGACCGGTTGCAGTGGCCAAGGCGCTGGATTTCGTCCGCCAGATCCGCAAAACCCCGATCGTCGTCAACGACGCGCGGTTCTTTTATGCCAACCGCTGCATCATCCCATATATCGGCGAAGGTCAGCGCATGGTCAAAGAGGGCGTCGAACCGGCGCTGATCGAACATGCGGCAACCATGTTCGGCCTGCCGCTGGGGCCGCTGCAACTGAACGACGAAACCTCGATTGATCTGGGCGTGAAAATCGCCAAGGCGACCAAGGCGGCGATGGGCAATGATTATCCCAACGATGCGGCTGATGAAGTCACTTTCAAGCTGTTTGATTTGGGGCGGTATGGCCGCAAGACCAATGCCGGGTTTTATGACTACGACGACAACGGCAAGCGTCAGGGTCTGTGGAACGGCTTGCGCGAAAACTGGCCGCAACTGGACGACCAACCCGATGTTGAAGAGGTCAAGATGCGGCTGGCAATGGCCCAGGTTCTTGAGGCCGTGCGTGCCCTTGAAGAGGGCGTGCTGGAAGACATCCGTGAAGGCGATGTCGGCGCGATCCTGGGCTGGGGCTTTGCGCCCTGGTCAGGTGGCCCGTTCAGCTGGCTGGACCTGCTGGGGGCCGAACAGGCCGTGGCCATTTGCGACCGCCTGACCGAGGCTTATGGCCCGCGCTTCACCACACCGGCATTACTGCGGGACATGGCGGCCAAAGGCGAGACTTTCTATGGCCGTTTCGGCCCGGAAGCCAAAGCCGCCGCCTGAACACGGCAACCCTGAAAAACCAAAGCCCCTGCAGCGATGCCGGGGCCCTTTTTTAGTGTTAAACCCCCTTCACCGGGGGTCAAACCGATAACCAAACCGGGCAATATCCGCCTGACAAATCCGACCCAACAGGGCTGCATCAGCGTCAGAATAATAGCCCCGCCAATCCGCCAGCCGGTCTGATTTGTTGGCATATTCCAGCGCAGGCAGGCGCATCTGAAGCTGCGCTTCCAGTTTTTGCACGTCATCCGCCAGATATTCCAAACGCAGAAACAAGTCGCACCGCTCGGCCCCATGTCGGTCGGTGACATAGGCGGTGAAGGGATTGGCTTCAAACGCCCGGATCGTGTCGGGATGGTTGAGAAAGCCGCTGAAATCCAAGGAACCTGCCAGCGTCACCGCCGGGTGATCAAAGCTTTGCTGCAACAGCCAGTGATAATAGCTGACCATCCGGTCCCAGGGGTTGCGCACCAGCATGAAGACGAAAAACGCGGCGATTTCATCCTCGGTCACCAGCCCATAAATGTCTGACAGTGCCGAATGTTTCCACAGCCGCCCGGATGCCGTGACCCCTTTCAGCCGCTTGCGCCGTTTGATCGCCTTGGGCGTGTCGCCAATCAGGATATCATCCTTCATCACCTTGGCTTCCAAGGCCAGCGCCAGCGCCGTGCCCCCGGTTTTCGGGGCCTGCACAAAGATATATCGTCGCCCGCGTGAAATGATCATGCCCTTATCTTAAAAGCAAATCCCCGAGGTTTCCATCACCGTGAGCGCAGCGCGATGATCGCCCCGGCCCCGGAAATCGCCGCGATCCCAAGGGCCGATGTGACATCCAGCCCCTCGTCCCACAAAACCCAGGCCCAGAACGCGGCCGAGATCAGGAACGCGTATTCAAATACGGTGATGAACGACACCTCGCCCAGTTGATAACCCTTGGTTAACAGCCCCACCGCGATTAGCGAGCCGAACGCCTGCACCAACATCCAGAAGGTGAACTGCCAGGTCGGCGCGACCCAGCCCCGACCGAAAAAACCAAGCTCGGCCAGCAGATCTGCGGGCAGCGGCACAAAGGTAAACACCAGCAATCCGGCCGCCCCCCATAGGCCCAGCGCGCCAAACAACCCCATCAACAGGGTCATCGTGCTTTCCCCCTCGCACCATTGCCGTGTCGCGATGCCGTTCAGCGCATACAGCAGCCCCGCCAGCACCGGCACCACCGTCAAAGGCGTGATGGCTGACGCGTCAGGTTTCAGGATCAGCAGCACCCCGGCAAAGCCCAGCGCCACCGCAAAAATCCGCCACATGCCAATGCGCACGCCCAGAAACAGCGCCGAAATCAGCAAAACGAAAATCGGCGAGGTGAACAGCCCTGCCCCGGCCTGGGCAATCGGCAACATCCCCGCTGCCCCAAAATAAAGCACCATCGCGGTTGAGAAAAACAAACTGCGCAGCGCGACAGCCCGCCAGTTGTTTGGCCGCAGCCGCCATTTGAACAGCGGCGCCAGCACCAGCACCGTGGCGCAGATCACGACCGAGCGCAGGAAATGAAACTGCCACAGACCGGCGTCCGCTGCGATCAGGCGGATGAAATTGTCGATAAAGCCGATGCCCGACATCGCCAACACCACCAAAAGCACCCCCAGAAGGGGCCGGTTTTCCTGCGCCTGTGTCATTCCTGGCCCCCGTTCTGCGACTTGCCTGCCAATCTGGCTTGCACATCGCTGAAATCTGTCCAGAATACGACGCCAAACTTGGCTGACGCGCGCTTTTTGAAGGAAAACCCGATGGGACAAATGGCTGACGAAACCGGATTGGACAAGGTCGCGGCAAATCACGTGCCTCTGACGCCGCTGTCGCATCTGCGCCGGGCAAGTCAGGTTTTTGCAGATCGCGAGGCGCTGGTCTATCAGGATCAGCGCTATAGCTACAATGACCTGCATGCGCGGGTATCGCAACTGGCCGGTGCACTGGCAGAGGCCGGGGTGAAACCGGGCGATGTCGTGTCGGTGATCAGCCCCAACACCCCTGCAATCGTCGAGGCACATTTCGGCGTGCCTGCGTGCGGCGCGGTGCTGAACGCCGTTAACACAAGGCTGGATGTCGATACCGTCGCCTATATTTTCGGCCACGCCGAAAGCAAGATCGCGTTGGTCGACAGCCAGTTCCTGCCCCTAGCCGAAGCCGCGCTTGCCGCGATGAACGGCACTGGCCCAGCCCTCATCGAGATCCCCGACGCCAAGGCCGGGCATCCCGCCAGTGGCCGCCATCCGGTTTACGAGGATTTTCTGGCCAAGGGCGATCCTGGGTTTACCTGGATCATGCCACAGGACGAATGGGAAAGCCTTTCGCTGAACTATACTTCCGGCACCACCGGGCGGCCCAAGGGCGTGGTCTGTCACCATCGCGGCGCCTATCTGATGACGATGGGCACGGCAGTTGCCTGGCAGGTGCCGCTGTTCGCCCGCTATCTGACCATCGTGCCGCTGTTTCACTGCAACGGCTGGAACCACAGCTGGATGCTGCCGATGCTGGGGGGCACCATCATCTGTTGCCGCGACATCGCCGCCAAGCCGATCTATGACGCGATTGCCGATGAAAAGGTCGAATATTTCGGCGGCGCGCCGATCGTGCTGAACACCATCGTCAATGCCAAACCGAACGAGCGGCGGGAATTTGACCACATCATCAAAGCCTACACCGCCGGTGCGCCGCCCCCCGCCGCGACCTTATTGGCGATTGAAAAAATCGGCTTTGAGGTGACGCAGGTTTACGGGCTGACCGAAACCTATGGCCATGTCACCGAATGCCTGTGGGATGACGCCAAATGGGGCGATCTGACCGGCGAGGACCGCGCCGCGATCAAGGCCCGCACCGGCGTTCTGCACCCAATGATGGAGGATATCCATGTCGTCGACGAACAAACCCGCCAGCCGGTGCGGCGCGACGGCAAAACGCTGGGGGAAATCGTCATCAAGGGCAATTCGGTGATGAAGGGCTATTACAAAGATCCCAAAGCCACCGCCGAGGCGTTTGAGGGGGGTTATTTCCGCTCCGGCGACATCGCATTTCAGCATCCCGATGGCTATATCAAGATCACCGACCGGCTGAAGGATGTGATCATCTCCGGCGGCGAAAACGTAAGCTCGGTCGAAGTTGAGGGCGCGTTGATGCACCACCCTGCCGTCAGCCTCTGTGCCGTCGTGGCCCGGCCTGACGACAAATGGGGCGAAACCCCCTGCGCCTTTGTTGAGTTGAAACCGGGTGCCAGCGTCACCGAGGCTGAGTTGATCGCTCATTGCCGCGAACGGCTGGCGGGCTTTAAAACGCCAAAAACTGTGCTGTTTCAGGAGCTTCCAAAAACCTCCACGGGCAAGATCCAGAAATTCATCCTGCGAGGTCAGGCAAAAACGCTGTGACCTAGCCTGCCTGATCGCAGCCCTTAGCAGGCCCCGGCTAAGCCTGACAGCACGAAAACAACAGCCCCCAAAGGTGATGATCTGCTGGATTTGCCGCCCGGTTCTGACTAGGATGCGCCGAAACAGGCAAATCGCGGAACGGGCAGCCAGCACAGATGACCGCGCTTAAAAAATACGAAAAACTGGAATCTTCGGGGCTTTGGCGCGAATCCCTCGCGACCCAACGGCGCGAGGTGATCGTCAGTTTTGGTGACACGTCTTTGGTGATCCGCAACAACGCCGAAGACCCGATTGCGCATTGGTCGCTGCCTGCGGTGCAGCGGCTTAATCCGGGCCAGCAACCGGCGGTTTTTTCCCCAAACGCCGAGGCCAACGAAACCCTGGAGATCGACGACAGCACCATGGTTGAGGCGATCGAGGCCGTGCGCAACGCCATCAACCGCCGCCGACCGCATCCCGGTCGCCTGCGGTTGTCGATCCTTCTTGGTCTGACACTGATCATCCTGGCGCTGGCGGTTTTCTGGCTGCCCGCGGCGCTTGAAAGCCACACAGCCAAGGTCGTGCCATTTGAAACCCGCGCGCAGATCGGCAAGCAGGTTCTGGCCCAGATCAGCCGTCTGTCGGGCAAGGTTTGTAAGACACCGGCTGGCAATCGCGCGCTGTCGCGGCTGGAAACAAGGTTAAAAGTGAACCCGCGCGGTCAGATCGCGATCCTGCCCGGTGGCATCGCCAAGAGCGCGCATCTGCCCGGCAGCATTGTCCTTTTGAACCGCGCTTTGCTGGAAGATCACGAATTGCCCGAGGTTGCGGCAAGCTATGTGATGGTGGAAATCCTGCGCATTCAGAAGCGCGATCCGATGCTTGATATGCTGCAATTTGTCGGCGGTATTGCCAGCTTTCGGTTGCTGACAACCGGCGCGCTGGACGACACGTCCTTGCGCAATTATGCCCAGTTCGTGCTGACCGCCAAGCGCGACTTGCCGCCTTTTGCCGACATCCTGGCCGCGTTGAAAGAGGCACGCTTTTCCTCAGCCCCGATGGCGTATGAGATCGACATTTCCGGCGAAACCACCCTGCCCCTGATCGAGGCCGACCCCTTTCGCAACATCAACTATCCGCGTCTGATCAGTGATGCCGACTGGATCAGCCTGCAAAGCATTTGTGGCGGGTAAGGCTATTTACTGCGGGTGGTTAGCTGCCCCGCCTCAAGATGCAGGATCCGATCCAGCTTGGCGGCAAGATCAAGGTTGTGGGTCGCGATTAGGGCGGCAAGGCCGGTTTCGCGCACGAGATCTTTCAGGACGTCAAACACCTGTTCTGAGGTGTCGGCATCCAGGTTTCCCGTCGGCTCATCCGCCAGCAGGACTTGCGGCGCGTTGGCCAGTGCCCGGCAAAAAGCGACCCGCTGTTGTTCACCGCCGGACAGTTCCGCCGGGCGGTGATCGGCGCGTTTGGCAAGGCCAACCCGGCCCAGCAAATCCTTTGCGCGGCTGTTGGCGACGCTGCGGGCGACCCCGTTGGCCAGTTGCGGCAGAACGACGTTTTCCAGAGCGGTAAACTCCGGCAGCAGATGGTGGAACTGGTAGATGAACCCGACATCTTGACGGCGGGCCGAGGTGCGGCGACGGTCCGCCTTGCCGGTCATGTCCTGCCCACACAGCATGATTTGCCCGGCATCCGGCGTGTCCAGCAGCCCGGCAATATGCAAAAGCGTCGATTTCCCAGCGCCCGAGGGGGCGACCAGCGCCACCATTTCACCCGGCGCTAAGGTCAAATCGACGCCGCGCAAAACCTGCACTTCGCTTGATTTACTCTTGTTGTAGGTTTTGACGATGCCTTTCAGGGACAGGACAGGATCATTCATACCGCAAGGCCTCTACAGGGTTCATTCTCGCGGCTCGTCGTGCCGGAAACAGGGTCGCGACAAAGGACAGCACTAGCGACAGGCCGGTCGCCAGCATCACGTCGCCTGCCTCCAGCCGGGCTGGCAATTGCGACAGATAGCGCACCGACGGATCCCAGACACCGCCGCCCATCGCCCAATTCACGAAGGTGAAAATCGGGTCGATATAGATCGCAAACAAGCAGCCTGCGACCACCCCGATTAACGTGCCGATCACGCCGATGGCCGCGCCAACGATGAAAAACACCCGCAGGATCGAGCCTTCGGTCAACCCGACAGTACGCAAAATCCCAACGTCCCCGCCTTTGTTTTTGACCAGCATGATCAGCCCAGAAACGATGTTCATCGACGCGATCAGAACCAGGATCGATAGGATGATGAACATAACATTGTCTTCGGTTTCAAGGGCTTGCAAGAACCCACCGGAGGAATCCCACCAAGTCCAGACAACCGCGCGCGGCCCGGCGGCAGTGATGATCGGCACGATATAATCGTCCACCGCGTCCGGGTCGGCGACGTGGATTTCAATCTCGTCGGCACTGCCTTCGCGGTTAAAATAGCTTTGTGCTTCGGCAAAGGGCAGATAGATGCGGGTGCGGTCGATATCATAACGCCCGACGCCGAAAATATAGACGACCTCATAGGTTTTGACGCGCGGAGCGGTGCCAAACGCGGTTTTGACCCCATCGGGCGAGATGATCTTGATCCGGTCGCCCACCCGCAAGCTTAGCTCCCGCGCGATGCCGATGCCGATGGCGGCCCCGTGTTCAAACCGCGCCAGATCACCGCTTTGGGTTTCCGGATCGGCCACCAGCGGCAGGGTCTTCAGGTCTGACGCGCGTTCGCCAAAAATCTCGACCCCGGCGTTGCGACCATTGGCCGAGGCCATGACCTGACCCTTGATCACCGGCACCGCCCTCGTCACGCCCGCGACCTTGCCAACATCCGCAGCAATCCGGTCAAAATCGGTGATCGCGCGGGTCAGATTTCCGCTGTCATCCAGATAGGCGGTCGACAGCAGCGACACATGCGCATTCGCCCCCAGGATCGTCTGCACAAATTCATGCCGAAAACCCGCGCGTACGGCCAGCGTCGCCACCAGTGCAAACACCGCCAGCGCAATGCCGATCAGGCTGATCCAGGTCATCACGCTGACCCCGCCTTCGCGCCTGCGCGCGCGCAAATAGCGCCAGGCGATCAGCCACTCAAAGCCGGCAAATGGGGGGGTGCTGGTGGCCAAAATATGTGCTCCACAGTTTTTCGGGCAGAGTGGTCTGGAAAGCCGCCGCCGTCAAGCAAGCGCCAGTGGACGGGCGTGTTTTTGCCGCCGGTTAACCAGCGCTGCCTCAGGATTTGCGGGCCACCACGAACAGGGCACGGGTTTTCTTGCCGTCGGGCTTCCATTGCTGGTCGATCACAAACCCGGCGCGGATCAGGCTGGCGATCAGATCGGCCTCGGTAAACACCCGGACCATTGGCAACAGACGCGCGGCATAGCCAAGCGGTGCGATCCATTTCATGAACCCCAAGCTTTCGCCAATGCAGACCGTGCTTGAAACCAGCACTCCACCGGGTTTCAGGGTGCGAAACAGATCGGCCAGAACCTGATCGCGATCCGCTACCAGATGCAGGATGCTTAACGCCAACACCATGTCATAAGCCCCAGCCGCCAAGGCCGCGTCATCGACCGAAGTGACTTCAAAACTGATGTTTTGAACCCCAGCCGCTGCCGCCTTTTCGCGGGCAATCGCAATCATATTGGCGGAAAAATCAACCGCCTGGATATGGGCGACATGCGGCGCATGGGTAATCGCGGTGGTGCCGGTGCCACAACCGATTTCCAGCACCATCATATCTGGCCGGAAATAGCCTTGGGTGATAGCAACTTTGCGCTGATACGCGGCCTCATCACCTATTGCCTGTTTGGCATAGCGCGTCGCGATCCAGTTCCAGAACCGGGTCGGATCAGCCATCCGATGGCCCTAACACGCCGAAGCCCGCGTCAGATATCAGCATAGATCGCCTCAAGCCGGGCCACAGCCGCTGCCGGGACAAGTTCTTCGCTTTCGCCGCTGCGACGGTTGGTCAATTCAACCACACCGTTTTTCAACCCCCGTGGCCCAACCGTGATCCGCCAGGGCAGGCCGATTAGATCCATCGTTGCAAACTTGCCGCCTGCGCGTTCTTCGCGGTCGTCATAAAGCGGCTCCAACCCTTTGGCGGTCATTTCCTTGTAAAGCGCTTCGCAGGCGCCATCGGCCTCGGCATCGCCCTGTTTCAGGTTGACGATGCCCACCTTGAACGGGGCGACGGCCTCGGGCCAGATGATGCCCTTGTCGTCATGGCTGGCCTCAATGATGGCCCCGACCAAACGCGACACGCCGATGCCGTGGCTGCCCATATGCACCGGCACGCGTTCGCCCTTGTCATTGACGACAACCGCGTTCATCGCGTCGGAGTATTTGGTGCCGAAATAAAAGATCTGCCCAACTTCGATGCCGCGCGATGTCATCTGCCGATCTTCAGGGATCTGATCAAACAAAGCCGTATCATGGGTTTCGTCGGTGCGCGCATAAGGCGTCGTCCATTCATCCTTGATCGCGGCGCATTGGTCCCAGTCGTCATAATCAACCGCCCGGTCGCCCAGGTTCAAATCAAGGATCGCCTTGTCATAAAACACCTCGCTTTCGCCGGTTTCCGCCAGCACCAGGAATTCATGGGTATCATCGCCACCGATCGGCCCGCTGTCAGCCCGCATCGGGATCGCCTTCAGGCCCATCCGTTCATAGGTGCGCAAATAGCTGACCATATGCCGGTTGTAAGCGTGCATCGCACTTGGCTTGTCGATGTCAAAATTGTAGCCGTCTTTCATGAAAAACTCACGGCCCCGCATCACCCCGAAACGTGGCCGGATTTCATCGCGAAACTTCCATTGGATATGGTAAAGCGTCAGCGGCAGATGCTTGTAAGACGAGACCGAGTTGCGGAAAATATCGGTGATCAACTCCTCATTGGTCGGGCCATACAGCATGTCGCGGCCATGCCGGTCCTTGATCCGCAGCATTTCCTCGCCGTAGTCATCATAGCGCCCGCTCTCGCGCCACAGATCGGCCGATTGCAGGGTCGGCATCAGCATCGGGTCGTGGCCCGCGCGGATCTGTTCTTCATGCACGATGTTTTCCAGCCGCCGCAGCACCTTGAAGCCCATCGGCAACCAGGAATAAATCCCGGCGCTGGCCTGCCGGATCATGCCCGCACGCAGCATCAATCGGTGGCTGACGATCTGCGCCTCGGACGGGGTTTCTTTCAGGACGGGCAAAAAATAACGGCTGAGGCGCATGGCAGCAACGGCTCCGGATAGGGTTCAGGTCTGAGGATTGCGTCTAGGCCATTCGTGGCCTTTGGGCAAGCGGCGCTGTCAGGTCAGGGTTAGCTTTGTTTCACAGTCCAGCGCCTTGGCGAGGCTGTCAAACCGGGTGGCGACGACCTCCCCAAACAGATCGCGCGATTGCGGGCCCAGCACCAGTTCCAGGATGTTCTGGCGCCGATGCAGCTGCAATTTGCCAATATGCTTGGCCGAGGTGCCCGACAACATCGCGCCAAACCGCATGGCTTTGCCCAGGATTTCTGCGGTCTTGCGCTCATCCTCGCTCAGCAGGCCGATGACGTCTTCAAAGGCAGTTCCGGCGGTGGCGTTCTTGTAGCGGTGCAGCAAAGCCGTGCCCAAAAACACCCGCCCGGCATGATCAAGCCCGCCCAGATTGGCCCGCGTCGCGTTGTCAAAACAGACCTCAGCGCGGTAATCGGGATGCGCCCGCCAAGTCACGTCATGCAACAGACACGCGGCGCGGATCAGGCGCTTACGCTCACGGTTTTCCCGTTTGAACAGTGGTTGAAGGAACTGATGCAGCACCTTGCCAAACCCCGGATTGCGGGCCGAGGCGCGTTCCATGTAGATACACGCCTCGATCAGCGGATCACGTTTGCGCAGGCTTTTTGGCATCTGCTCATAAAGCAGGCCTTCGCGAATGCCATAGCTTGAAATCGCGATCCGTCCGGGGCTGAACTGGCGGATCAGCTCTTTCAGGATCAGGGCTGCGACCGGAACAAGTTGCATCCGCTCCTGTGATGATCCGGTCAAAGCGCGCAGTTCCTGCACATCGTGTGTGCCGATCCAATCGGCGGTTTCAAGCACTCTTTCGGGCGTCATTTCGTATTCATGCAGAACTTTCAGCGGATAGGCGCGCCGCTCCATATCCAAACGCGCAATCGCCCGCCAGGAGCCGCCAACCAGAAACAGCGTGCCGTAATCCTTGTCGATCTTTTGCCGCAAGGCCGAAACACGTTGTTCGATCTCGGCCGCCAAAGTGCCGTCTGCGACAAAGGGCGCCAGCTTCAGCGGTCCAAGGGCCGAGGTGACGCAGCGCCCGACCTCGCCATTTTCGATCTCGGCCAATTCCATTGACGAGCCGCCAATATCGCACATCAGCCCACCCGCCCCGGGCCAGCCCAGCAATACCCCTTGGGCGGAAAGCCGCGCCTCTTCCTTGCCGCTGGCAACGGTCAGCACTAGCCCGGCTTCGCGCGCAACCTCGGCACAAAATTCAGCCCCGTCTTCGGCCTCGCGCACCGCGGCGGTGGCGACGCCATAAAGCGGCCCGGCCCCCATGCTTTCGGCCAACAACACAAAGCGCTTCAATGCCGCAAGCGCGCGCACGCGCCCTTCGGGGTTCAGCCGCCCGGTTTCAGCAACCCCGGCACCCAGCCCGCACAAGATTTTTTCGTTGAAAAAATAGGCGGGCGAGCGTGCAGCGCCATCAAAAATCACCAACCGGACCGAGTTTGATCCGACATCAACCACGCCCAGACGCTCCAACCGACGCTTGGACGAATAGTGAAACAGCGGTAAATCCATCACGCCCTTGTCTCGCCTGGTCTTTTTTGCAATCACGACACCCGGGCCCGTCCTTGGATTTTCAGCCCGACCCTAAAACCTGCCCGCATCCAGCACAAGCCTTGCCAGCCCCTGTCACGCGACCACAAATTACGCCCTAATCATTGGTATGGGTCAAATCCGGCACATCCTTCGCCCCAACAGAGCCGCGTCCGGACAACGACGGATTTTCCATGAAAAACCGGTGGCAGTTGAACACCTGGCCGTTTTCAGGCGTCTCGTCATGACGGATGAAACTGCCATCGGATTGCAGCACCCAGCTTTGCGCCTGATCGGCCAGATTGGCGGCCATGATCTGGCTCATCACCTGGGCATGCACGGTTTTGTTGGTTATTTCGACCAGGGTTTCGACCCGCCGGTTCAAGTTGCGCCCCATCCAGTCAGCCGACGACATATAGACCCGCGCTTTTTTTGACGGCAGGCCACAGCCGTTGCTGAAACAGATGATGCGGGAATGTTCCAAAAACCGCCCGACGATGGATTTGACACGAATGTTGTCTGACAATCCGCGAATGCCCGGCCGAAGTCCGCAAATACCGCGCACCACCAGGCTGATTTTCACGCCTTCACTGCTGGCGCGATAAAGCGCGTCGATCACATCGGCTTCGATCACCGAATTCATCTTGGCCCAGATCTCAGCCCGGCGCCCGTCGCGGGCATGCTGAATTTCCGCTTCGATCCCGTCAAGAATCCGCTGCTTCAATCCATCCGGTGAGATCGCCAGATTTTCCAGCGCACCCGGCTTGGCATAGCCCGACACGTAGTTAAACACCTTCGTCGCGTCCCGCCCAAGCGCGGAATCACATGTAAACAGCGACAGATCGGTGTAAATACGGGCCGTTATGGGATGATAATTGCCGGTGCCAAAATGGGTGTAAGTCGCCAGCTTGTCGCCTTCGCGCCGCACCACGGTCGAGATTTTGGCGTGGGTTTTCCAATCCAGAAAGCCGTAAACCACATGCGCACCGGCGCGTTCAAGCCGTCGCGACTGGCGGATATTTGCAGCCTCGTCAAACCGGGCCTTCAACTCCACCAATGCGGTGACGGACTTGCCCTCTTCCGCGGCCTCACACAGGGCCGACACGATCGGACTTTCGTTTGAGGTGCGGTAAAGCGTTTGCTTGATCGCCAACACGTCAGGGTCAGCGGCAGCCTGTTTCAGGAACCGCACAACCATATCAAAGGTCTCGTAAGGGTGATGCAGCAGCATGTCTTTTTGCCGGATCGCCGCGAAAATATCGCCGTCATGGTCCTGCACGCGTTCGGGCACGCGCGGGGTGAAATGCGGCCATAGCAGATCGGCGCGACTTCCCAGAACCAGTTCCTTGATGTCGGAAATACCGACCACGCCGGGCATTTCAAAAATCTCAACCTCGGTGATATGCAACGCATCGGTGATCACGCGCTTCAGGTTCACGGGTGCAGCTGCCGACAACCCAAGCTGGATCACCTCGCCCCGCCGCCGTCGTTTCAGCGCGGTTTCAAATTCGCGCACCAGGTCTTCGGCCTCATCCTCGACCTCAAGATCGCTGTCACGCAGCACCCGAAAAATACAGCTTCCCATGACTTCATAACCCGGAAACAGCGAGGTGATGTTGTCCAAAAGCAGCTCTTCCAGGGGCAGGAACCGCGTCTTGCCGTCGGTCAATTCAGGCAGTGGTACGAACCGGTCGATCTGATGCGGAATGGGCAGAAGCGACAGCAATTTGCGCCCGTCTTTGCCCCGCGCCAGTTCCAGCGCCAGCGACAGACCCTCGTTGGGTATGAACGGGAACGGATGCGCCGGATCAATCGCCAGCGGGCTGAGAATGGGAAACACATTGCTTAGAAAATAGTCTTCCAGATAGGTCTGATCAGCCTTGCTAAGATCGGCCCGCCCCAGCAGATCAATCCCCGCTACTTCCATTTCGGCCCGCAGATCGCGCCAGACATTTTGTTGCTGCTGCATCAGTTTGCGCGCGTCGGTGTCAATCAGCGCCAGCTGTTCTTCCGGTGTCAGCCCGTCAGCGGCCGGATGGGTCACGCCATTGCGGTGCAATTCGCGCAAACCGGCGACGCGCACGGTGTAAAACTCGTCCAGGTTGGTGGCCGAGATTGACACGAACCGCACCCGCTCCAACAAAGGCACGGCGGGGTTTGAGGCTTCGTCGAGCACCCGCCAGTTGAAGGCCAGCCACGACAATTCACGGTTGAAAAACCGCGCCGGGCTGGCCGGATCGAAATCGGGAAGGTCAACCGCCGCAGCAAACGGCGCGTTCAGAAAATCGGCATTGGTCATGGATCATTTGGCCTGTTTAAGCGCTTGGGTTGATTATGCGCCCAGGCCTAGGCCTTGTCCAGATCAACAGCCTCCAAAACCTCAGCCGCCAGGCGGCGGGTGACCGCGCGCTTTTGCGCCAGGGCCGCCTTATCAAGGGCCGCCACAACCTTTTGCGCCGCCGCGGCAGAGCGTTCGATCCGGTCTAAAAGATAAGGGATCAAGTTCGGGTCAATCGCGATTTGCCGGTCAGCAAACAGCTTGACTAGCAGGGCCGCAAGCAGGCTGGCATCCGGCGGATCCAGCGTCACCACGCTGACGGATTGCAACCGGCTTTGTAGATCCGCCAGATCAATCGGCCAGCGCGCGGGCGGGGTGGTTGCGGTTAACAGCAACGTCCCATTTGCCGCCGCGATCAGGTTGTATAAATGAAACAGCGCGGTTTCCGCCGCCGGGTTTTCAGCCACCAGATCAGCGTCCTCCAGAACCAGACAAGCGGTTTCAGCCAGCGTATCTGCGCCCAGCGCCAACAAATCGCGTACCGATATAATCCTGGCCCCGGCTTCCGCCGCAAACACATGCACAAGATGGGTTTTGCCCGCCCCTTTTGGGCCGCACAGGATCATCCGCCCGTCGGGCCAGTCGCGCCAACGTCCGACCTGCGCCACCGCCAATGCGTTGGACGGAGCGACGAAAAACGCGTCGCGTCCAAGGGCCGGTCTGGCCGGCAAATCAAATGTCAGTTGTTGCGCCACGATCAATCCTGATCCGTGTTCCCAAGGCCAATATAGAGCCGCCCGGCCGTGTAGCGTTTGATGCCAAAACGCGAAAACACGCCAATGGTTGCGGCCATCGGCACTGCCACCAGCATACCAACAAACCCAAACAGAGAGCCGAAAACAGACAACGCAAACATCAGCCAAACCGGGTGCAATCCGACCGAGCCGCCGACAAGTTTCGGCGTCAGGAAGTTGCCTTCAACCATCTGGCCAACCACAAACACCGCCGCAACCGCACCTATCATCCAGGGTTCCGACCAAAACTGAAACAGCGCCAGGCCAATCGCAAGGATACCGCCAACGACCGCGCCAACATAAGGAATGAAGGAAATCACCCCGGCGATCAGCCCGACCACCATGCCAAATTGCAGACCGACTAGCATCAGGGACAAGGCGTAAAACGTGCCGAGGATCGCGCTGACGGTCAATTGCCCGCGCACGAACCCGGCCAGCACCTGATCAACCTCCCGCGCGAGCCCGCGCAGGGTCTCGGTGTGATCCCGTGGCAGCCAACCATCCACCACTGCGACCATCCGGTCCCAGTCCAGCAGAAGGTAAAACGCAACGACAGGCACGACGACGATGAAGATCAGCACCTCGATCACCGAAAACGCCGAGGTGATGACGGTATTGGCCAGTTGCGCACTGCGCGCCCGCAACGATTCACCGATTTCGTTCAGGGTCTGGCGCAGCGCTGAATCCGGCTCCATCAAAGCCGGGATTTTGTCTTGCAGAAAGTCCTGCGCTTGCTTGGAATAGGTCGGCGCCGCCTCGATCAACGCGGCTAGCTGGTTGATGAATGTCGGGATCAAAATCAGGGCCATCACGATGAAGGCCAATATGGCAACAAATGTAATAATTAGCGTCGCCAGTACGCGCGAACACCCGGCCCGCTCCAACCGATCTGCGACCGGATCAAGGAAATAGGCGATTGCCGCACCGGCAACAAATGGCAGGATTACATTGCCCAAAGACCACAGGATCAGGGCCAGCACCGCAAGGCCAATTCCCCACCAACGCATCTGGTCGCCAACCGGTAATGCCATGTTTTCACCCTCGCGCTTGATCTGGCCGCAGTCATGGCCCAGCCCCCCCGGATTTGCAAGGAAAACCCCGTTGGCCACGCACCTGCGGCTGGCTTGCACTTCGGTCAAAAGGCCTGCACAAAGGTGGTGAACAGTTTGATCGGGGACTAGAATGTCAGCCAGCAAATCCGCCAGCACGGAAGGGCCGATTGCCCGCGCCGAAATCCTGTTGCCGACCCAAAACCTGCGCGATGACCTGCCGTTTTTCACCCAGACGCTTGGGATGCGGCTTGATATGATCTTTCCCGCTGACAATCCGTCGGTTGCGGTATTGTCGGGTCACGGCCTGGCATTGCGCTTGCAACAAGGGGCTAAGGAAAGCCCCGGCACCATTCTGATCCACTGCGATGAACCCGACAGTTTTGCCGATGGCACGCGTGATCTGACAGCCCCCAACGGCACCCGGATCGAGATCAGGCCATTGAACCCACCGATGCAAATGCCTGAAACTGCGCATGAATTCACCGTGCGCCGCTTGCGGGACGAGGCGCCCTGGGTGATCGGCCGGGCGGGCATGCATTACCGCGACTTGATCCCGTCGCGGCTTGGCGGGTCGATCATTGCCAGCCATATCCGCATTCCCGATGGCGGGCCGGTGCCGGATATGGTGCATTATCACACGGTCGGGTTTCAGTTGATCTATTGCTATCGCGGCTGGGTGGATGTGCTTTACGAGGATCAGGGCGACATGCTGCGCCTGTCCGCCGGGGATTGCGTGATCCAACCGCCCGAGATCCGCCACCGCGTCTGTCATTCCAGCGCCGATATCGAAGTGATCGAAATCGGCGTGCCGGCCGACCATATCACCACCATTGACCACGACATGACACTGCCCAACGGCCAGGGCGACCCGGCGCGCGAATGGCAGGGCCAGCGGTTTGTGCATCACGTCAAAGATCAGGCGATCTGGCAGCCCTTCCGCATCCCCGGATTTTGCTGCCGCGACACCGGTATCAACGACGGCACCAAGGGCGTCGCCAGCATTCAGGTGGCCAGGTTTGACGGCGGCACCCCACCCGGCAGCCGCCACGACACCGACATTCACTTCACCTTCGTTCTGGAAGGCAGCCTGCGGCTTGAGGCCGACGGCCAGGAAGCGCGGATGCTGAACCCGGGCGATGCGTTTGTCATTCCGCCGGGATTGTCGGCGCAATATTGCGACTGTTCTGACGATCTGGAACTGCTGGAAGCCAGCCTGCCCGGCAGCTTCACCACCACGTTTCAGACTTAGGCAACCGGGGTCGCCCGGCGATCAAGCCACGGGCAGCCCCCCGGCCAATGCCGCCACGATTTCCCGTGGCAAAACCCGTCGATCCTGGGGGGCCAGGCGCGCGGTTACGGCCTTGCCCGTCGCAACCGAACGGCCAAGCGGCGCGACCAAGGCACCACTGTCAAGCTGCGGTGCGACCAGCATATCATGTCCCATCAGGATGCCCGCGCCAGCACAAGCCTCGGCCACGGCAAGGGCGTAAAGTGTGAAGGACAGCGATTGCGGATGGGTCGGCAGAAGGGTGCCGGTCGCCTCCAGCCAAATCTGCCAATCGCGATGCCACAAGCTGTCTTTCAGCCACAAAGTATCGGCAAGGTCGGCGGGCGTTTTTACATTCCCGGCCAAGCCCGGCGCGCAAACCGGCAGGATTTGATCCAGCGCCAGCACCTGCCGCTGGGACCCGGACTGGGTTTTGGCAATCGGTTCCAGAAAAATCGCGATGTCATAGCCGTCACGCGCCATGTTCGGACATTGCTCCAGTGCTGCGATGGAAATCAGAGCTTTGGGAAAAGCGGCACGCAGGGCAGGCATCCGGGGGGCCAGCCACAATTGCGCAAGGCTCGGCAAGGCCGCGATGCGAATGTCATTGGGCGCGGCGCGGGTCCGCAAATGCTGGGTTGCCAGCGCCAAAAGGTCAAATGCGGCCTCAAACTCCCGCGCGCAACTTTGCCCCAAATCGCTAAGAACCACGCCCTTCGCCTGGCGACGAAACACCGGTGCCCCGGCCCAATCTTCCAGCGATTTTATCTGCTGTGCGACGGCCCCTGGGGTGACGCAAAGCTCATCCGCGGCCTTGGCTATTCCGCCCAGACGGGCCGCGACTTCAAACGCGCGCAGGGCGTTTAGGGGTGGGAAGGTGGGACGCGGGGGTTTGATTGACATAACTTAGCCCTAGTTTTTCTATGCCTATATTACAGAGAAACTGGTTTGCATCAAACCCAAAAACCGGCTCCTTTCAAACCAGAGAAATCCGCTTCAAAAGGCCCTTACATGACCCACCTAACCCCACGCCCCTGGGTGCCCGCCCATTGCGAAGCATATATTCAGGACATCGCCGCCCAAACCGCACAAAGCACCAGTGCGGATATCACTGCCAAGATCCATGATCTGACGCAGCAGAACGCCCGCATCCATGAGGTCGAGTGCCTGAACCTGAACCCGGCCACCAATGTCATGAATCCCAGGGCCGAGGCGCTGTTGGCCAGCAAGATCGGCAGCCGCCCGTCGCTGGGCTATCCCGGTGACAAATACGAAATGGGGCTTGAGGCGATCGAGAAAATCGAGGTGATCGCCGCCGAGCTGGCAGCCGAGATATTCCAGGCGCGATACGCAGAAATCCGCGTGCCTTCAGGCGCTTTGGCCAATCTTTATGCGTTCATGGCCACCTGCAAGCCCGGCGACGCGGTCATCGTCCCGCCCGGCGATGTCGGCGGCCATGTCACCCATCATCAGGCCGGGGCAGCCGGGCTTTATGGTTTGGACATCCACACGGCACCCGTGCATGCCGATGGATATTCGGTGGATGTCGAAGGTCTGCGCGCGCTGGCTGAAAGGGTCAAACCGCGCCTGATCACTATTGGTTGCAGTCTGAATTTGCAGCCCCATCCGGTTGCACAACTGCGTGAAATTGCCGACAGCCACGACGCGAAACTGCTGTTTGATGCCGCCCATCTTTGCGGTATGATCGCAGGTAAGGCCTGGCCCAATCCACTGGCTGAAGGTGCACATCTGATGACGATGAGCACCTATAAAAGCCTTGGTGGCCCGGCGGGCGGGCTGATCGTCTTAAACGACGCTGATCTTGCCAAGCGATTGGATGCAATAGCTTTTCCTGGCCTGACGGCGAATTTTGACGCCGCGAAATCTGCGGCCCTTGCGGTCAGCCTGCTGGATTGGCGTGATCACGGCAAGGCCTATGCCGACAAGATGATCAAGGTCTCGCAAGCGCTGGCATCAGCGCTGGAAGCCCGCGATATTCTGGTGTTCAAGGCTGATGGCGTGGCGACGAAGTCCCATCAATTTGCGATCATCGCAGCCCCGTTTGGCGGCGGTCAGCAAGCAGCGAAAAAACTGCGGCAGGCTAATATCCTGACTTGTGGCATCGGCCTGCCGATTGATCCTGTGGCGGGGGATATGAACGGCCTCAGGATCGGCACGCCGGAAATCGTGCGGTTTGGCATGACGGAAGTGCATGCCGACACCATTGCCGGTTTCATTGCCGAGGCGTTGCGCAGCAATGATCCGACCGAGGTTGCGCCGAAGGTCAGTGCATTTCGACAGGGATTTTCGCACCTGCACTATGTTAACAAGGGCTGAGTTAACCAAAGCGCCGCGTCGAAAGGAAGCCCATGTCAATCACCATTACGGACGAGGCGGCCGTTCGGCATATCGCCATCAACCGCCCCCATGCACGCAACGCGGTAGACCCTGATACCGCAACCGCGCTGTTTGACGCCTTTGTCGCCTATGACTCTGATCCTGCGGCAGAAGTTGCGGTTCTGTCGGGCGACGCGGCCGCGTTTTGCGCCGGGTTTGACCTGAAGGCGGCGGCAGCTGGAATGGCAGATGGCTGGGCTAAACGGCATGCAATTCCCGAGGCTTGGTGCGATCCGGCGTGGGAGCCTTTGCCGTCGCCAATGGGGCCTGCACGGTTGCAATTGCAAAAGCCGGTGATCGCGGCAATCGAAGGGCCTGCGGTTGCGGGCGGCATGGAATTGGCGCTTTGGTGTGATGTGCGGATTGTCGGTACCTCGGCCTATTTTGGGGTGTTCTGCCGTCGCTGGGGGGTGCCTTTGATTGATGGCGGAACCGTGCGATTGCCGCGTGTTGTTGGGGCGGGCCGGGCCGCTGATCTGATCCTGTCCGGGCGGGCTGTTTCGGCGGATGAAGCGCTGAATATCGGGCTGGCAAACCAAGTGGTGCCGGATGGCACGGCGCTGGCGGCGGCAAAGGCTTATGCTCGCGATCTTATGCGCTATCCGCAGGCCTGCATGCGGGCGGATCGGGCCTCAATGAACTTGTCCGGGGCTGAACTGGCACAGGGCTTGCGGCGCGAATGGCAAAGTGCCGGGCTGATCACCGGCGAAAGCCGCGAGGGCGCTGCGCGCTTTGCCGGTGGCAAGGGCCGTGGCGGCAGTTTTGGCGATATATGATGCAACATCAATTCACCCTCCAAACCCGTGGCCCCGGCCTTTATGAGTTTACAAATGCCGTCAGAGACTGGGTCACAGGCGATGGTTTGCTGACGCTTTTTGTGCGCCACACCTCCTGTTCGCTGCTGATCCAAGAAAACGCTGCTCCTGAAGTTCAGACTGATCTGACTGCGTTTTTTCACCGACTTGTGCCGCCCAGTGATGACCCGCGCATGGCCTATCTGACCCATGTTTATGAAGGCCCTGACGACATGCCCGCGCATATCAAAGCGGCGCTGCTGCCGACCAGCTTGTCGATCCCGGTTATGAATGGGCGGATGCTGCTTGGAACCTGGCAGGGCCTTTATCTGGTTGAGCATCGCAATGCCCCGCACAGCCGTCAAATCGCGACCCATCTTGGCCGCTAAACCACTGCCTTCGCATGTGTATAGGCGGGTACAATACATCTGCGGGGTCAAGTCGGTATCTTGTGGCATACTAAACCCCCTACACAAAGAGTTGAAGCCTGCGTATAGTGGCCGCGAAATACGCACAGCAACAGCAAGGAAAAACAAGAATGCGTTGCCCTTTTTGCGGGAATATTGACACGCAGGTCAAAGACAGCCGCCCAGCTGAAGATCATATCGCTATCCGTCGTCGCCGCGCCTGTCCGGCCTGTGGTGGCCGGTTCACGACTTACGAGCGGGTGCAATTGCGCGACCTGGTGGTGATCAAGAAAAACGGCAAGCGGGAGGAGTTTGATCGCGGTAAGCTGGAACGCTCGATCCGGATCGCGTTGCAAAAACGTCCGCTAGAACCTGAGCGGATAGATCAGATGATTTCCGGCATTGTGCGACGTTTGGAAAGCCTTGGCGAAACCGATGTTCATTCCGACAAAATCGGTGAGATCGTGATGGAGACTCTGGCCCGTATCGACACCGTCGCTTACGTGCGATTTGCCAGTGTTTACAAGAACTTCCAGGCAGCAGACGACTTTGAAGATTTCGTGCATGAGCTGCGGCCACCCACCCCTGCTGACGACTGAACATGGCGTTTTCCCCGGCTGATCAACGCTGGATGGCCCTGGCGTTGTCGCTGGGGCGTCGTGGTATGGGCCGGACCTGGCCCAACCCGGCGGTGGGCTGCGTGATCGTGAAAGACGGTCGCGTGGTCGGTCGCGGCTGGACCGGGCCCGGTGGCCGCCCGCATGCTGAAACTGTGGCGCTGGCGCAAGCCGGGGCGGCTGCAAAGGGGGCCACGGCCTATGTGACGTTGGAACCTTGCGCCCATTCTGGCCAGACGCCGCCCTGTGCCTCGGCCCTGATTGAGGCCGGGATCGGCCGGATTGTCACGGCACTTGAAGACCCTGATCCAAGGGTTGGCGGCAAGGGCCATGCGATGCTGGCAGCGGCGGGGGTTGCGGTCGCAACCGATTGTCTGGCCGATCAGGCGGCGCAGGATCACGCGGGTTTCCTTTTGAAAACGACCAAGGGTCGGCCTTTCGTGACCTTGAAACTGGCCGCCTCTTTTGACGGGCGGATCGCCACGGCTGACGGCGAAAGCCAGTGGATCACTGGCCCCGAGGCGCGTCGGCATGTGCATTATCTGCGCGCAACCCATGATGCAGTGATGGTCGGGGCGGGCACGGCGCGGGCGGATGATCCGTCACTGACCGTGCGTGGGCTTGGGGTGGCGCGCCAGCCGGTGCGCGTGGTTTGTGACAGTCACCTATCGGCTGATCCCACGGGCCAATTGGGCCAGACAGCGTTGGATGTGCCGGTTTGGATGTGTCATGGCGCGGCCGCTGACTCTGCGGCGATCACCGCCTGGCAGGCCACCGGGGCTGCGCTGATCCCATGCAAAACCGATGCGCATGGTCGCCTGTCGTTGCCCGACTTGCTGGCCGGTTTGGCTGAACACGGCCTGACGCGGATATTCTGTGAAGGCGGCAGCACGCTGGCCGCGTCCTTGCTGACGGCGGGGTTGGTGGATCAACTGATTGGCTATACTGCCGGGTTGGCGCTGGGGGCGGGCGGCGTCCCGTCGATTGCCGCGCTGCCGGGGCCAAGGCTGGCCGATTTTCCGCGTTTTCAACTTAGCGACTGCCGGGCATTGGGGCCGGATGTGCTGCATATCTGGCAGCGGGGCTGAGGGCCGGTCTTACTCGCCTGCCTCGGCTTCATCGTCAAAAGAAGTTGAAATCTCGAAGTTCGACAAATGATCCGAAATGTCATTGGCCAGGTTTTCAACGCCGCGCGACACCATATCGGTGCCGGACAGGCCCAGCGTAATCGCCCCGGCCATGCCGATGACCATCTCAACGGTCGACGCACCGCTTTCGTCCGCCTGAAAGGCGGCACTGCGATGATAAATCCATAGGCTGGCGTCCAGCACCGACGCATACATGTCTTGGGCCCTATGATCTGAGTAAATGATGGGGCCAAGCTGGCAAGCAAACGGGGCCAAAACTGGCCCCGTTGATGGTCATTTCAAGAAATCGCGGGAGAAGCGCTTATCAGGTGTCAGGATCAGGCGTCAGGATCCGGTACGATCAGAACCAGCCCGTCCAGAGCACCCGAAGCAGTAATCTGGCAGGATAAGCGGGAGTTTTCCTGCCGCTCAGCCTCGGTCGCGTCGAGCATGGCGTCTTCCATATCCTCGATCGCGCCGGTTTTTGCCAGCCAGTCCGGGTGGACATAAACATGGCAGGTGGCGCAGGACAAACAGCCGCCGCATTCACCGATCACGTTGGGCACGTTGTTGGCGACAGCGGCTTCCATCATGTTCAGCCCGTCGGCAACATTTGCCTTGATTTCACTGCCATCGGGCAATTGCCAGCTTACCTGAGCCATATTTACGCGTCCTTAAACAAAGTGGATATACCAGTCCCTCAGGGCGGTGCCCGTCAGGTCTTTGGTCTTTTCGATTTCGTCGGTTTTCATGAAAATCAGGTTGTCGACCAGATCCTGCCCGACAGCGGCTGACAGCGCTTTGTCCTTGGCAAGCTCCTGTAATGCCTCGGCCAGATTGTCCGGCGTTTTGATCGTGGCATCCTGTTGTTCCATACAATCGCCGGTTTCAGCGGCGGGCAGCGGGTATTTGTTTTTCACCCCCAACAGGGCTGCCTGCAAGACCGTCGCCGTGGCAGTGTAGGGGTTTGCCGTGACATCGGCCATGCGATGTTCCAGCCGCGCCGCTTTGCCGGGTGCTTCGGACGCGCGGGTGGTGACGCCGCGATGGTTGACGGCCCAGTTGGCCCAGACCCCTGCCAG
>Ga0307929_1000947_pt1 | contig 25028 bp, 15 predicted proteins | sample AceLakmetage1330_FD_203160 | JGI IMG/M metagenome (GOLD analysis project Ga0307929, IMG submission 203160) | Saline water microbial communities from Ace Lake, Antarctica - #1330 | ecosystem: Environmental > Aquatic > Non-marine Saline and Alkaline > Saline | place: Antarctica: Ace Lake...
TTGTAGCATTTTTCATTGTCCGGAACCGACAACTTGATCAAATTCTGTTAAAAACAGTATATTGCTAAATCTCATGGCCTACATACCTGCTTTCAAACTACAATGAGACTTGCTTCGGGAGTCGCTGTAGTGCTTTTAAAGTTATTTGGCATATCTTTGCCGTGACCTCTTCTGGGGCATGATTTTAGACCTTTCGTTTACTCAACCATGAAAAAAAAATCACCATTCAAAAATGGCATCATTGTTAATCAAGTCATATCAGCCTTCACTCTCCTTATTGTCATGTTTGTTTTTATCGGTACCGTTTCATGGGTTGAAATAAGTACTTTAGGCAAGCTGACCTCCGCAATCTATTACCACCCTCTGGAAGTTTCCAATGCTTCACTGCGTGCAAGTCTGGGTGTCCTCAAGATCCATAGAAATATGTCCACCATTCTAGCAAGTTCTAAACAATCTGTTATTGATGCAGCAAGTATACGTTTGGGCGAAGAAGAAAAACTGGTTTCGGAGCAGTTCGACATTATTCAAAAGAATATTCTTGGAATCGAGGGCCAGGAAATGGCGAGGATCACCAGAAATATTTATGACGACGGATGCACCCTTCGGGGACAGACTCTAAAACTTGCTCAACTGGGACAAGCTAAAAGAGCCGCTGATATTGTCATGAAAAACGAAGAGGATCATGGACAGCTTTTAGAACAAAACTTGCTGGAACTAACGGCATATGCGCGATTAAAAGCCGATGGCTTTATTACAGAGGCGAATTCTTTAGAAAAGAGAACCACTTATACTCTTTCCTTCACCATCGGTATTGGCTTGTTTCTCTCACTACTGATCGCTTTTGTTACCATAAAAAAAATAAAATACGCTCTCTACCTGCGCAAACAAGCTGAAATAGATTTACAAGCGTCTAAAGCGAAGTTTCAAAGTTTTATGATGTCAGCCAGTGACGGTTTGATTCTTTTCAACGCAGATTTCACGCTTAATGAAATGAACGATGCAGCACTGGCATTTTTTCCAACTGGAGTTACAAAAGCAGAGTTACTAGACAAACACATCTTTGAGCTTAACCCTGCCCTCAAAAAAAGCGGCCGTTATGATAAGTATCTTGAAGTTATCAAAACCGGTATGCCACTGTTGTTGGAAGAGGTTATGCCTCATCCTAAGTTTGGGGATATACGTTTGCAAATTAAAGCCTTCCGGGTAGGCAGTGGTCTTGGCATGATATTCACTGATAAGACTCAGCAGATAAAAAAGGAGTATCAGCTCCAGGAAAGTGAAAAACGGTTAAAACGAGCTATCTCTGTCTTCCCTCTGCCGATTATGATTCATGCTGAAGATGGGGAAATTCTACAGACCAGTGTGGCTTGGAACACTATTAGTGGATACTCTAAGAAGGATATCCCAACAGTGAAAGAGTGGACCTTGAGGGCTTATCCGGGGCGACACGAAGAGCTCAGGAACCAGATTGATACTGGCTATGACCTAGCAAAAACAAGGGATTTTGGTGAATGGACAATCCACACTAGTAGTGGACAAGAAAGAATATGGCATTTCAGAGTTGCACCACTGGGAAACCATACCGATGGCAGGCGGCTTGTAATGACCATGGCTACCGATGTCACGGATCAAATAGAAAAAGACCAAGAGGTTGCCCAGGCACAACAAGTAGCTGAAGATGCCAACAGTGCAAAAAGTGCCTTCTTGGCCAATATGAGCCATGAAATCCGTACTCCAATGAATGCAGTGCTCGGTATGAACAAGTTGGCCCTGGAAACAGAGTTAACAGTTGAGCAAGAAAAATATTTACAAACCAGCAGGATTGCATCAGAATCGTTGCTGGAACTCCTTAATGATATCCTTGATTTTTCTAAGATTGAAGCGGGACAGCTCATTCTTGAGGAGAAAGCCTTTTCTTTACCGGACGTTGTGTATAAAGCTGCCGGTACCATTGCCATGATGGCTGAGACAAAAGGGCTGGAATTTATATGCAGCGTTGACGCAAACGTTCCATGCAAGCTTATCGGCGATCAATTGCGATTGAAACAAATCTTTTTGAATCTACTCAGTAATAGCGTAAAATTTACAGAAAATGGCCACGTCATTATGCAGCTCGGGATGACAAGTGAGACCGAGGAAACAGTTGAGTTGTACTGTAAAGTGATTGATACGGGTGTGGGTATCTCACCAGACCAGCAAAAACACATATTCGACACATTTCAACAAGCTGACAGTAGTATCACCCGTAACCATGGTGGTAGTGGACTGGGCCTCACCATTTCTCGTAAACTCTGTGAGTTAATGGATGGAAAAATTGGATGCAAAAGTGAACTTGGGAAAGGTACTGAATGTTTCTGTACAGTAACTGTACGTAAAGGGAAGCAGCATCAGAATCCTGTGATCTTCTCCAGAGAAGAGCGTATGCAACCTATTTTACTTACAGTCGGGCTTTCTGGTTGTTCCAACTTAATAAAAAACATTCTTCTTAACGCTGGCCTAACAGTACAGACAGGACGACCGAATTTGGTACAAAGTGAGCATGACCAGATAATTCTAAAGGACTCTTCTCACAAACTTCTGATCACGGATTTTTCCAGGCCAGGTAATCTAAAAACGGTTTACTCTGAACAATCTGCAGCATTGATGGAAAATTCGAAGATGCCTGTTATTGGTATCATGCCGTTAGGAGAAAAATGGTCTTGTAATCCATGTCCCCAGGACGAAGGATACCATTGTCTCACAAGGCCAATTATTGGCCATGATCTGTTAAAAGCTGTTGCCTTGGCACTACGTGGCGAGCCCTGTACCGGTTCTACGGTGCAAAGCAGAATTGCCGCCCCTGCTCTTGTCCTTCTGCCTTCTCAACGTATACTCATTGTTGAAGACAATAAGGCCAATCAGTTCTTATTGGAGACGTTATTGCAACGTCAGGGGCATCAGGTACAAATTGCCAATAATGGAATTGAAGCCCTTCAAAAAATGATTGAGAATGATTTTGATTTCCTCTTTATGGATGTACAAATGCCGAAAATGGACGGTATTACAGCTACTAAAATTATTCGTAACTGTGAAAAAGGACTTGCTACCAAAGAAAAACTGGCACTGGAATTACGAGAATCGCTATGCATACGAATAGGAGGAAGACATGTGGCCATTATCGCTATGACTGCTCACGCCTATCTGGAAGATCAGGAGCGCTGCCTCGAAGCTGGTATGGATGTATACCTAACCAAGCCATTTCAAGAGGCTGAAGTATATGCTGTCCTTGACCATTTTATTACTAGTGGGGGGACCGATAAACTTCCTGAGCAGAAACAACAAGAAAACGAAGATCCCGAGGCACAGTCCTACAAGGGCGAAGAAGATATAAAATCTCGAATTGTTAAACACCTGCACGATATTTACCACCTTTCCCCACAACAAATATCAGATATGCTTCTGCTCTCGATCCAATCAATTTTCACTACTTTGGAGAGTGCTGAAAAGGCATTAAGCAAGGGGGAAATGCAAAAACTTGCAGAGGATGCTCACGCTATAAAAGGATCTCTCTCACTCCTTGGTTTGACGAAAGAAGGGGAACTTGCAAGAAAAATAGAAGTCACAGCGACAAATGGTGAACAGGGTGATTTCGCCATATGGCTTGCTACTATTCACACGATCCTGCTTCCCTTAAAAAAATGACACAAATTATCACCGCTAAAAACTCACATATCCTGCTGGTAGACGATATGAAGTTAAATCGAGACCTGGTCGTTATTCTTTTGGAAGGTGAAGGATACAGAGTAACAGCAACAGACAATGCACTTGATGCATTACAATCCATGGCAAAAGTTCCATTTGCTGGAATCCTAATAGATATACGAATGCCGGGAATGGATGGACTGACCGCTGTTAAAATTATCCGTTCTTGCGAAAATGGACAGGTACCAACAGAGCATTTTTCCACAGATCTGGCAGACCAGCTCGTTTCTCAATTAGGTAACCAGAAAACTCCAATTATTATGATGACGGCTAGCAACACTGAAGAGGAAAAGGAAAGGGGGCTGGCTGCTGGTGCCGATGAGTTCCTACGAAAACCTTTTACTCCGGAAAAGTTACTCTCTGCAATGGCGAAGGTACTAAAAGCTGAGCCCCAGGCAGATTGCATACCTCTCAAACATATTCACCAGCCCCGTACAGAGGGTATTGAAAGATTTGATAAGCAAATTAATGGTACTGCATTCGTCAAAAAAGTTATTTAAATCCCCCTCTAAATCTTCCATCTCTTATAAGGCTACAGATAAGTTCCTTTTTGATGGTTTTAGAATATCTTCGGGATAACCCTCCAACTCCTCTTCATATATTCATCATAACTGTCAAAATGGGAGATAAGCAAACTCTCTTCAAAAAGCAATTTTAGTATTAAGTTTACATAAAGAAATATAAGAAGAGTAAATCTGTTATTATCCCAATGGCTTATAACGAGCGGCGTAAAAGATAAAAGAAGAGAAGTGTACATTGGATGGCGAATAATTGCATAAGGTCCGGAAGTAACTAATGTGGCATTTTTACGGGGTTGAGGCGCGATATTGAACTTGCTTTTGTTCATGGTTGCTAATGCCCAAATCGCGAGTGCAAAACCTAAAAATTCAATTAACTGAAGGGGCAAACCGTCTGCCATCCATGGCGACAGATATAGGAAAATTCCGAATCCTAAATATTGAATGACGGTGAGAATTAGATTAATTGTTTTTTGTCGTAACGTTAATGTCATATTTAACAAGCAAAGTATTCTTGAAAAAGATTTCTCTGTGTTTGTAACCAATGTATCGGCTCAGCGTGAATTGGATTTCTCCAATATGAAAGAGTATACACAAAAAAAGGAATATTCCATGATCAAAAAGATAAAATGTTATTCAGAAGAGGGGAGGGGATAGGGTGGCCTGATTTGTATCTGCAATGTTATCCAATCAGGCCTATTTACTACGTGATCAAGGAACCTGCAGGACCTCATCTTCAACAGAAACCAGCCGTTTATCAACGGTGCTGTGGTTAAAAAAAAGTATCACCAGTAGCCAGCAGTAACAAATTATGGCCAGGATGGCAAAAAGCGGGAGAAAAAACCCAAGAGGGCAAAGAATACAGACTGTTATCCAATGGAGGATTATTAGTTTTTGCGAGTGGAGCTGGATCGGGAAATCAGCATGCCGACTTATCACGGCCATACCGCTGAGGTTCCATCCGTAGAGGGCAGTGAATGCATGAATCCTGAGGAGTGGGAGGCTGATCTCTGGTGTGTAATAGTGGGAGAATGAAAGCAGGATATAGGCAATTCCGGTTATTGAAGTGATGAGCAAAAACATGATTCCGGAGGTAAGAAAAGTTTTCTGCTGGAGTCGTATCCCCTGTTGCCAGTAGAGGTAGAGAATATATGCAACTACCAGAAAAAGAATGGTCGCAATCACCACCTGAGGAATAAAAAATTCGGCAAGAATAAATAAAAAGAAAATAATAACGCCCAAATTAATGGTCCAGAATGCAGCTTCCTTAAATACTGTAGTAATCTGGACGCCGTCGTTTTTCATCAGTGAAAAAATGACCGACATGGAAATCAGGGAAATTGGGAATGAAAAGCCAAGAAAAAAAGTATCCAGTTTGAGCTTTTCGATGGTGAACCAGTGCAGAAACTCAGAATTAAGAATAACCGGGCTGGACATCATTAGACTTAGGGAGAGACAGAGTAAGGCTGCCTGGTGAAATTTTCTAGCTACACTTTCTTGTGAGGAAAAGAGGGCTCTGGGGAAACAACTGCCGAAATGCCGAATTCGGATCTGTTCTAACAGGGTCGCCAAGGCCAAGGGAATGACCATTGCCGGAATGTACCAGTGCATAAAGGCGCAAAAGGCAAAAGCAAGGGCTAGGCCGAGAAAAAGTTGTCCTCGTATGGAGAGTTGCGGTTTATCCTCGGTGAAATAGATAAGCAGGGTTCCACCGCTGCAGAGGTTGAAGAGAAAGATATGCAGTCGTTCAAAGTTGAGTACTTCTGGGGCAACCAAATGATGAAGGAACCCGCAGGTAAGGGCGATAGTCATCATGGCCAATAGTACTGATTTTAGTTTCCAACTCACTGTTATAACCACCGATGTGATGTTAAGATTGTTTTTTCCCCAAAAGTGTTTTAAGGGCGGGTTCCAGGGAGGGGTGACGAAAAGTAAAGCCTGATTGCTGCAGTTTGTCTGTTGCAACCCGACACCCGCCAAGCAATACTTCGGAGGCCATCTGGCCGTACACCGCTTTCAGTATCCGGGCAGGGATACCCGGCAACAAGGGGCGGCCAATAACCGTGGCCAGGGTGCGCATCAGTTCGGCATTGGTAACCGGTTTTGGAGCGGCGATGTTTACTGGTCCGGAAAGGGTGTCGCAATGCAGGGCGTGGAGCATGGCTGATATCATATCATCGATACTGATCCAGCTGATGTACTGTTCGCCTGAACCAAAACCTTTAAAAAAACCGACCGGGGCAGTGGTTAGGAGTCGCTGTAGTGCGCCGCCTTTGGGGCTGAGCACCACACCAATACGCATGAAAACAGTCCTGATGCCAGCTTCTTCGGCAGGTGTGGCTGATCGTTCCCAGAGGGAACAGACGTCGGAAATAAAATCAAGTCCAGACGTATCTTCCTCACGCATACAGCAGTCCTGGCAGTCACCGTAAAAACCGACCGCAGAAGCACTGAGCAAGACTTTAGGTTTATGATCGAGTGCGGCAATGGTTCGCGCAATCAGGCCAGTCCCCTGCTCCCGGCTGGCAATAACCCGTTGTTTCTTTGCATCGCTCCAGCGACCTTCGCCTATATTGTCACCTGCCAGGTGGATTACTCCGTCGAGCTCAGGAAGGGCCTGAGGGTCTAAAATACCTTTTTCAGGATCCCAGAATATTTCATTTTTGGCGAGGTCAGGTTGTCTTCTAACTAGCCGCCATACCTCATGTCCGCCTGTTGTCAGTAACGGGCAGAGCGCTCGGCCAAGGACACCGCTGGCACCGGTGATAAGAATTCGCATCGGTTTGCGGCCATACTTTTGATGGAGCTCAATGTCATCTCGTAAGGTGGCATGTCGATAGGTAAATATCCTTTCCAGCATAGCTTCAACCATACGCTTTGAAAAGGCAGGCAAAAGCGAGTGGCAGGGAAGCCTGTATGTTATTTTGTCTTCAAGCTTGCATCCTTCGGGATCTGTATAGAAAAAATGGCTGTGTTCCCAAAGAGAAAATGGCCCTTTGTGCTGAATGTCTTTAAACATCTTGCCGGGAACGTCTTCCACATGGCGCGCGTGCCACTGGTAAGGTATGGGGCCGGCATGGAGTTTCAGGGTGGTACTCCCACCGGGAGCAATGCCTCCCTGTTTGGCAATGACAGAGGTCTTTTCCCAGGGTGGTATCAGCCGTTCTAGAGCACCTTCACGGCTGTGCCATGTGTACAACTCGTGCGGGGTGCAGGGAAAGCTGGAGGCGTAGGTAAAGGTTTTGTCTTTAGCCACGGAGTATTTCCTGCAGCGCTGGTTGTAGTGCTGCACCGACAAAATCGGTTCCGTCAATAATGAGAATCTTCATTGGCACCTTCTCTCTGTTGAGGGTATGTGGCCGATACGATGTCTTTTTATGCCCTGTGATACCGTCTGCTCTAGTGAAAAGACTAACGTTATAATAATTTATAATCACTTGAGATTGTTAGCACACGCATTTTTTGAATTTTTAACGGGATTTTTGCTGGCTGAACTCGTTGCCTCTGTTTTGCTTTCCCATGACTTTTACATATCTGATACCCGTAAAGGATGCGCATAAGGGGAGTGAAAAAAAGCATCAGATAAACAACCAGTAGCCAACTAGTTGTTTGTCTGGTGGTCTTAAGAATACCCATGTTGAGAGTACCAACCGTAATAGCACACAAGCTGTGGTGAACAGGCCTTACTGATCGCCTGATATTGACTTGCTATTAGCCTCGTCGCAGGTATATGATACATTTAGTTTGTATCCTGAAACTAAGATTTTGGTTTGAAATTGGGGAATACGAGTTTTTTTACCGCAGGCCTATGTCTGATATTCTGAGGGTAAAAAAAAACTTACGATCATCGGGATTAGGTTCTATTGTTTATCTTAGCAGGTCAAGTCGTTATCTTCTGTAAATCGTCAGGAATGGCTCAGATATTTCGCAGATTAGGTGATGGGCTATTCTCTTGAGCAATATTTGCGCCCTGTTTATCGGTTGAAACAGTAGTAGTAATCAACTCTTTAACTTTTTGTCACTCTGTTCAATGATTATAGCAACGACCCATAAAAACACCGACTTCGACGGGCTGGCCTCGATTATTGCCGCAACTCTTCTCTATCCCGGATGCATTGGTGTGGTCCCGAAGATGACCAACAAGAATGTCAGACAGTTTCTCTCAACCCATAAAACCGCATTTAACCTCATCCTGCCCCATGAGATCCCCCACGACGATGTAAAAAAACTGGTGGTCGTTGATACCGATCAGTGGCAGAGACTTGACCGCATGGAAAAACTGAAAGGCCGGCAAGATTTGGAGATTGATCTCTGGGATCATCATATGACAGGAACCGGGAATATCGTACCCAACTGGTCCTGCAAGGAACAAATTGGCTCAACAGTGACACTTTTTGTTCGAGAGATGCAAAAGCAACAGATGAAACTCAAGCCTCTCGATTCCACAGTCATGCTGATAGGGCTCTATGAGGATACCGGACACCTCTCTTATCCTTCAACCACTGCAGATGACGCCCGTGCCGCAGCCTACCTGCTCGATAACCGGGCAGACCTCAATGTCGCCGCTTTTTTCCTTAATCCTCCCTATGAAGAGAACCAAAAAGAGATCCTCTTCAAAATGATGAAGGAAACTGAAAAATTCACCATCAACGGCAACAGCATCGGCTTCAATACAATTACTCTGGATAAACAAGTACCTAATTTAGCGGCTATCGTTAATATGTATAGGAAGATTGTTAACGTCGATGCCCTGTTTGTTATCTTTACCAGTGACAGCCGAAATACTATTATTGGCCGCAGCGGCTCAGAACACATCCATATAGGCCATGCAATGGCCGCTTTCGGGGGCGGAGGGCATGCAGGGGCGGGATCAGCGACGGTAAAAACTAGTGAGATGCCACCTCAACAAATTAAAGAACGAATAGTTACGGGCCTTGCATCAAATAAAACAGAAGGTGCACGTATCTCTGACATTATGTCCTTTCCCGTCATCTCCGTGAAACCTTCAACATCCATGCGAGACGTCCAGACCTTAATGGCCACGAAAAAAGTCAGAGGCATCCTGGTCATGGAAGACGATATAATCCATGGTATTATTGTCCTCTGGGACCTGAAACGAGTAAAAAAAGAAAAGCATTGGGAGCATCCGGTTAAGGCCTTCATGGCCAGAGATATTATTACCATTGCCCCTGGTGCCTCTCCATCGATTACCGCGGGAATAATGATTAAAAAGGACGTTGGTTATCTTCCGGTGGTTGAAAATACTAAGGTGATAGGCATTGTTACCAGGACCGATATCCTCACCTACTATTACGATCTCCTGCCGGAATAGCCTGAATACTACGAATAGTTTTAAACACCTGCCTTGAATTCCATAATAGACGATTGCCAGCAGCGCTCCAGGGAGAGGCATGGAATGCATTGTTCGGAGATCCAATCCGGCTGGAATCATAAGCAAGACTGAAAAAGATCAAATCGGTAGCATCAAAACCCCTCATATCCCAAGTACTCATTATAACAGCAGCTGTTGTTTTGTGAATAAAGACTTTGATAATCGGCAATTCACGAAGTGTTTTGAAATAGAGCCTGTATATTATTCTTCCTGATTACCACTGAAACGCAAGTAACTGCACAATGGAACTGTAGGAGCTTGCCTCTGCGAGCGATTTCCCAGGTTCCGCAGCGCGTTCATTCGCTCGCAGGGGCGTTCCTACCCCAATAAGCGACGAAGCTGAGCTTGATGAATTTGCAGTCAAAAATGTCAGTTGAGTCAAAATTCAGGAAGATATCTGTTAACGTTTCAAATTGGATTTTCAATCGAGCTAAGCAGCAGTCGTCACTAACCTGTCGAGCAGATGAGGAAAATTGAGATTGCCACTGGCTCCTTACCGGAAGGTAATCATTTTTCATCAAGCAATTCTTCGACAGCATCGATAAGCTCATTGCCCTGAATCGGTTTGATCACATATTTACGGATCCCCATCTTCAGTGCCTCTTCCTTTGTTACCAAATCGCTGTGACCGGTAGACATGATAACAGGCATGTCAGGTTTTATTTTATGCACTTCGCGGGTAAGTTCCACGCCGCTCATCTTCGGCATGGTCTGATCCGTAATAAGCAGATCAAACTGTTCCGGATGGGCACGTATTTTCTCCAGGGCTTCTTCACTGTCAGTTGTGGAGGTGACTGTGTAGCCGGCATACTCCAGGCATCTTTTGTTGAGCAGGACAAGTATATCTTCGTCATCAACAATAAAGATCCGGCCACTGCCCTGAGCCAATGATATTTCATTTTTTTGCGGTGTTATCTGATCGTCTTCAGCAGCTGCATTTTCTTCCAATAGAGGGAGATAGACAAAAAAGGTGCTCCCTTGGTCTAGTATGCTCGCCACCTTGACGAATCCTTTGTAGTCTTGGACAATACCGTGAATAACAGCAAGGCCGATACCGGAACCTTCTCCTACCTCTTTGGTGGTGAAATAAGGTTCAAAAACTCTTTGCATGGTTTTTGCATCCATGCCATGGCCAGTGTCACTCACAGAAAGCACAATAAAGGAACCGGCAGTAACATTTTCGTAGGCTTCAACGTCGCTAGTCTCAAGATTTTCGCGAGACAGCCTCACTGTCAACGTCCCTTTTTGCTGGTCCATGGCGTACAGAGCATTAGAGCAGAGATTGACCATGATCTGATGGATATTTGTCGGATCTGCTTTAATATTGCCACATTTTTTGTCGATGTCCTCTTTTATTTCAATAGTGGCAGGCAATGTGGAACGCAGCATCAGCAGTGCTTCTTTGATAATTGGATGGGGAGTCAGGGTTTGTAGCTGATGCTCTGTTTTGCGGCTGAAGGTGAGAATCTGTTTGACAAGATCAGTAGCCCTGTTTCCTGATTGGATAACCATATCAATATCTTTCTCAATAGGACTACCGGTAGGAAGCTCCCGTTTAACAAATTGAGAATAGCCCAATATAGCCGAGAGGATATTATTAAAATCATGGGCAATGCCGCCAGCAAGAGTCCCGATAGCTTGCATCTTATGAGCCTGAAAAAGGTCTTCTTCAAGTCGTTTTTGTTCCGTTATGTCTTTGGCAATGTGGACAAGGTACTGTAGGTCGCTATTTTCGTCTATTATTGCAGAAGCGCCTACAAGAAAAATTTTCTCTAGGTTCTCATGCTGTATAATTTCCGAATGATTCGCTATGTCCTGACGTGTTTTATCCAGAGGACATCCGTGACACGGTGTGTTGATACCACGAAAGACTTCATAACAATATTTACCGATAAGATTTCCGTAATCAACTTCAAAAAAGTCATGTGCAGCTTTATTAGCCCGGACAATGCGCATATCTTTGTCCTGAATGGTAATAATGTCAGGGATTGCATCAAAGGTGGAGACCCATTCTTTTTTAGAGCTTTCCAAAGCATCTAATGTCTTTTTCTGATCTGAAAGGTCAATGATAACCGCCAAAGCCTTTTTTGCTTCATTAGGAGCAGAATATAAAGGACAAATCGTGAGCATGGCCGGAAACTGCTCCCCGTTTTTCCGCAGCAGAATCATCTCGCCTTTGAATCCAACCGCTCCCTGTCTTAATTTTGTTTTGATTTCTAGTAAACGGTCGATATCATACTTTCTATGGTAAATATTCACTTTACTGCCAATAGCTTCTTCTTTTGAATAACCAAGAATTGCTTCAGCACCTGGGCTGAACGAAAGTATGGTCGACGTTTCAATAGCTAGATCTGTCGTAATGAACCCAATGTTGCTGGTGGCTTGATAAATTGCCTGTATATTATCATGTTTTTTCCTCAGACTTTCTTGTGTGGCTTTCCGTTTCTCCTGTTGATGGGCCGTTTGAATAATTTGTGCGGCTGAGTTGGCTAAATTTTGCATAATTGCGTGGAGTTCTTCAGAAATCTCATAATCAGCAAAAAAACCTAGTACTCCATTCACATTACCCTTGTGATCACGTAACTGATATCCGGCAAAAGAAACCAACCCAAGCTCATTGACCCAGGTATGGTTGTGGACACGCTCATCGTGGGCAGCATCATTTGTCAGGAAAGTATGTTCTTTGCCGGAAGCGATACGACCAATTTTGTAGCAGTCATAAGGTACTCTGGCGTGTCCTCCGTCACAATGGGTATACCTTCCAGAACTAGCTACCAGATGGAGACACCGAGATCGATGACGGCAATAATGTTGGTTGGTTGCGGTAAGGGCATGTGGGCATCCTGATTCACAATGATCACCAGGTAAGATGAGCCAGATACGGCAAAAATCAACCTTAAAGGTGGAGACAACCCCGTCACAGATACGTTTTAGTTTTTCGGTAATATCTTCTGTAGAAAACAACGAATCATAAATGGCATTAACCCCTTCATGCCACTGTAGGAGTTGAGCTGTATCGTGTCGTTGGTGTGACATGTATTGGTGTATTTCCTCACTGAAGTATCCAGCTTTTATAGGGGGACGATTTAAGATCAGCCGCAAGGGGGAAATGTTGATTCAAAAAGCCCCCCCCCATGATCCAGCAGTCCGGTGAACGGCACTTGCACAAGTGACCGATATTATTGTGTATAATATTTTTGCTTCTGTGTTAGGAGTGTGCTTTTTATCATAAAAGCAGCAGGCTAACAATCGATGCGAGGCCAATTATGGTATATTGTAATTGTAAAAAAACAAATAATAACAAGGACCTTGCAGGCACATCCTTTAATCATTACTTAGTGAACTCAAAGAAGAATTTGCAAATTCTCAAAAAGGTGAGGAACGTGGACCATGGGTCGCATATACCTTTCTCGTAATTATTCTTCCATTGACTTCATCGGGAAGGGAAATATTACCGGTTTATGGCATCATTGAAGATCCATGGAACCGGCTTTGGAGCATACCGTGAGGTTGGGATGTTTCCTGATTCCTCTTCTCTTGCCAAAATGAATCACTGTTCACCAAAACATGGTTACAGAAAATTTCATATAGGTAAAATACCCATTTTTGCACTTTTTTTGAAAGATTCATTTTGAAGAAATAGCCTTGGTAAGTCAACTATTAAGTGAGATGGGGGGCTTGAGGTGTTTTCTGACGATATATCCTATTGCATAGTCCTGCAGGACATCATCCGCATAGATATGATGCCTAAAATGTCAGTTGTTCCGAGAATTATATTGAGCTTAGGGTGAGGGACAGCATGAAGATAGATGGAAAAATCAACCTCAGGTCATATGATATCTAAGAAAGCGATGCAACCATCCAGAACCCGAAAAATGGGTGACTGGAGAAGTGGTTTATGTTCCACAAAAATTACTGGTAAAGTTAACCGATTACGTAAAAGGCCACGATGTCGGAGGGCTTTTACGGTAATTGACCTAGTGCAAGGCGGGGGATGCTCCCCAGCCTTAATAGCAACAGGAATAAGGTTAAATTTTGCATTATTAATACTGATTATTACCCAAACTCAGTTTTTGCTGATACCACGTGTAGGAGGCCCGCCCCTGCGGCCGATAAATTCCAATAATCCTAGTATCATTCGCCCGCAGGGGCGGGCTCCTACGATTGGATTTTGCGGTTATTTGAGCTTGAGTGGTAATCACATTGTTAATAGTACAACACCTTTATTTGCCGGTGATGATACTCCTATGCCTATCATTTTTCACCATCCAGCATTTATTTTAAAAAATAATGCTGCTGTAACCGGTACAAAGAATGTTCAGCAGTTTGGGACGAATCTGCAACATGCATCTGGTCAGAGCAACTCCTCCTAAACAAGACCTGCAAATATCTATTTCTCCACATTTTTGTGTAATGTGCCGAACGTGATCTAGTCAGTATTTCACAAGAAGATGTACTGGACATTTTTTGACTCAAACCATAGACAACAAGCTGACCATCAAGAAAAATTGTTATTCCGCGATATGTTCTTTCTGCAGATTAAACGAAGAGCATTAATAATATTTAAATTCTACGTTTCTGAAGCTCCAAAATAGACAACCTTGTTTCTCCCTGTTTCCTTTGCTTTATATAATGCAGAGTCCGCATCTTTCATCATATGTTCTAGAGAATCTGTGATATGTGTGGTGTAACCAATACTTATTGTTATGGAAACCGTCAAATCATCAATCAATAATGGGGTATCCATTATTGTCTTTCGATATTGTTCCAAAAGTCTCTCTGAATTAGCAGCATCAATATTCATACATAATAGGCAAAATTCTTCGCCTCCTATGCGAGTTATTATATCCGTTTCGTGAAGAAGTTTAGAAGACATTGATGCAAGATGTTGAAGCACCCTATCTCCTATATAATGACCATGCTGATCATTAATTTTTTTAAAAAAATCGATATCAAGCATAGCTACCATCAGATTGCTATTGTTATTCTTAGCATTTTGAAACAATGTTTCACCAGCACTAAATAGATATTTTCTGTTGTACATACCTGTTAGGAAATCTCGGTTCACTGCTTCTCTTAATGCATTATAACTCACGACAGAGTCAATATTTTGATTTATACGGCAATAAAACTCCTCGTGCATAAAAGGACGCGAAATAAAATCGTTTGCACCTGATTTTAATAATTTTATAGACACCATTTCTGAACCAGCAGTAGAAATTCCGATAATAGCGACTTCATTCCGAGAATAATTTTTGCGCACCTTGGTTATAAACTCCGCACCATTCATTACAGGCATATTATAGTCAGTGACAATCAATATGATGTCATTGTGTTTATCTATAATTTTAAGTGCTTGCTTACCATCACTTGCTTCATATACATCAAAATAATATCGTTTTAACAGGGCACGTAGCAATTGCCGGGATGATTTTGAGTCGTCGACCACAAGTACTTTTCGCCCCATATTTCCCTGCAAACGTCTTACTACATCAACCACATATGCTACTTCACTAAAGTTAATCTTTACGACATAGTCTATAATCGGTTTTTCTATCATTTTAGCATGAAGATCTTTAGAAATATTGCCTGTGAGAATAATAGGGGGTATCCCTTTAGACAGGACAAAATCAACAATTTCGCCATTAGGAGCATCCGGAAGATTCAGGTCAAGGATCGCAACAAAGAATTGATCACTATGTGTAGCAAGAATCTGTTTTGCTTCCTTAAAGGTTCTTGCAGATAGAACATCAACATGTAGTACCTCACTTATATTTCTCGTAAGCAATTCATTAATAGACCGACTATCTTCTACAATCAGAACCTTATTCATATTCACCTGCAGTGGTCAAACATCTTAATTAATATTTACGACAAATTGAAGTATCAGCACGTCCTTTTTTTTCTCAAATGAAGGTTTGTAAATCTAAGAGTTCAGTACTATCGCCTGCCTGGGGATGGTACAGAGAAAGGGCAAGATGTGTACAATTTATCATAAACGAGAGAATATGAAACCGACAAGGGAATTTTAACTGACAATTTTCGATATGACTCAAAACAAGTGCAGCAAGATGCAGAACTTCACGGCACCTTAAAATAATAAGGAGATTTGAATAACCTTCCGATACAGAGTACCATGACTATCGCTCTGGTAGGAGTTCTTGGTCAGTGGAAAACAGTACTCCGCAATATGGTTATGGCGTGTATAAAGAACAATTCATTTATTACAGTGTGTGAATCCACAGTGGCGAAAAGGATCATTCCCTATATGCAAGCCAGAGTAGAGATGGCACAACATTTATCTCTCAAAATGCAACCGTTGAGCATCGCCATAAAACTGGCACTGGTCATTACGGCTGTGATCATCATTGGCATGGGACTCCTCAGTCTTTTTATTCTGGGTAATCAAGCCAAGATTCTCAACCGGCAGACAGATGCTTATGCCAGGGCTTTGGGCAATCAACTTTCAACAGCGGCAATTGAGCCAATCCTTGCAGGCGACCAGCAGGCCGTAAAACAGCTCACGTTCAATCTTGCAGATAATCAGGGAATAACAGGCGTTGCTCTGTTTTCTGATCAATCAGAAATGCTCTCAACAACCGGACATATTCCAAATTATCTCCCAGCCGAGATCATGGAGCAAGAGCATCTGCAGTGGCGGACTAATGATATCGAAAAGATCGAAATGATATCTTACGCCAGCACAATTCTTTTTCGCGATCTGACAGTGGGCCACTATATCGTCACCTTTGATCGCTCGTTTATGGACGCGGCCTTCGGAAATACAATCCGTACCATAACCTTCATTACCCTCCTTATGGTCATCCTCGGAATCATTACGGCATACTTTATAAGTAAGCGCATTTCCAAACCCATTAATGAGATAGTCGAGGGGAGCCACCAGATCGTACAGGGGAATCATCAATTCCAGTTCAAGGAGAACCGCAAAGATGAACTGGGGCAACTTATGAACTCCCTGAACACCATGACCCAGGGACTGCTTCGCAAGCAACAGGTCGAACAGACCTTTTCCCGCTATGTATCTCCCAACGTTGCCGGCAGCCTGATGGATGATCCGGGAAATACACATCTTGGTGGAAGCCACGTGGAGGCCAGTGTCATTTTTGCAGATATTTCAGGATTTACCTCTATCAGTGAAAAGCTTGAACCGGAGATGATCAACAAATTACTCAATGACTATTTTACAGTGATTGATAAGGTAGCTGTGAAATACGGAGGCCATATTGATAAATATATCGGGGATTGTGCAATGATCCTTTTTGGAGCCCCAAAACCCGATGAAGAGCACGCCCTCAATGCGGTAAAATGCGCAGTGGAAATCCAGTATATGATTAAGAACTTGAATGCTGACAGAAAAGAACAGGATAGTATTGCCGTAGATTTTTGTATTGGTATCAACAGCGGAACTATGCTTGCCGGTAATATGGGCTCCGAAAACCGGATGGAATATACCGTTGTTGGCAATGCGGTGAACCTTGCGTCCCGGCTTTCTTCGATTGCTACGGCCGGTCAGATCGTCTTCACCAAAAAGCTGCATGATACGCTGAACCTGGACACCCTGTTTGTAACCAGCTACTCCAATACCACCACACTACGGGGCAAAAGTAAGCCCGTTGAGATCTGGCAGATTGCGGGCTACAAAGAGATGCTTAACTCTTCACTAAGCACTCACATGTCGCCTTCAGATGCGATCCATTAATGCCATGAAGGTTATTCTTCTCCTCTTTATTGTACTCCTGCATGGTTGTGCGATTTTCCCTCCCTTTCATTCGCAAACAGACCTTATCCAACAGGTCGATCGTTATCTGAACGAGCATGAATATAGCAAAGCTCTGAGCCTCATTGCCGCTACCTCGGACAACAATCCACATGCTGCAGCCCTTGCAACAAAACGTAAAATGATACTGAAACAAGTTGAAATATTCGAACACAAGACTGTAAGCACAGCCATTAAACAGGAACGTAGTAATAATTGGCCGGGAGCAAAAAATACGTATAAGGAAGCGATAAAAAAAATCAATAATTCTAAATTACTTGAAAAAGAGCGAGAATCGATGCTCAAACGCTTTCAATCTAGGATGCTGGCTCTAGAACAGGAAAAACTTGTTATTACTGGTGAAGGGCTCAAGAAGTTACTTCCCCTGCAGCGCAGCCTGCACGAAAATGATCCCAAAGATATTGCTCTGCAATGGACATACACTAACATACAATATGAAGCTAAGGAAACTGCTCAGAAGTTATTGGAGGCAGGCAATCAGGAACTTGCGGAAAATAATCTTGCCATGGCCCAGCGTCTCCTGCCACTATCTGTAACACTCAACCCCACGCCTGAAAATAAAGCCGCAGCAGAACAACTGCAAAAAAAACTGGCCAAACGTAACAAGAAAAAACAAAAAAACAGAAGTGAAATCCAACGTAAAAAAAATAAACAGGCCATCGATGAGTTTAACAAGGCCATGGCTCTCGGTGAGCTAACAGAAGCACGAAACCAGCTTGCCCGACTACCATCCTCCGTGCGAAAACAGCCACTTGTTGAACTGATGCAGGAACGCCTGGATAAAGCCATAACAACACGAGTTGAGGAAGAGATCTCCATGGGAGAATCCTTTTACCGTGCAGGTGAATACAAACAGGCACTTACAATCTGGCAGGACATCCTCAAACTGGTGCCTGAACACAAGACAGTGCAAATAAAAAATGATCGAACTCAAAAAGTTATTTTGAAAATAAAGGCGTTACAAGAACAACAGAAAAGTATTCAGGAATGACCAGGCGGACAAAGACAGTAATCTAAAATATAAGCGGTAGTTGTTTGAGGATAACGAATAATGTGAGGAGCACCCTTTTTTATCCCTGAGAAACTCCTTTTTCACCCTAAAAAGAATCTTCTAAGGAATGAGGATACAAGAGGGGATAAACCACGATTGCCGCACTGAAGACTGATCACAACACATAGGGCTATATCCCAGGTTGCATCTGGCACATCACCAATCGTTGCCATAAGTAGGAGCTTTTACTTAAGTCTGAAAAAGATCGGAAACATAGGCGGTACTAGCTTTACGAGGCTAAAAAATGATACGGGTTGTGTGTGCTCAACTATATGGTGACATCAAACCATATTTCTTTTGGTTGTTGAAAAATGATGAGCAGCTAGCAAGATGTATTGTCTATATCGATCTTAATATGTTGCTGGCAGGGCTTGTGTCACATCCAGTAGAATACAGGTTGAGTGGATATAATGAAATCCAGAATCCTCTAAAGCGATATTTGGTGATACATTATAAGGTTCTTTTTGGTCTTTTTTTTTAGACAGTCAGACACGTTTTTGGCAAGAGCATAAGTAACGGATGAAGACTGAATTACTAGCAGATGCGGTAAAAAAGAATCTTTGGAGCGCATCAATGGCGATTGGCAGTGAAATATTTGTGCAAAATATACAACAGTAATTAGATGCACGTGCCAAAAGACGTTCGCTAGTCTCGGAAAAAGAAGGAACTGTCCTGAAAAAAATTCCAGCCCCTAAAAAACCCTTTTTGAGGGTAAAAAGAGCACTCTAAGGCCGGGTAATAGCTGTTGTCTTTAGCAAAACAACGCTATTCCAGTGATATGAAATTGTCCGTACCCGTTCTTGTCACCACTCTTAGTGATGATGTTCTGAAGAGGACATAAATGAAGAAAAGGTGATATCTGCTCTGAAATGCAGTATGAAAAGGCCTAAAACAACAATAGCGTAACCCCTAGAATTATAGGAGTTACGCTATGTTACTGTTGGTACCCGGAGCGAGAATCGAACTCGCACACCCTAGGGGCGAGGGATTTTAAGTGTGTCGCACATATAGATAAAACACGCTATAAGAACAATATGGCAGCACATGAACCGTGTGTGTGTTACGGAATGTGCTAAGGAAATGTGTCACAAAAAAAAGCAGAATTCTCGATTTGTACCCACTTTTATACCCACTTTATGCGGTTGCTGGAACAAAAGAAGAGGCACCAAGAAGAAGACTGAAAACATTATATGATGTGATAAAACAGTCGTCTTTTCCGTCAATCAATTGGAATAAAATTCAAAAAAGAAGATGGTAAGTATTTGATTTTAGGCACGTGACAGATCAAGCGAAAATGTGGTCATATTGAGCTTAGTAATCTTGAGAGTGCTCTTTGTTGAAAACACATAAAAAACGCCACTAACACAAGAATACTGACCCCTGGAGCCTATCGGAAGATGCTATTGCTTCTTCAATGGACCTCTCAAAGATTCCGTAGAAGCAATGTTTGAAATCAAAGCCATATCAGCCAAAAGCAAGAATGCCTTCTTCAAATCTTTAGAATTATCCATATCCAGAGATTCGATCTTATTTCTGTAGCGTGAGAATAAAGCAGACACTACAGCAGATCCGTTAAATTGGATGTCCTTAATAAGCATTTCATCGGAAGCCCGATTGATTTTACGAGTGTTTTCCTGAAGACTATTCTCCTTAAGTTCATTCATAACCTGCTTATATGTTTTTCTCTTGTGTTCTCGTTTTTGTGAGATTTTGTGTAATTCTTGAAAGTTAGCCATTGAGTAGTTGCTCCATGTTGTTGTTGTTGTTGTTGTATATATTTATGCTTCTAGCAAAACAACAAAATAGGGGACTGATGATGATTGCTGAGAAACTTGCCAGTCGTTTATACTACGCTATAGGGACTGACGAGTTTCCGTCAATTGACTGGAATAAAATAGAGAAGAGAGGATGGTAGATTCACATCGTATCCATTTTGGAACTGGTTTTTTTTAGTCTGTTAGAATTCCTGAAAAAAACCCAACGGCTGCGGCAAAACTCTCAACACCCTGATTCAACTGAATTATGTTGTTGGTGCCCAAAGTTTTCGCTTCCTTATATTCCTTCTTTCTGGTGGATGACGACAGAAACGGTTGTACAAGGTGGTAAATCTTCGTTGTAAGGCACAAGTTGGTTGCCAGAATAGGGTAGTGAGAATTTTAAGGAAACGGGGGAAAACGGGAGGCTGGTGAGATTTCGATGTGAAACTGGCATTTATCGGAACGTTAAAAAAGGGGGAGACTTTATATGTTATATAACGAATACACCTTTTTCAATATCAGTTTTCACAACATCTTCCAACTACGATTTCAAGGTTTCTATCTGTTGTTAGTCTGATTTGCGTATTTTAGCTGAATCTGGATTTTCATAAGCTCCTAAATATCAGAGCTCACAACATGTTTTTTGAGTCAAGATATCAGTCCTCCTGACAGCTTTCCCTAAACTATTCATATTGTTTTGGCTATTTGAATGGGATCAGTATACAATTTCAATGTTCCTAAATATAGTGGCAAAAGATACATTAGGTGATGATAAATAATTCCGTAGTGAGGTATGAGCGTGGACATTTGTTCTGTATCCCTAGGTTAAGTGGTACCATCAAATGTGAAAGCTGAGCCCGAGTGGCAATCAAATTTGTTTAATAAATAAAAAGAGAAACCCCTAAATCTAAAAAAAGTATTATAGCGACATATAATATTATATAACAGACCAATACTTTATCTAAAGCAACATATTAAAAGAGAAAATGAATAAACGAGAAGAGAATCAGTTTACTTGTAAGGCGAACGTAAAAAGTACAGATCTGTTATATCTAGATACAGAAGCTATGAGATCCCTAATAAAGAAAGACGAAGAGATCAAATCGTACACTGATGAAATTAGAAAGGCCATTAGCGAAGGTGACAATGAGTTAGTCAAAAGCATAAAAATAAATAAATTACCAACTATATTCCCTTGCGTATGGAAAGACCCAAACAACGAAGAGCACGTGGAAGCGACAGGTCTTGTTCAATTTGATATTGACAATATTACAATAGAGCAAAGTGAAGTTATTAAGACAGATTTGACGCAAAACTGCCCATACCTATACTACGCTTTCATATCACCAAAAGGTGGCTTGAAGTATGCCATAAAAACAGACTTTTTTGATAATACAAATAAGCAGTCCTCACGTACTCACAAATTTAAGATTGCTTATGAATTAACAGAAACAAAAATTAAAAATTCTATTAATTCGTTATCAGGCGTGGAGTTGGATTCATCTTGCGGAAGCATTTCACAACAGTGTTTTCTAGCTCACGATCCAGAGCTCTATCTTTTTGAAAAATGTGAAGTTTTGAAGCTGAATAATTCAGTAAATGAAAATTACGAAGCAAAAAGAAACAAACAAACCGAAGAATGTGAAAAAATCAAACACGAAGCAGTCCCTGAGGAAATTGAAAGAGCTCTTTCGCATATCCCAATGGGATTAGGTTATAAAGAACGGTTGACCATCAACTTTGCTGTATTGGACGGATTGGGACAAATAGGAATAAGTTTATTATTGAATCATTGGGCTGTTGATAACAGAAGCAAACTTACTCAGGACCTTAATGCTCAATTTGAAGCTATTCAAAAACAAAAAACTAATAAAATCAGAGTTGCCACATTATTTCACGAAGCACTGAAATATGGTTACAAACCAAAATACAAAGGAAGAAACAATATCGCACGTAAGGAAGGGAAAGAACCTTTTTATAATGAAGTGAAAATTAGTTTGACTGAGTCGAAACAAAAATTATCAAAAATTATTGATTCATTCTTTATCAAAAAAGAAAATACAATTGCCATTGTTGAAGCTGGACTTGGGAAAACTCAAATGGTTCGAGAACGTATCTTAAAAGAGTTTGATCAAAAAAAGAGAATCAAAGTCGCCTATTTTGTTCCAGATCATAAACTTGGTGATGAGGTTATAAAGAAACATCAAGAACACTCTACGTGGCCGTTTTCTGCGATAACGCCATTTAGATCAATAAAAGGATTCAACAAGAAGTGTGATGTACTAGAGCAAATAAATAGTAGTGAAGAGTCTGGCGATTTCGGGAAAGAAAATGGCTTTATGTTTTCTCAAAAAATTTGCGACGCTTGTGGGATAAACAAATATAATGATGGATTATGTTCATACCACAATCAATTCTCTCAAAGAATGTCGGGTGTCAGGTTGTATTCAAAAGAATACTTGTTTCATAGGTCAAGTTTAGATTTTGATTGGAAACCTGACTTCATTATCATTGATGAAGATATCGTCAATCATGCGATCAAGACTTCTTTTGTTCAACGTACAGAACTCGTTGGAAATATCCTCGAAAAGGCCTTAATTGAAGGATTTGATAAGTCGCTAATTTACTTCGAATCGCAGATTCGAAAATCAATAAGCACCGAAATTAAGAAAAACAATTCAAAAAAATATTTGGTCGACAAAATGACCAACTACAAAAGGTTTGTTCAAAACTCCATCTACAAACAGGACTTGAGGCATTTGTTAGGCTGGATTAAATATTTGAAGAAAAAAAGCATTACAATAAATGCCGAACAAGGAGAACTTTCTAATATTATCCCAGACCATAAAGTTGATATTCTAACACATAAAACCAGTGGAAACCAAATCTCCAGAATTAGGATTCGATCCTTGAAAAGCATCGATGAGAAGTGGACGGGAGCCCCCATTCTATATATGGACGCAACTGGAGTGAAACCGATAATAGAAAAAGCAACTGGGATTTTCTTTGATGAAAAAAACAGCCATAGAATAAAAACCAAGTATAACGAAAACGTTGAGATACAAATGATTAGCAACAACACTGTTTCTAAAAAATGGATGAGTTCCGAAACAAATAGACAACAACTCGAACAATTTTTGAAGCTTATTGACAATGGAAAAACTGGATATACCACATACAAGAATCTTAAAGCTCAAGACTATTCCGAACGCTTGATCCGTAGTGTTATCGAATCTGGAAACGGTGAAGATAAAGTACTATGGTATGGCAATTTAAGAGGTTCTAACTTGTTTGAAGATAACAAATGGAATCAACAAGTTCAGATTGGAAGACACGCCTTACCAAGTCCAGAATTAGCCAAAAATCACCAACTGATATTTGACATTGAAAAACCGATTAATCATAAAGAACAGCAACGTGTTGATGTTACTATAAGGATGAAAGATGGAAATCATTTAACGATTGAAAAATATTGTTACAACCATCCAGAATTACAGGCCATTGATGAACATTTCAACAAAGGAGAAAGTTGCCAAGCTGGGCATAGATTACGATTGCTTCACGGTCAGGAAAGGAAACGCTTATTAATCCTTACTAATGAAATTCTAGATTTTGAATACACTAGAGTCTGGGACGCATCATCGTTGTTCTTTAAAGTAAATGGACCCAGATCAAAAATAATTAAAGCAATAAAACAGAATAGAATAATAGACGCCAAAAAGAATAAAATTTTAATTGAAAAAACTGGTTGTTCTGACAGAGAAATTATAAATGTGAAAAGTACACAAAACAGTAAAAAAGAGAGGTGGACAGAGAATAACCCGTTTTTTGATCAAACAAAGATTCAAACTAATAAAACAGAGATGACATTCTTTACTGCTTGGGACATTGAGAGATCAGAGTTAGAGGAAATTCTACACACTGTTCATGGTGTTAAATTGGTAGGGATAATTGACTGTTCAAATAGTTGGCAGCTTGATTATTTGTCAAGGAGTTGAAGCAACCCTATAAAGTTTCTAGTAATCTGTTATTACGCCAGAAAATAAAAAATCGACATTACAGTAATGTTTACTTTCTTTAATTAGTAAATGTTTCAACTATTTGTGAGGGTTTACAGGAGACTCTTTTTTGGATAAGCATTATAATACTTACATAACCGTTATCGTATTACTTATGTAAACATTATGAGGCTTGCTATGAGTAGAGAAGGACAAGCAAAAGTATTATCAAAAAAAGAATTAAAAAGAGTTTATGCCATTGCTGGGAATAGTAGACTGAAACTCCGAAATACTTGCTTACTTGATTTCAGTTTCAAACTTGGACTTCGTGTGAAAGAGATGGCTTCTCTTATGATTTCTGACTTAACTGATAATAATGGTAACATCAGAAATGAGTTCATTTTAAAAAATGAACAAAGCAAAGGACATAACGGTGGTAGATGTATTTATTTGAGCAGCAATAAGCTGAGGAAAAACTTACAAGACTACCTCGATAGTCGCGAAAACGACCCAAACAACCATCTGTTCAAGAGTCAAAAAACCGCTTTCACTGCTAATTCATTACAACAGTTATTCAAGAGAATGTATAAAGATGCTGACATTGCTGGCGCTAAATCTCACAGTGGAAGAAGAACTTTCGCCACAACATTAATTGAGAAAGGTTTTGATATAAAATCGGTATCAGTTTTAATGGGCCATTCAAATATTCAAACGACAGCAAAATATATTACTGAAAACCCAATACGATTAAGTGAAATGCTAAAAAACATGTA
>Ga0307929_1000949_pt1 | contig 24961 bp, 23 predicted proteins | sample AceLakmetage1330_FD_203160 | JGI IMG/M metagenome (GOLD analysis project Ga0307929, IMG submission 203160) | Saline water microbial communities from Ace Lake, Antarctica - #1330 | ecosystem: Environmental > Aquatic > Non-marine Saline and Alkaline > Saline | place: Antarctica: Ace Lake...
TCATTGTGCTGACCATTTTTATTCCGTTACTTTTGAACACCTTGTTATCCCGTTTTATTATTAAACCGGTTCTAACATTAAAGCAGTCCATGGAAAAGCTTGACAATGGGATCCTTGGTATAAAAGTAGATCTTGCAGCTAAGGATGAAATAGGTGAAATGGGCGCGGTCTTTAATAAAATGTCTGACACATTGCTTCAAAATCACACGGCACTTGAAAGTGCAGTTCAAACGGAGGCGGCGTATGCATTAAAGCTTGTAAACGCCAACAGGGAATTAAAACGGGTGAATGGTGAGATTGAAAAATCAAATAATGCATTGGCACAACTCAATGTTGATCTTGAAAAAACAGTAAAAGAACGCACCGCCGCCCTCATAGAGTCCAATGCCAGTCTTCAAAGGGAAATGGACGAAAAAGAAAAAATGCAAGAAGATCTTATTCGGGTGGAAAAACTTGAATCAACCGCCCTGCTTGCCGGTGGCATTGCCCACGATTTCAACAATATTTTGAGTATCATCATTGGAAATCTATCCCTTGCCCAGATGGATGCAGAAAAGGGAAAAAACATATCAAACATTTTAATGGATACTGAAAAATCCTGTTTCAGAGCCAGGGATTTGACCAAACAGCTGCTCACCTTTTCCAAGGGAGGTGCCCCTGTGAAAAAAACAATGCCGGTCACCGAGATTATTAAAGAGACCGTTGTCTTTGCCTTAAGAGGCTCCAATGTGGGATATCACTTTTCCATTACACCTGATTTATTTCCGGTGAATGTGGATGAAGGGCAGATCAATCAGGTGATAAGCAACATTGTCATCAATGCCAGTCATGCCATGCCGGAAGGGGGCACTGTCATGGTGACGGCGGAGAATACAGCCATTAAATCTGAAAACACATTTTCCACGACCCTTTCCCCAGGATCTTACATAAAAATCACTATCCAGGATACGGGCATTGGCATTGCAAAAAAGAACCTACAGTCAATTTTTGATCCTTACTTCACAACAAAACCAACGGGCAGCGGTCTTGGACTTGCCACGGCCCATTCCATCATTGAAAAACACGGAGGGTTTATAAGCGTTCACTCCCAGGAAACAAAGGGCACCACGTTTCATATTTATCTGCCAGCCTCTCTGGAAAAAATTCATGCAAGTATCTCCAGCACCCCTGCCGCCATGGAAAAACCCTCCCAAGGGCGTGGAAGAGTTTTAATTATGGATGATGAAGAGATGATAAGGACCGTTGTGGGGGAGCTGTTGAGGCATCTGGGGTATGAACCTGATTTTGCAGAAGATGGGGTCGAGGCATGCAAAAAATATCTGGAGGCCATGGCAAACAAAGAAAATTTCAGTGCGGTTATCATGGATTTAACCATTCCCGGGGGAATGGGAGGCAAGGAGGCAGTGCAGCATATCCTGAAAATTGATCCCCTGGCAAAGGTGATTGTGTCAAGTGGGTTTTCCACTGATCCGGTGATGGCCGATTACAAATCATATGGTTTTTCAGGTGTGGTGGCCAAACCATTTATGATTCAGGAATTAAGTACGGTTCTGCATGAGGTGATTCAATAGGATGGGCGTGGGTGAATGTCCAGGTGCATGTCCACATGGGGAATGCCATCTTCAACGTAATCCTTTGAGATAATTTTAAAACCGTGGGCAGCATAAAATTTTTTCAAATAAACCTGGGCTGAGATACGAATATTTTCTCCGGTCCATACTTGCCTGACCTTTAAAAACGCTTGTTCCAGGAGCTGGTGCCCCATCCCTTTACCCCGGTACTGCCCAGCCACCACAAACCTCCCCAGCCCCACCTCTGGGAACACCAAACCCGGTGGAAGAATCCGAAGACAGGCTGCCAGATCACCACTGTTTGACTCTCTGCCCAGCAGATGCCGGGTTCCCGGCCGGGTATCAAGCCCGTCCAGCTCGGCATAGGGACATTTCTGCTCCACCACGAACACATCCACCCGCAACTTGAGCAACTGGTAAAGGGTATGAACGTCCAGTTGTTCAAATTCCAAACACTTCCACTCTAACTCCATCCCTTTTCCCCCTTTAGTTCCCAATGTTCCGGTCAGGGCAGCTATCGGAAATTCTGCTGTCTGCGCCCTGGTGCCGCATTTTCTTATCCCCCCCTCAATCAATCTTCTTCATACCATGACCAATAGGAAACATCATTTGAAAAGTCCCCCCTCCCAAATCCTCTTTAAGGCTTGGTCATAAGATCGACCAGCCATCACGATCGGTGGAGCAGTGGGGAGCAGGCTTGTGTTATTGGAGGCTGAAGCTTTTATCAGGCTCCATGCTTTTGACAAGTAACTATGTATAAAAAAATTTTAACAAAAGTGTCAATAACGCAAACCTGCCCCCTCCCAAAAGTGGCCGAAGTTGGTAAGTTCTCAATAAGTCTGGATATTCAGGGAGTTATTTTGAATAACATCCGGCGCTTAAAGGTTAAGCTGGCTTTATCTCCCCGGGTTATTGAGAACTTACCGAAGTAGTGACCAAGTCCCTTCTTTCAAACAAAAATCTTCATTCGTATTTTTCATCACATGTCGCCGTCTTCCGAAACTCATTCCTAAATGAAAATCTTGCAGGTAGAACAAAAAAATGTTTTAATTAATTAATACTTGATCACCTAAATCATAATGATCTGCCTGAATGGCGGTTATAATTTCCCTTATCAAAAGGTTAAGTTATTAATTCACCCTTTTCCAGCTGACAGGAGCCTTCTATTGGAAACGAATAGACCCGAAAAGTATTGGCTGTTAATATTAAAAATATTCTGCATAAGCCTATTTTTAACATGCTTTTTTTTCACGGCCGGGGCCAGTACAACGGAAAAAATATCCATCCAGACAGGATCTGGCAGACAGGGTGCGGTTAACAAAAAACAGCTGAGGTCAAAGGGAAATGGTAAAAATAAGACCAGGTCCCATAAGGAAACTATTCAATGAAAACCCATGAACTGTGGGACACTCGTTTTTTCAATCAAATTCTTGACACCATGGCTGATGGCCTGTTCACCCTGAACGGCCGTGGACAAATCATCTCCTGGAATCGAGCCATGGAAGGCATCACCGGGTATACCGCAAAAGAGGCCCTGGGCCAAGGATGCAATCTGCTCCAGTGCAACCGTTGTTTTGGCAAAGAATGCCCCTCTGACATGAAAAAATGCGGTGTGATGAAACATGGTACCTCGGAATCCAAAGAATGTCACGTAAGGCACCGAGACGGATATGATGTCCCTGTGATCAAAAGCGCCCGGGCGGTTCGGGATGAAAATGACGCCCTTCTTGGCATTGTGGAAACCCTCACAAACCTCACAGAACTCAACCGCATGAAAAAGAAAGCTGAAGCGGCTGAAAGGCGGCTGGGTGAAACCCATACCCTGAGCAACATCATCGGCAAAAGCCGGGGTATGCAGAATGTGTTTTTTGCCATCACTGCGGCGGCAGACAGCCGTGCCACCGTATTCATCCAGGGAGACAGCGGCACCGGCAAAGAGTTGGTGGCCGGCGCCATTCATTACAATGGCCCCCTGTCCCAGGGGCCGTTTATCCCGGTCAATTGCGCAGCGCTGTCTGAAACCCTTCTGGAAAGTGAATTATTCGGCCATGTTAAAGGGGCCTTTACCGGATCGAATCGGGATCGAAAAGGACGGTTTGAGGAGGCCCATGGGGGCACCATCTTTCTGGATGAAATTGGTGAGTTATCCCCCTACATGCAGGTCAAACTTCTCCGGGTACTCCAGGAGAGGGAAATCCAGAGAGTGGGCGACTCCCGAAAGATAAAAATCAACATCCGGGTGGTGGCCGCCACCCATAAGGATATCTACCGCCTCACCCTGGATGGAAAATTCAGGGAAGATCTCTATTACCGCCTCAAGGTGTTTCCCATCCATATCCCCCCCCTTAAATCCCGGCGGGAGGATATTCCCCTGCTTGTAAGAAAATTCATAGATAAAAACAATGATCGGGAATCCATGAAAATAAAGGATATAAGTCGCAATGCCATGGAAAAACTCATGGAATATTCCTGGCCTGGGAATGTCCGTGAACTTGAAAATGCCATTGAACATGCCTTTGTCCTATGCCCATCACAGCAGATTCAAACCCGGGATCTTCCCATTGAAATCAGAGAGAAAAGAGAATGCCTTGAGATGCCGTCACCCCACACTGTATCCCCGATGCCAACCACGGGGCTGAGATCCCCAGCCAAGTTAAACCGAGAGGATCTTGTAAAACTTCTCCATGAATGTGACTGGAACAAGGCCGAAGTGGGGCGGCGTATTGGTAAAAGCCGAACCTCTGTGTGGAAATATATGAAAAAATGGGATATTTCCCTACAGCCGGAAAAATAAGGGGACGGGCAGAATGTACTTTGTACTTGTATACTTTCAGACCTCGTTACTGGCTAATCTCTTCAGTGGGCAAGATGCCCTACTGAAGGAGCTTTCAGTGATTTCATATGATAATTGGACAGTTGCAATTTTTTCAAATCATGTAATTTCAATCGTTTCTGGCTATTTGAAGCCATTAATAAATTGATTCACTACCTAAACTGTCCAAAAAATATGGATAAAAATCACGAGGTCTGACTTTGTACTTGGGGACAGATTTTTAAATCTGTCCCCGTCCCACCCCTCCGCCTGAAATGGAAAAATTATTTCGAGCTCATTCATAAGGAACCAGTCCTAAATAACTTGCCCTTTTCAGAACATGCATCTGTTAAAAGGCGTGTGTCCCCAACTTTTAAATGGGCATGTTATTTCAGGCTCATTCCTAAGCATTTTTGGGGCCTGGTTCTGATTTCGGCCATCCTGGACAGTTCAGGTCTGGGGGCCCTTGCTATTTCATCAGCTTATCCTTGTTGAAAAAATCCTTCATCAGGCTTTCATGGGTATCATCTGCTTGAATCTGTTCCAGCAAACGCTGGATCATGCGGGCGTGAATCTTGGCAATCTCAAAGGAAATCTGGGGGTACTCCATGAGCATCTCCTCAAATTCCTGTTTGTGGATTTCCAACACCCGGGTTGGCGCAGTGGACCGGCAGGTGAGTAATCGCTTACTGTCCACCAGAAACGCGCTCATGCCAAAGCTATCCCCGGCCTTGAAATGCCCCACATCCACGTTATTTCTAAATCCGGAAATAGCCCCTTCCACGCAGATATACATGGTATCTGCAAAGCTCTTTTCATAAAACAGAATTTCATTGGGGGCAAAGGTTACTTCCTGGGCAATATCACTGATGGCTGCCAGTTCATTGATGGCCAGATTTTTAAAAATATCCACCTTCTGGATATAAACGATTTTTTCCTGAAAACTTAAGATTCCTTCCATCACCGCCTCCATTGAAGTGACATTTTTCAACACATCTGCATGGGCATCCCCTTGGAACGATTGACCCTCCCACCGGCCTTTTTTTATTTTTATGTCATCATCCATCTCATCCCATGGCAGGGTCTTTAATATCCCCCGGGCCAGGCGCACCGTCAACCAGTTGCTGCTGTGCAACAGAAAATCAAGGGTTTTATCCGTCTCAAATAAAGCCCCCAGCCCCGCCAGTTGCCTGCCCTGGTTTCGCAATATATCTTCCGGAGCCGTTCCATCCAAAAAGGGCATAAGCCGTTGGACCAGCCGGGGGTGCATGGTACTTTCCAGGGCTTCCAGGGCATTGGATCGTCTGCGATGGTCCTGGGAAAAAAGACTTCTTAAAATAAGCCTCACCTGTCCGGAATCATCATTGATGGAGGCCACCCGAAGCCCGGTCTGGATATGGGCGGCTCTGATTTCAGAAAGATGACGCACCAACAGATCACAGGAGAGAGTCTTGGGTAATGTCTCCAGGGTTTGGGAAACGGCAAGACAGATGCAGGCCTGGCGGATCTCCCCTTCAAAAAAGGCAAACATATCCGGATCTTTGATGTCAAGGGCTTTGAGGATTTCAAAAATCCCCTCTCGCATTTTCCGGGACGATGGATAAAGGAATTCAAATAACAACTTTCCATTGCAATGGGGACATGCCTTGACTTTTTCAATGGCAAGTTCACGGACCTCATCGGAATTGTCTCCCACAAGAGCAAGAACCCGGCGGCGCAGGACATCGTCATCACTGATCTCCACTGCCTCAATGGCCGCCATGCGCACCGCCGCCTGGGGATGATTCAAAAACGGGGCCACCCGATCCGTGACATGGGTCGTATCCAGCTTTTTCAGGGCATGGATCAGGGCCGGCAACAGGCGCTCATGGGGTTTCCGGATCACTAACTGATTCAACAAGGGAACATACGCCGTGTCCCCAGATTCTGCCGCGGCAATGATGCCGGCATGGACATGATCCAGGTTGGAAGTGCGCATCCACTGCCCCATCAACTCCCGGCGGTGTTCTGACATTTCCATGAGCAAGCAGGCGGCGGAGTGGGCCCGGATTTCCGGTGAAACACAGGTATTTACGCCTTGGTGTCTACACTGTTTTTCCAATACCTGGTAAAAATTTCGGCAGGCCTTTGTGTTGCGGGGTTTGGCCACCCGAATCATGGCAAGGGTCAGGGGCTCATCCGCCACATTGATCAACTTTTTTAATACCCTGAAAAAACGGTCACCACAAGCGCCTGAAATCAGGGGCAATAGCTGAATCACAGTGGGACTGTCCAGGTATTTCAAACTGTTTAAAATATGAGTGTCGAGATTTTCCATGCCCAGATATCGCAGCAGCCGGGCATGGAAAAAAGCGTCGATCCCCCTGCTGGATTTAAAATTTTCCAGCAATTTAGCCTGTATACGCTTGTCCTGGAACAGCTTCTTGATCACATGGCCTTCGGTGGATCTTAAATCCAGAACATCCGAGGCAAGCAAGCGAATAATCAACGCCGCATATTTGAACTTTAAAAAAATCACCGTGGCTATCCAGGCAAAGACAAAGGGAAGGGCCACCATGGAAAGATAATGGGCCGGCAACACGGTGGTGGTCAACAATATCAGGCAGGAACCGGTGATCAATCCGACCCGGGCCACCACCCCCCGTAAAAAAGGACGAATTTTTGAACGATATTCATCGGGGAAAATGCCAATGAGCATATTGTTCACCGGTTGATTAAAGGTGGTACGAATCACATTGGTGGAAAATCGGGCATACATGGCAGAAAAGAGATCAAACCGGAACAAAAAGCCCAGAAACACCAACAGATAATTCACAGGATGAAACAGTAATGCCACAGGAATGCCCCACCTACCGTAAAATCTGCCGGAAAAAAAGAGCAGCAGTATGGAAACGGCATTCATGGCGCCTCGAAAGGTTCCAAAGAAAACAATCATGGCATGTTCACCGCCGAAACTGTGATCCACTGCCACATTGAACTGATAGTTCATGATGGGCAATACCACATTGGCAAAAAAGGTGAGTCCCACCATCACCAAGACAAGGGTGGACTTTTTCATCAAGGGTCCCATGCCCACAATCCGTTTTAAAAGCGTAGGGCCTTCTTTGGGGAGGGCCTTTGGCATCTTGGGCACCACCTGCAAAGGAAATCGATTTCCCAGGTACTGGGTCATGAAGGCGGCAGTTATTAATACAGTTCCATACATCAGCAGCAGGTGGTTGATGGCAACCGCCTGTGAAAACCCCACCGTTAAAAGGTTACCCCCCATATCCCCCAGCACACCGCCGATGGTAATAAAGGGAAACAATCGCTTGGACTGATGAAAATTAAACAGTTCATTGCCAAGATTCCAGAAAAAAACACTGAGCAGGGTCTCAAATTGCACTTTCATCACAAACAGCAGGGGATATAGAAATCGGCCTTGCAGAAACATCAGTGCCCACAGAAAAAAAGCGATGATGCCACAAGACAGCAGCAAAAAATAAAGACGACGATAGGCTGAAAGGTGGGGTTTAACGCTGGACAACTTCTCCAGAAGAAACAGCGTAACCAGGGGATTAACAATATAGAGCACCGGAAGCCAGGATACCCCAAACCGCTTTAAAAAGGCGGTTTCAGCAAAATTATTGAAAATCAGCCCGGCGCAGCGGATCAGAAAAATCAAGATCACCGCTCCGAAAAACAGTCCCATCTCTTCGGGGCGAATCTTTATCCATTTTTTTATGTAATCTGTCATGGTTGATATCAAAGGCCTTGTATTTACGAATGAACAACGAAACCATCAAGGTACTACCACAGCAAAGAACGTTCCAAAAATATTTTTAAGTATCATAGCAAAACAAACTCACATCCGGTCTTGATGGGCCGTGAGCGGTTCGGGATTAATTTTTCAATACTATACCAGCCTGTTTTTCCTTTTATCCATCTTCTTCGTTGGACTTTCCCCTAAATGAAATTGCACGAAAGAATCTGCCTTAAATAAATACACATAAAAATCCTGCACTTCCTGATTTATTTTTATCCGACAATGTCTTTATTCATTAAACCAAAATTTTAACCACACTGCCAGATCAATAGCTGTCATACCGACACCATATTGTTATAATAGCGACATAGTAACGCTACCGAAACGTTAATATTACGTTACCATGCACAATAAATGATCCATGCCCATCAGGGTTTGCGTTTCCCTGAGAATAAAAAAATTCCGGAAACAGGTCGCCGACAACCATTTTCCATGATTCTGAGTCTCACATAGATACTGAAATTTTAAAAAAATCAAGATAAAAAATAAATGGGCACACCCTTTGCTAACATAAGAATACAGGAAGGACGGAATCATTTGTGATCCGCCGTCAGGCATTTAAATTTTTTATTCAGGAGATAAAAGATGAAAAAGAGCATTGGAACAAATTACGATTTAAAGTCCTTAGTTGTTTCGTTATTTATTATCACCCTCCTCTTGGCAATTGGCCCGCAGACAAGCCGAGCAGAGACCATTGATGATCTGAAAATGACCATCAACCAGATGAAAGCCAACATGGAGTTGCTTCAGCAAAAGATGAAAGCCGACATGGGGTTGCTTCAGCAAAAAATTAACGATTTGGAAAAAAACAAGTAGCTGCGGGGGAAGATACCGCCAATAGCAGCAATAACGGTAGTTCCATGATCCTGCCAAAAGATACAACTTTTAAATTATACGGTTATGCAAAGGCAGATGCTATCTATACAGACAAGGACGGCGGCGGAACATCCAGTTATGTTCCTTCTGCTGTCCCACTTGATTCGGCTGATGTGGCTGACAACGCCTTTATAATGCATGCAAGGCAGACGAGGCTTGGTCTTGTCACAAGCACAACAACTGATTATGGCAAATTTAATACCAAAATAGAAACGGATTTCTTCGGTGCAGGAGGAAATCAGACTGCCAGCAACTCCTACGGGCTTCGATTACGGCACGCATACGGGGAACTCGGTAACCTGCTGGTAGGTCAGAACTGGAGTACCTTTATAGACCTGGCCTCATATCCAGAAACCATCGATTTCGGTGGCGCAGCAGGGAGTCTTTTTATCAGACAGCTACAGATCCGCTGGACCCAGCCATTTGATTTCGGTTCTATGCAATTTGCCCTGGAAAATCCAGAAGCCAGCTATGTCTCGAAAGATGGATTAGCACCAACAAGTGGCAGCGGGGAATATTTTCCTGATGTAATTATTCGGGCAAACCTGAATACCGATTTTGGCCATTTCTCTGTGGCTGGAATGGTGAGACAATTCATTATTGACGATGGTATATACGACGATGATACTTATGGTGGAGCCCTGAGTGTAACCGCATCTTTTCCACTGTTTGACAAAGACAAGTTAGTGATGCAGTTCAATTATGGCAATGCGCTCGGTCGCTATATGGAGGCTGAATTCGACGATGCCTTTATTAATCCCATTACCCACCAAATTGAGACAAACGAGCAGTGGGGTGGTTTGGTCAGTTACAAACATTTCTGGCTCGATAATCTCCGTTCTACCTTGGTTTATTCCTATGCAGAACGAGATAATGATCTGGATTATGTGTCTGACACAGTGGATAGCAAATATCAGTCCATTCATGCAAATCTCATGTGGAGTCCGGTGAGTCGAATCAACTTAGGTATAGAATACATCTATGCGACTCGAGAAATCGAAAATGGTGACGATGGAGAGATTAACCGGTTACAGTCCGGTATTCAGTTCAACTTCTAAAGATTAAGCGATCCATCCACGTTCTCATCCTCTCTTCTTAGACCCGTCTGTTCATTTGTCTAAAAAGAGAGGAAATCTTTTTACCCACCGAAACGAGCATGTAAAAAACAATTGTCAACAAAGGTTGAATTTGAACCTGAATTTAACATCCCTTACAAATGTGTAAATATTCAGCCAGCACCTCATCTTCACTCATTTGGGCCTGCTCACATAGCAATAATATGCTACGCAGTCCCAACTAAGCGAATATGGGGCACTGGCCAAACAGTTACAGAACCAACCCGAATATTTACGAAGATGTAAAGTGTTTTTGAACGATATTCATTATTTTTGACCAAGCCCGAACCCCGTTGGACCGATACCGGAAGGTACCGATTGGGATTGGGAACGGACCGATCAATTTATGCCCGAGGTACATTTTAACAATTTCATCCCCGCTTATGCCGGTGTGAAAATGATGACTGACAAAAATATTTTCAATATAATTTGCTGTGGTTTTGAGAATATGCTAATTTCAACTGTCATCAAAAATTACCATGGAGGTCCAGATGAAAACAAAAACACTTATTACAATTACAGGAGTAACTTTTCATGAAAGATATATCATTCTCAGATATGGCCATTGTTTCCTGCGGCACCATGCAAATGGAGCTGGATGCCCTTAAAAAAGAGGGATTCCTTGACACTGAGCATCTGTTTTTTACCCCGCCTGGTCTGCACCAGGATGTAGTAAAGCTCGAAGAGCGTCTCATTGCCACCATTGATAAAGCCAGAAAAACGGCAGACAAAATTATTGTGGTCTATGGGGGTAAATTCTGCTACGTCAACGCCGATGATCCCACCCGCACCATGCAGGAAATCATCGAAGCCCAGGGCCCCCAGGTGGCCCGAATTAATGCCACCCATTGCATGGATATGGTGGCCGATGCATCTGAGTTAAAACGCATTGCCGGGGAACTTGCCGGCGATGAACCGGTGTGGTGGATGACACCGGGCTGGGTGAAATTCAAACACCAGGTGTTCAAGGGCTGGGACAAGGCCCTTGCCAATGAAAACTTCCCCCGTCACACCGGTGGTGCCATTGTGCTGGATGGCATTGGATTTATGGATCAGTACATGGAGACCGATCCGGAATCCTTCCTGGACTACTGCGACTGGATGGGCATTCCCATGCAGGCATACCCGGTTACGCTGGACCGGTTTAAATCGCTTCTCTCCGAGCAGGCGCTCCGTTTAAACTCAACCAAATAATTCCACCCGGAAACAGGCACATAATTTTTTGTGTCATTTCGCCAACGGGGGGCTCTATCCAGAAGATGCCGCCGCACCGGGGGCATCTTTTACCCCCCTGCAAATGGGGAATGCACTAAAAAGTGTAAAGTACTTTTGAAGGATGCCCGTTCCTCTCTTTATTCTTTAGAAATCGGTCTTAAATAACTTGCCCTTTTTAAACCGCACTATCGTTGAAGGATAGTGCTCCCCAATTTTTTAAATGGGGATGTTATTGCGAACTCATTCCTTAAACCAAATTTTAACCACATTCCCACCTCAACCGTTACCAAAATCGTTACTATGACCGTTACCATGACGTTGTTTTTTGCGTTACCTCTTACGATGTAAGATCCATTACCACCTGGGTTCCTCTTACATAATAAAAAAAATAATTCCTGAAACAGGCCACCGGCCCCCCTCCCCATTGATTCTGTATGTCGCATAGATACTCAAATCTCAAAAAAAAATAAGACAATAAATAAAGGGGCACACCCTTTGCAATTGATAGAAATACAGGACGGCATCATTTGTGATCCGTCGTCAGCCATGTCATTTTTTTTTCAATAGAGGGGTTTGCAGAAAGAACTTTTCCGCACGTGACAACACTATATGCTGACAATGTAAAATGTCATAACCACATATAGCGATAAGGCTTGAAAATTTTTATTTCTGCAAGCAGCTCAATTGATAAAAGATGAAAAACCGAACACGCTATTTCACCATTGCAGTAACGGGTCTTTTTTTTCATGGCCGCCGGTGTCGGTGCCTCTTTAAAGAAACTGGATCATCAATAATAACTAAACACTAAGGAGAAAATTATGTCTGATCTGAACAATATCGAAGTCGCAAATACCACGGATGCCCGTGGAAGTGCATGTCCGGGACCCCTTCTGGAAGCAAAAAAAGGGATGGGCAAGGTAAAGGTAGGCGAGGTACTGGAGATATATTCCAATGATGCAGGAACCCGGGTGGATATTCCGGCCTGGTCAAAAAAAGTGGGTCATGAATATCTCGGTATGCTGGAAGCTGACGGCTATGACAAGCTCTTTATAAGAAGAAAAAAATAAGCGGGGGCATAATGGCGACCCAGGCAAATAGTCATGACAAAGGAAAAATTCTGATCCTGGCAACAGAGACCTGTGCGTATCCGGGTGCGGATTCGGTGGGGCAGGCACATTCAAGTTATCCTGCCAACACCTTTATAATGCGTGTCCGCGCTCCGGTTCTTTTCCCGGACCATTTTTATCTGGATTGTTTTAAAAAGGGTATCGCTGGAATTATCATCATGTCCTGCGGTGAAGAGTGCCCTTACGAAGGCGCCTACAAGGCCCTGGCAAAAAGGATTGACCGCGTTTACGCCATGATGAAGCAAAGACAGTTGGATATTCGAAGGCTTCGCCTCACCGCCATATGCACGGTGTGCAACCGGTCATTTTTAAACGAAGTCAATCTGATGAATGCGTTAATACAAGAGCTTGGGCCGCCGTCCATGGTTTAACAGCAAACCCGGGCGTAAACCGCGGACAGATGTTGCACGTTTACGCCCGGCTTACATCGGTTTTTAAAGCCGGCCAAAGCAATCAGGAGGGATGAATGGACGTCATTGAGAATCTAAAATTTGACGCATTGGTCATAGGAGGCGGTATCGCAGGGCTACAGTCAGCACTGGATATTGCAGACCAGGGGTATCGGGTGGCAGTTGTTGAAAAGGATGCGACCATTGGCGGGAAAATGATCCGGCTTTCCAAGGTTTTTCCGACCCTTGACTGTGCCAGCTGCATTACCACGCCCAAAATGGCCGCCGCGGCCCACCATGACAATATTACCCTGTTTACCTATTGTGATCTGGAGTCCCTTGACAAAAAGGGGCAGGAAATCAGGGCCTTGATTACCCAAAAACCCAGATATGTGGACAGCGAAAAATGCATCGGGTGCCGGAAATGCGAATTTGTATGCCCTGTCTTCGTTAATGATGAGGAACAGGGGGGATTTACAGCCCGAAAAGCGGTGAGAATTCCCTTTTCCAATGCAATCCCCCAGAAGGCCCTTATTGATGTTGAAAATTGTATGCTCTGCGGTAAATGCGAAAAAGAGTGTCCCACCCAGGCCATAGATTATTTTCAGGAACCTCAATCCTTTGAAATAACCGCCAAAACATCTGTTATCACAACCGGGTTTGAACTGTTAACAATTGAAGATAAACCCCAGTACGGCCAAGGCAATATTCCCAATGTAATCAATTCCATGCAGATGGAACGGCTATTGGCACCCCATGGACCTTACAATCGCGTGTTAAGGGCTTCCGACGGCATGGAACCCGATTCCATAGCCTATGTTCAGTGTGCCGGTTCAAGGGATAAAAGTATGGGGGTTTCCTACTGCTCCCGGGTCTGCTGTATGTACGCCATCAAACAGGCCATGTTGCTTTCAGGCTCACTGCCCCTTGCAGATATTTTCATTTATTACATGGATATCCGGGCATTTGGCAAAGGATATGAACAATTTTACCAAAATGCCAAGGCCATGGGCATCCAGTTTGTAAAGGCCAAGGTGGCCTCGCTGCAGGCCGGAGAAAACGGCAGTGTAAACGTCCGGTATGAAGATCAGGGCGGGGAAGGCGTGACAACAGCAGATCATGATCTGGTGGTATTGTCCATGGGCATGATTCCGGGATGGAATCCCCAGGACATCTGTCCCCTGTCAACGGCGTCGGACAAATTTATTTCGTCAATCCGTCCCAAAATGTCACCGGTTGTCACAGACATGGAAGGGGTTTTTACCGCCGGTGCTGCATCAGGGCCAAAGGATATTGTTGACAGTATTTCAGAGTCCGGTGCGGCGGCAATGGAAGCCACAAAATATATCAGGGCACTGAAACAGGCGCAGAGACTTGCCGTTTAAAGAGGAGAAAAACCCATGGCTGAAGAAAAAATAGAAAAAATGGCCCAGGCCGGAAAAGAAAAGGTGGGGGTTTATATCTGCTATTGCGGGGGGAACATCTCCGACCATGTTGATGTGGAAAAGGTCCGGGAACGCATGGAAAAAGTCCCTGGGGTAGCAGTGGCAAAAACCAATATGTTCATGTGTTCTGATCCGGGTCAAGAGTTAATCATGGCGGATCTGAAAGACGGCACCATTGACCGTGTGGTTGTAGCTTCCTGTGCCCCCAGTCTCCATGAAACAACCTTCCGGGATGCCATCTCAAGGGCCGGAGCCAATCCCTATATTTACGAACATGCAAATATCCGCGAGCAGGTCAGCTGGGTACATCACGGTGAAACCGCTACGGATAAGGCAAGTCTTTTAATTTCAGCAGCGGCCGCCAAGGCGGGACATTTAAAACCCCTTGAACCCATTCGCGTGGATGCCAGGCACCATACCACCATAATCGGGGCAGGCATTGCAGGAATGAAAGCGGCAAAGGATCTGGCAGACCTGGGTATTGAGGTACTTATTGTTGAAAAATCACCTTTTCTGGGCGGTAGACTCAGCCGGCTGGATCGTCTTGCTCCCACCGGTGAAAAGGCATCGGATATAATAAAGGAACTGGCATCTCACATTATTGACAACCCCCTGATTACCATCCTGACCTGTGCAGAGGTGACAGAATTTAGGGGGTATGTGGGTAATTTTGACCTGGAAATCAAAAGAAATTTTTCCAAATCCCAGCCCCAGACCCTGCCGGATCTTGAAAAAGAAAAATCCAAGGCCGGGCATGACAGATATATACAATTTAAAGGGGTCTGCCCGGAAACGCTTCCTGAAAAAAAAGAAAAGATAAAGATTGAAACAGGGGTAATTATTCTGGCAACAGGGTTTTCATCATATGTTCCCCTTCGGGGTGAATATGGCTACGGCGATAATGAAGATGTTATTACCTTGCCTGATTTCATAGAAAAAATGGCCGACATCCCGAAAAATAACAGCCCTTATCTCAAAATAAACGAAAAAATAATCCGCAGCCTGGGCATTATCCATTGTGTTGGCAGCAGACAGATACCGGGAATTCATTCTGAAGATGAAAAGGGGTATTTGAATGAATACTGCTCAAGGACCTGCTGTTCAGCCAGTCTGTATGCTGCAAACAGAATTCGTGAGCAATACCCAAAAACCCGCGTCTTTGAATTTTACAGAGATATAAGAACATATGGAAGAGGTCAGGAAGAGCTGTATACCCAGGCGGGGAAAAACAAGGTTGTCTTTCTACGGTTTAATGCGGAAAACGCCCCGGAAGTTGAGAAAAATACCGGCCCGGGAACATATCCCTTAAAGGTAACGGTAAATGATGAACTAACCTTTGGCGAAGAAATTGAAGTTCCTGTGGATATGCTGGTTCTTGCCACAGCCATGGAGCCTGATCCTGTCACCACACTTGTGGAAAAAATGAAATTGCCCGTGGGGGTGGACAAGTTTCTTCTTGAAGTTCATCCCAAACTCAGGCCTGTGGAACTTCCCAATAAAGGCATCCTGCTTGCAGGTACCTGCCAGGCACCCATGGATGCAGGCGAAGTCTGTAACGCGGCTTCTGCGGCTGCGGTAAAGGCTGCCGGCGTGCTGGGGAAAGGCTATATTGAACTGGATCCGTTTGTGGCTGAAGTCGATCCTGAAAAATGTAAGGGAACCGGCGAATGTGTGAACACCTGCCCCAACGAAGGGGCCATTGAGCTGGTTCAAACGGAAATTAACGGTAAAAAAGTTCAAAAAGCAAAGGTAACCCCGGCCCTGTGTGTGGGGTGCGGTGCCTGTGTGGCTGTGTGTCCTGAAAATGCAATAGACATTAACGGGTGGACATTAAAGCAGTATGAGGCAATGGTGGATCGGATTGTCGCGGATAAAACAATGGCCGTATGATGCGTTAACTTCGCATATTTTGTGTGCCCCATCAAAACCAAAAACCATGCCAGCCATACGCAAAAACAGCGTGCCGAACCCCATTGGGAGAAAATAGCATATGAATGCCAATAACACCGAAAAAAACAAAAAAGAGGCCATGAAGGAACTGCGCAAAACCCGCAAAGATCAGATTAAAAAAACCAGCGCCCTTGTTAGAGCGCAGAAAGAACACCTCAAAGCCATCAAGAACCAGCTTGAACAAGGCCCTAAAACGGTTCCCGAGATCTCCGCATCCATTGACTTACCCACAGATAAAGTGCTCTGGTTCATGTCTGCAATGAAAAAATTTGGAGAGATTGTCGAAGCAGGAAAGGACGGAGGTTTTTACAGGTACGCCCTTGTGAAGGGCGAATCTGAAAAATTAGGAGAGGACTCATGACTTTAATCAATCCTGAATTTGCAGAAGAAATAGAGCGGTTTGGTCAGGACACCGCCCTGGAATGTTTTAATTGCGGAACCTGTGCGGCCATCTGCCCGCTGATTTACGAGCACTTTCCCAGGAAAATGATCCGTTACATACAGATTGGCGCAAAAGACCGCATCCTTGAAAATGCTCAGGAGTTATGGCGATGCCTTCATTGCGGGCTTTGCACCCAGACCTGCCCCCGTGAAGCGGACCCAGGGGAGGTTATTCTGGGGCTGAAACGATATGTGGTCGACAACTGGAGGAAATCCTGAAATGTATAATCCAAAGGTTATTATAGATCTGATTGCCCGAAATGTGCGAACAACCATGAGTCCCTTCGGAATCCCGAAATTCATGGCAAATACCTGGTGGAAAAAAGCAGGGCTTGCCCAACAGGGGGAATACCTCCTTTTTACGGGCATGATGTACCAATTTGTTCCTTTTATTGAAAAATCAACCCAGTATCTGGAACAGTTTGAAGACAGCAAATGGACAAAGTACCTGCCCTGGGTGGGGTATATTCCCAGTTATCTGTCAGGGGCCGGACTTGCACTGATGACAGCACAAACGGAGAAAAACAAGGCTGCGCAACATTTACTCAATATTGTAAAAGTTTTAAAAAAATCCAATGTGGATTTCAAGTATCTGCCGAAACTTGACCAATACAGTGGCATACTTCTTTATGATCTGGGGGATCAGGAACGTTTTGTGGAACATGCTAAAATTGTAGCAAACAGATTGAAGCGTGAAAAAATTAAAAAGATCATCACAGTGGATCCCCACACAACCTATGCCCTGAAGGTCCTCTATCCCAAATATACAGGTATCAGCTTTGAGGTTAAAACCTATTTTGAGCTTGTCAATTTCACCGGCGGTAACGGATCATGCAAGGTGACACTGCACGATCCCTGCTTTTACGGCAGATACCTGGAATTATCGGATATTCCCAGGCAAGTATTATCCGGACTTGGGGTTGAATGCGTAGATGTGGAAAAATCCAAAACATTCACCAATTGTTGCGGGGGACCGGCTGAGTCCATTTCACCCAAACTATCAAATGAGATTGTGCAACGGCGCAAAGACGAGTTGGATGCCACAGGAGAAAGTATTGTGGCCATGTGCCCCATATGCCTTGCCAATCTGAAAAAATCTGGGGCAGATGTTGAGGATTTATCCTCACTGCTTGCCAGATGTATTAATGACCCTGTTGATTAAGTCGCTTTTTGCAAAATGAGCACACAACCTCTTGATATTGGGTGATTTAATATCCTGCATATCGTATCTACAATCCAGAGATTTGTACTAAATTAACAGAGTCATTAATTAATATGGCGAGCGAAAAAATTTATTTTCGCATGGTCCAAAAAAAGGGCGGGCTTCCGCCAAAAATTTAAAAAGGAGACAGACATGGAAGAAAAACAAGAAAAAATTGTGTACATCGGAACCTGTGCCGGAGACGATCCTGAAAAAGCCTCCATCCCATTTGTAATGGCAGTGGCAGCCCAGGCAATGGATGTTGAGGCAATTATTATCCTCCAGGGCAATGGTGTATATCTGGCAGTCAAAGGCTATGCAGACACCATGCTGCCCGGTGGCGGATTTCCTCACATCAAAAAACTTATTACGGATTTTTTGGAGCTGGGCGGAGAAATAAAGCTTTGTATGCCCTGCTTACAGGCAAGAAACATAGAGGAAGATAATCTTATTCCAGGCGCTCAGGTGACAGCCAGCGGATCGATAAATGTGGCCGCCATGGAGGCTGATGCAGTTCTGGTCTATTAAAAACGCAACCCTTTCATAAAAAGAGGAAATAATGGATGCTGCAAAAACACACTATCCGCCCCGGCGGATAACAGATCTGGTGAACCTTAAAAAACAGGGTAAACAGGTTACATGTACCCCTGAGTTTGAAGTGTATCCCGTTGATTTTGAGCATAGAAAAGCCCAATTTCAGGCATATGTTTTTTTATGCCGCCATAACGGACAGGTAGACGGTCAGGCATATAGCTTTCGCAAATGTTATGCCCGTGGCTGTCCCAATAATCTTTGCCAACATGTGTCACAGGCCGTAATGATTGCCAACAGACACCTGCAAAGGGATTATCTGGTCCTTGGCAATGCAGGCGTTGAGGTTTCCGAACAGTTGTTCAGTCTGGCAGACATGATGGTGGAATTTGAAGATAAAAAGGGAGAAGACAGTCCCATATACACTGTTTTTGATTTTATCAGCATGGCACAGCAGGGCAAGATCATTGAAATAAAGGTCGCTATAGAAGAGGTGTCGGCCATCGAACATTTTGATTACCAGAAAAATGCACAGACCTTTGTAATCTGTGATTTTGACTGCCATATGGATTCAAAACAATACGATTATCAGAGATGCCTCTCCTGTTATTCAACCGACAAGGAAGCAGATGAGCGCGCGCAGGCATTAATCATTGCCAATGCCCGTCTGGAGAACCTTTATTCTGAATTTGACAAATCAAGAATCAAACACAATAAACTATTTTGCAGCTAAAGGTGCAAGCGCTTGTTTTAATGATTCCGGCTTTCTTTATAATCGGAAAGCCAGTTTTTAACCCCTAAAAAATAATTGGTTTTTATCATCATGGAAGAAAAAATAAGACAACTGGAACAAAAAATAGAAGACCTTGAATCCAGACTGAATCAGGTGCAGGAAAACCTGCCTGAAGACCAGCTGTCAATGGTTGTTTTCAGCGGAGACCTGGACAAGATGCTGGCTTCTTTTATCATTGCAACCGGCGCTGCTGCCATGTACGAGCGGGTAGTGATGTTTTTTACTTTCTGGGGAACTACGGCTTTGAGAGACCCGGAAAAGAATATTCAGAAAGCTGATTTTATGGCTAAAATGTTTGGCCGGATGCTTCCCAGGGGTGCCGGGAAACTTAAATTGTCCAAAATGAATATGGGGGGTCTGGGGACAAACATGATGAAGGGGCTGATGGAAAAAAAAGGCGTCATGTCCCTGGAACAGCTCATGAAAACCGCAGCAGACTTTGGTGTTGAGATTGTGATTTGCGAAATGTCCATGGATCTTATGGGTCTTAAAATGGAGGAATTTATTGATTATCCCAATATCAGCGTGGGCGGCGTAGCAAAATTTTTGCAGGAAGCAGGGCAGAGCAAGGTTTCCTTATTTATTTAATGATCATTCACTCCCGTTGGCTCTGTTTCAATGAACTTATTGTCCTGCGGGGGTCTTTTCTATGACTCTATATTTTAGCCAAGTTCAAACCAGGGCCACACTTTTTAATATCTTTTGTCGGTATCCTGTTTAAATTTCCTGGCAAACGTTGTTTGATATAAGAAAATAGATTTTCAGTATCAATAAAAACAAGGGGTTAAAAATTCATTCGTTGATATCTTGAAAATCTACCATGAAATTTAAAGAGGATACTTTTGTCGCTCTTGCTGGTAACTATTCGGTTTCTTACATCACTGCTCATTTTTGTAGCAAAGTTTAAAATTTTTTACCGCTTTGTGAGCGAGGAACAGCTCTCCTTGGAGACGCCGCTTTCCTTTGAAGAATGAGAAGAATGCCTGAAAGGGCTTTAAAATTCGTGGCGCTTAGAACTTTTTTTGTCCATGGAAAACATGGAAAAGGCAAAGTTCAAGTGTTCATAGACATTATGCGACATATGTAACCTGATTAAACGTCGGTCAAGGGGGATGTCATGAAGCGCAAAGGAAATATTTTAAGAAGAGCCATTTTTTGTTTGGTCACCGTTTTTCTGGTGACCCAGTCAAATTTTGCAAACGCCGTTGAAGACAGCATTCATATTGCCATGGCGAATCCTCCGAAATCCATGAATTATTTCGCCGCCACCGACGCATGGTCACAAAAGGTCATTCGACTTTTTCACATGTCCCTTTATATGAAGGGACCCACAGAGGGGAAGATGCTCCCCTGGCTTGCGGAATCCCTGCCGATTCAAGGGGCTATCCCCAACAGTGTAACCATTCGACTTCGAGAAGCACAATGGGACGACGGATCGGCGGTGACGGTTGAGGATTTGATATTTACGATCAAGACCATTCAGGAATTCGAGGTCCCCGGCCATATGGAAAAATGGCAGGACATTGAAAAAATGGCAGCGCTGGATGAACGAACCCTGCGCTTTACCCTGAAAGGACCCAGCCCAGGCTTTTTTAAACGGGCGCTTTTTGCACCCTTTGTACAGAAAAAGAGATGGTCCCAGGCAGTACGGTTGGCCAGAGCTGCCGAGAATCCCCTAAAAACCCTTATGGCCTTTGCCCCACACACCATATCCAGCGATGGTCCCTTTTTTCTGCAAACCTACACCGACCCGTTTTTTATGGTACTCAAGGAAAACCCCTATTTTTTTGGCCGTGGGCTTCAAATGGACGGCATTTTGGTGGGTCCCTACTTGAACACCCTCATTTTGGAATTCAACCCCGATGTTAAAAAAACCCTGGGCGAACTCGTAAAAGGTAAAATCGATTTTATCTGGTGGGATCTACCCCCGAATTTTATACCCCGAATTTCCAAAATGCCCCAGGTCACGCTCTATGGCACAGATCGAACAGGTTATGACTATTTTTCCTTTAATCTGGAACGTGCACCCTATACAGATCCCGCGTTTCGACGCGCCGTGGCCCTTTTGGTGGACAGGGACCAGATTGTAAGACGGGTTCTAAAGGGGCAGGGCACACCGGTTTATGGTGTCGTTCCGCCAAAAAATACCTTCTGGTCCAATCCCCATGTGGGGGATCCCGGCGTGGGATTAACGACTGAAAATCGGGTTAAAAAAGCCAAAATGATTCTTAAAGAAGCTGGGTATTCATGGCTCGAAGGGCATCTTATCCTGCCCGACGGTGAAAAAATCAAGCCCATGGAAATCCTGACCACCCGGGGGTGGAACAGGCCTTTTCGGCTAAAAGTGGCCCTGACAATCAAGAAGGCCTTGTCACATATCGGCATCCCGGTATCCACCCGGATACAGCCCTTACACCAGACCATTGCACTCCTCCAAAAAGGAGATTTTGATACCTGCATCATGGGATGGACCAACCTTTCCGATGATCCGGATTATCTCAAAACCTTTTTTCACAGTGCGGAGGCCCTTCCGGGCGGAAAAAATTATGCCCGTTTTCGAAACACCGCCTTTGATGAACTGGCGGAAAAAGCCTCTCTGGAAAGGGATTCGGACCAAAGGCAAGCCCTGGTTTTCGACATGCAGGCCCTCATCGCAAGGGAAGCGCCCTGTATTCCCCTTTACACGGGACCCCGGGTGGAAGCGGCTCGAAACGATCATTTTCAAGGCTGGGTGAAAATGCCCGGGGGAATCGGTAATCTCTGGTCCTTTATTCGTCTTAAGCCAATCAAATCTGATGGAGAGGATAAAAAATGAAAAAATCCTTGTTTGTGATACTGCTTTTGATTCTATCCTTTTGCATCCATGCGAGTCCCACCATGGCTCAGACGCTGTCAGATCACCAAACTCATTTAAAGGGGCCTTACCCGGACGGCATGGCGGTGACCAAAGACTGCCTCACCTGCCACAGCAAACAGGCCGAGGAAGTGCTTCATTCTGCCCATTGGCTCTGGCAGGGGGCAACCCCTGATGTTTTGGGACAGGAAAATCGAACAGATCTGGGAAAGCGAACCCTGATCAATAATTTCTGAATGAGCCCCATTTCTAACTGGTGCAGGTGCACCAGCTGCCATGCAGGCTACGGATGGAAGGACGAAAATTTTGATTTCACAGATCCCACACACATTGATTGCCTGGTCTGTCACGATACCACGGGCACATACGCCAAAATATCCACGGGCTGCGGCCAGGAGAAACAGGGGCTTGATCTGGTAAAAATCGCACAGCAGGTGGGGCTTCCCACCCGTGCCAATTGCGGGTCATGCCACTGGTTCGGTGGCGGTGGGGATGCCATCAAGCACGGAGACCTGGACAGCACCCTTAAGAATCCCACCGATTTACAGGATGTCCACATGGGCGGCCAGGACTTCACCTGTCAGGAATGCCATGTGAGCCTCCAGCACAAAATATCTGGAGCCAGCACCACCTGCTCCGTCAGTGAAGGACGCGTTTCTTGCACGGATTGTCACGATGAAAACCCCCATGACACTGATCACCCCCTGCTCAAAACCCTGAATGATCATTGCGACACAATTGCATGTCAGACCTGCCATATCCCCACATTTGCCCGGGACAAACCCACCCTCATGTTCTGGGACTGGTCCAAAGCGGGAAAGGCGGTTGCACTGTTGCCAAAGGATCCCGACGTCATTGCCACCCACAACAAGAAGAAGGGTGTTCTTATCAAACGCCAGAATGTTCAGCCGATTTACACCTGGTACGACGGCAGGCATACGCGTTACTTGAATGGGGATCCCGCAAATCTTGACGGGGTCACCGACCTGAATCCGCCCGTGGGAAACATCAAAGATCCGGCTGCCAAGATTACCCCTTATAAGCTTTTTTCCGGCATACAACCGGCGGATGCCACATACGGTTACCTCATTGTCCCCAAATTATGGGAGGGGTTCTGGACACACTTTGACTGGAACCGGGCCGCTACAGATGGCATGAAGGAAGCTGGACTTAAATATAGCGGCAAAATTAAGTTCGTCAACACCCTCATGCACTGGCGCATCAATCACGGGGTTGTTCCCAAACAGAAAGCCCTGTCCTGCACGAATTGCCATGGCCCGGACGGTGTCATGAATTTTGAGGCCCTGGGGTACCCGGAGGATCCGGCGATTTCAGGTAAACGTTTTCAGGAAAAGAAAACAAGTCCTGATTGATCTCTAACCTTGGCATATGCCACAGTCGAATCATGGATATTGAGATGTTTTTGATACGTGGGCAATGGCCTGCAAAACTGCATTTTTTATTTGCTAAATTTGCGGGCCTTGCCCAAAGACAATTTTTCCTCATTTTCTTCAACAGCAGAGCCCCGACGGTAGAGCCATCCGATCCATTCGGAGCCAAAGGAGATAAGTCCTTTTCCCTGGCGATTGTAACGAAGCTTATGCAGTTTGAGGAAAGCTGCCCGCGACTCCAGGGCTTTAGATCTTCAGGGCAAAAGGGACGCCGAGTATCCTGGACCAGACAGCTCGTCCGTCGGAGGCGGCATAATGTCATTTTCATTGTTTCTTGTGTCCGTCAGGACATGTGCATTTATATACATTCTCATTAGATTAATGGAGATTGAAGTATGGTTGAATCTGCATGTATTTATATGGCTCAAGTTTTTAATGCTTCCAGGGATTTGCTGGCAACCATTGTACGTCAACATCATGAAAGAATAGATGGTTCAGGATTTCCTGACGGGCTTCAAGGAGACATGATTCTCCTTGAAGCGCAGATCATTGGTGTGGCCGATGTTGTGGAGGCAATTTCGTCACACAGACCTTACAGACCTGCACTTGGCCTTGATACAGCCATGGAGGAGATCAGGAAAAATAGGGGAATAAAATATGACACTGATGTTGTGGATGCATGCCTTAGTATAATACATAACTATGACTTCAAATGAGGGGTGAATTTTCTATTGTTTTTTTTAAGTTCTTCAATTAAAAGTTTCAAGTCTTGTTTTTGTTGGTGGGAAAGGTCTTCTTGTTGTGCTTTGGCATAAATAGTCAGTAAATGAACTGTTTCTATATCCTCCCCATTCGCTCATTTTAAGGTTTAAATCATTAATTTTGAAGATCAGAGATTGTTATCAAATAGAATTTAACAAATTTGTACATTTTAAAATTATGTTTTGGCCTTTTTTGATTTTTAATCATGTTTTTAAATCGACTAACCACAATATGTTGTGGTGTTAAAATTAATAAATACATAAAAAAAATAAGCGAATAGGGAGATATCGGTAACGATAATATAGATTATTCTAAAACCACCTCGTTTACCTTTTTTTTGATCAATCGAGCCGACACGAATTTTATAAACAGAACTTACAAATCCTTGTAGCTCATCTCCGTTGAATTCCCCATTTTCCAGTTGATCCAACAAATTGGATAAGTCTCGGTTTATTCGGGGATATTTTTTTGCAAGTTTTTTGAGGTTGCGTTTAAACAACGCAGTATATTCAACCTGATACATAGATTATAGGCTTTTTAATAAATCTCTAGCGTTGGGTAATTTGATGCCTTTCTTTCGAGCATCAACAATTTCCTTTAGACTTTCAATGATGTCATCGCCCACATTGATAGTATCGTATTCTTCATTATCATGAACTTTAACGGTAACCGTTAAATAATCA
>Ga0307929_1000950_pt1 | contig 24938 bp, 24 predicted proteins | sample AceLakmetage1330_FD_203160 | JGI IMG/M metagenome (GOLD analysis project Ga0307929, IMG submission 203160) | Saline water microbial communities from Ace Lake, Antarctica - #1330 | ecosystem: Environmental > Aquatic > Non-marine Saline and Alkaline > Saline | place: Antarctica: Ace Lake...
TATTGCTAGATCCGATTTTGTCAGTTGCTTTCACATGCATCCTCCGGTGTTGTTTAGATTGGAATTACACCATGACATGGAGAAGTTAATGTTAAAAGATGGGGTTTAATTGGCGCTTACTGAGCTTGTTAATGAATCTTTACGCTCAGATAAAGATTTGTCATAAAATTTAGCCTGCCATCCAATTATTTCCCCTTCACTTTCAATGGGATTGGTTTCTATTGCAGATTGATTTTTGAAACGAAAAATTCCTTTATCCTTATTAAATTCTCTACAAAATAATAAATAACAAAACCACTCAAAATTATTTTGAGGATTATCACTAAATTTTGCTCTGAAAATGTCCCAGTTAGGCTTTATCATATTTGCAACCACTAATAAGAAATTTACTCAATATTACACCTGTTAACACCACATTAATCCTAGCACATATTATCTTTTCTAGCTGCCCAACTTTAACTCTCTTATATTGCCATGACGAAAACTTTTCCACCCTATTTTCATTTTTTCCTTTATTTCCCTAAGCTGGTTTTGGCATGGATAAGATTTAGAAATTTGATCAAAATTTAGTAATAACCCTCGGCATGGGATTACAGATGTCTATGGCGAATTGTCAACAATCTAACCTTATACTTCCTACAATTGACCAACTGACGAAAGAGGTCTGCCTTGTTGCCGTGTTTTTTATCAGATTCTCAAAGATCATGGGTTTCAAAGAGTCTTTTCTTGAGACAACAACAAAAGTTGTTACAAGGATAAAAAATGATGCACCACGGATTCAGGTTTCAGAGAAAGTGCGGAGGTGGGAATAATTTACTTACAAGCAAACATCCATGTCTATTTTGATTGTCTATGCTGTCGTATATTGCATAGACATATGATATCACTAAAGGAATACAAACGAAGACTTGGGACATTAGCTGACAACATGTCAGATAGTGATATTTTAAAAATGCAGAACACACATTACATATTAGCTGAAATAGCTTTAGATATAGTAATTAAAAGGCATCTTGCCAAAAATAAGAATAACCGTAATAATAATAATGTCCCTGACTAACTATTGTAAATAATGTTTCCATCTTAATTTTATATTTATGCATTAAATGGATCTACATTGGTTCCATTATCTTTATGAAGGTGAGGGACGAGCAATCATTGCTCCTTTTAATTCATTAAACTTTTTCAATGCAAAAAGCTGTAATATATTATCGTGTTTCAACTGAAGAGCAAGCGCAACATGGTATAAGTCTGGAGCAACAAAAGAATCAATGTCTTGCTTATGCACAACAAAATAACATTGAAGTTATTGAATATTTTCATGACGATGGTGTTTCTGCTAAAACAATAGAGCGGCCGAGTCTGCAAAAATTACTGACTTACTGTCGACGTAATTATAAAAATATTGATTGCGTGATCATTTACAAGATAGACAGGCTGTCACGGAATGTAAATGACTACTCCAGCATTAATATGTTGCTGACAAAATTAAGCATACAACTTATTTCAACAACTGAATCGATAGATAAAACGCCAACGGGGAAATTTATTGGTCATATTATGGCTGCTAATGCTCAATTGGATAATGACATTCGTAGTGAAAGGGTTTCTTCCTGCATGAGGGAACGTCTTAAAAGCGGCGTATGGTGTCATAAGGCTCCAATTGGCTATCTCAATAGCCGAAATACACAAGGACAAAAAACAATCAAACTAGACAGGAAAAAGGCTAAACTCATCAAGTGGGCCTTTGAAGAGTTTGCAAAAGGTATATATACCTTAGAAGAAGTTCGACGGACAGCTAATAAAAAAGGATTGTGCACTGAAAAAGGAAAAGAGATATCATTTCAACTAATGTCTAAAATGATTAAGAACACTTTTTATTACGGACAGATGTATGCCAGGAGAAGAAATGAATATTGGCCCGGCACGCATAAAACAATTATTTCGAAGGAAACTTATTATAAATGTCAGGAAATTTTATCTCGGAAGAAAGAGAGAGCAATTTACAAAACTAAAAAGGAAGTTTCTAGAGATTTTCCTCTACGTAATTTTGTTTGTTGTGCATATTGTGACAGGCCTCTAACTGCCTCATATTCCACTGGGAAATTTGGTGGAAAATTTCCATATTATCGATGCTACAATAAAGAATGTAGTAAACTTCAATCAATTCCCAAAGAAAAAATAGAAAATGATTTTATGGTATACATTGAACAAATTATCCCCAAAAAACAAGTTCTAGAGTCATCGAAAGATGTATTACTAGATATAAAGAATAATAAATTTACTGAGATAAACAAACATCGTAAAGATGCAAAAAAAGCGCTCATCAAGCTCCTCGAAGAGAAAAAAGAATTAATAGCAATGAGAAGAAAGGGACCTCTTGATGACGACGATTTCAAAGAGGCACTGCAAGATGTGAAAATACAAATAAGCAAAGCTCAATCTCAAAAAAATGGGTTGCACCTAAAAGAATTGATTTCAGATCAAGTAATTAATGAAGCATTTGAGCTAATTAGTTTTCTTCCAGAGATGTGGGGAAATGCAGATTATGAACAGAAAATTAAGATTCAGAGTTCGATTTTTCTAGAAAAACCCAATTATGACAAAAATACATTTGGAACACCTCAACTTTCCCTTCTTTTAGCCAAAAACAAGGGGTCAGAAGGGCACGATTCGTCTTATGTGAACTACTGTTTAACAAATTGGAACTCTTTAATAGACGAAATAAGGAGATGGCACCACATAAGACACATCAATTAACCCACCGTTATTACTGCAATACTGTATTTCTTGCGTTTCCTTTCCCGTTTATTACGATTAACGATTTTGATGCAAAATGACACTCCCTGGGGCAGACCCCTAGCCTTGCTATTTTCTTGCTTCGCTCGAAAACAGGGTATCTTTTCGAATTTCATACTTAATAAATTGAAAACCTACGGTTTTCAAACTATCCCTCATTTTATAGTTGTCTTTTAGCTAGTAGCTGACCACCGAGGCAGAGCCTCGGGGAATATGTGGATTCAATTTGTGCCGAAGTCATTCCTCCGCTTCAAAGCACTCTTTATCTATGAATTATTATAGTCACATCTTACAGATGATGGCTTGTCATTTCGGTTTCAACAATTCTCCATATGATTCCATGGTAACCAGCATCCTTGAACAAGGTAGGTTCGTAATAATGACATATTGCACCATTCCCCCTTCTACATTCTTCCAAAGATTCCGCTAAAATAACAGATATGAATAAATCAACACAAACAACAACATCTCAAAAAACAGAACAGCCCATAACTTCAATGGTCTCTTCTGATGGCATACTTTACGAACTTCTTTATGATTCAAAGAATATGAAATCTAGCTTGATTCAATACAAAAAAGGGCATTCCTGCATACAGAATTCTTTTACTGAAAAAGGTAACCAGATCATCACTCCTTATTCTCCACACAACCCACTCTTGAGCCAGAAGCTCATCCTTTTCCCTGAGAAAATAGAAGAATATGGAGATGAGGGAAAACTTCTCACTGAGATCCAATCATTCATTCACCGTTACGTTGATGTAACTGAAACATTCGAACTTGTGGCCACCTACTATGTACTGCTGAGTTGGGTATTTGATACATTTAATGAAATCCCGTATCTGAAAATGCGAGGTGATTATGGGAGTGGTAAAACAAGATTTTTGCAAACCATAGGAAGTATCTGTTACAAACCCATTTTTGCTTCTGGTGCTTCAACAGTTGCCCCAATCTTTCATATTCTGAACCAAGTCGGTGGCACCCTTATACTTGATGAAGGTGATTTCCGTTTCAGTGATGAAAAAACAGATATTGCAAAGATACTCAACAATGGCAATGCAAAAGGATTCCCAGTTCTCCGATGTGAAAAAATCAATCAAAGAGAATTTGCGCCTAAAGCATATAATGTGTATGGCCCTAAGATTATTACTTCACGTAATGACTATGAAGACCGTGCCCTTGAAAGCCGCTTTATTAGCGAAAATGCAGGATTGAGAAAAGTGCGGAAAGAAATACCAATCACCCTTCCACCATCATTTCATGATGAGGCCTTGGAATTAAGAAATAAACTGCTTTTGTGGCGTTTTCATAATTTTCACAAAAAACGTTCTCCGCAGGAATTCATAGATAGCGGAATAGATCAGCGTCTAAATCAAATATACACTCCCCTCCTGAGTCTTGTTAGTGACAAAAAGATACGAGATGAAATAATGTCCGTTGCCAAAGAGCATAATGCTCAAATTAGATCAGATAGAGGGTTACAAATTGAGGCTGATGTACTTTGGGCAATTAAACAATGTGCTCAGAGATCTCAGAAACAAATTTCCATTAAGCAAATAACCGAGATTTTTTCTTCACAGTTTAGTTCAAATTACGACCACCGAATTTCTCCTAAATGGATTGGCTCTGTAGTCAGGAAAAAACTTCGCCTTTCCACCCGAAAGAGTAATGGTTTGTACGTTCTTGGTGAAAATCAAAAAGAAACACTTGAACGATTATATGCAAAATACGATCTTTAATTTGAGGGACGTAGGGACTTCAGGGACTTTGTACAGCCTCAGGGATACTTACCGTAACATTGCGGTACTATATAATTTTTTCTGGACATCATAATTACGAAAAAGTATACATTGATAGAGAAGAAATATTCTTGAAAAAAATGACTGGGAGGTCTTATCGAATAAGTTTTTAATTTTTCACTAACATCTTCAGTACGAAAGTACTGATACATATCTGCGTTTACGCAGTTTACATCCTTTCCTAAAACCGCCAATTTTTTGAAGCTAAGAGATGAAACTGACAAGAAACGTGTCCGGTTGGGCACGTCTTTTGTTTGTGTCTCTTAGCTGGGTGCTTGGCGGTACCTTGGAAAGGGCATGACACGAGTCGTGCCCATTTTTTTTGTCTTTTAAAAAGACTACTAAGAGAAACAGCTTAACCGACCGTTATTTAGACGGTTTTATTACTAATAACCCCAGCAAAGGAGTAACGAATGGCAAAAACAAAACGTATCTGTGACAACTGCAAAAAAGAAAGGACTTTCAAAAGAGGTAAAAACTGGGGAGCTATATGTACATCCAACCATTACGTTTGCCGCAATTGCCGTCGGCATAGCTTCTTACGCTTACTGTTTATGCCATTTGTTTTCATACTTCCAGACGGAAAAAACAAAAGTAAGCGTCCAATTTGTAAAGGTAAATTCAGATGGATCAAAAATACTGACCTTGTTTAATTTCAACGTTTGGAGAACAACAATGAGCTATGTAGACGATCAATTAATGACTGGTGAACAAATTTTATACAGAGCAAGAATGCATTGGATTTTGTTTTTATGGCCTGCTATTTTTTTTGTATTTGCAATTACTTCCCTTGGTAGTGGTTCTGGGCCAGTATTGATTTTTGGGGGACTAGGTTTGCTAACTGGAATTCTATCATTTCTTAATTACACAACATCTGAATTTGCTCTAACTGATAAACGTATTATTGCAAAGGTTGGTTTCATCAGACGTAACTCTCTTGAACTACTTCTATCTAAAGTCGAAGCAGTATTGATTGATCAAAGTGTGTTAGGCCGCCTCACGGGATACGGAACAATCGTAATTTCTGGTACAGGTGGAACAAGAAGCCCATTTTCTAAAATTGCTGCCCCACTCGAATTCCGTAAGAAAACACAAGAGCAATTATCTATCGTCCAAGATAATCACTGATTTGCTTGATGTTCATTTTCTCCGGGGAATTCTCCGGAGAAAATATTGATTTTGATAACCATATATCTAGAAGGAGCCGCATTGTGCTATCCCCAAAAGTCCGAAAGACCTTCTTTCTTCAAATTCTAATTTTTATCATATTAACAGTCCCCTGTATTGCTAACGCCAAGATCAATGGCATAGTAAAAGATCTTTTTGGTAACGGAATTAAAGATGTCACAATTCAAATAGAAAATACAGGATTTATAGCCACAACAGATAGGAAAGGGAAATATTCTATTGGGTATGTTCCAGGAAAGCTAAAGCTAAAATTCTCAAAAGAAAAGTATACAACTAAATATTTAGAATTAGATATTTATACAGAAGCAAAATTCCCTGCTGCTCCTATTGAAATGTGGCCAATTCCCACTCCTGGGATTTACATCATTGACCGGACTGCCCAAGAGTATATCCCTATTACCCAAGCATTTAAAATATCGGAACAAAACAAACGGGGCAAAAGTAGCAAAAGTGATTATATCGGCCACGTAAAACATGGGTATTGGGCGACCAGTCATGGAAGCCTACGAATTCCAGTTGGTAAGGTTGAAATAATCGACACATATCCTAACCTGATCGTTTTGTATAAAAAGAACAAGGATAACCTATTCTTAAATATTAAAACTGGAATGATGGGTATTATTGAAGGATATTTTTTCAATGGCGAAGTAGAAGAAAAATCTGAAAGAATTGGTGAAGAGCAACTTTTGGTACGCCGCTTTACTGCTGATTCTGGTTTTTATCTCCTTGCTGAGAGTAAACATATTAATGATGGTCTGGGACATAAATACACTATACCAACCGGAAATTATTTCCCCATAATCATTGGTAACCCCAAAATATCAGCAACTCCTACAAAACCCACCACAACGCCTGAAAAGACTACTGTAACAAAAGCACCAAAACCCAAACCAGAGCCAGCTCCGATTATTGAAAATACAACTGTTGATCTCAAAAGCAAATATTACACAACTGAAAATCCTTTTTATCTTAGCGGCTATGGTGGACAATGCACTGCGTTTGCTTGGGGGCGTGCTTATGAAAAAACTGGGATAAAAATAGAAATAAGTGGCATTGGCAAATATCCAAGTGCAAAATATTGGTATTTAAATAAGCCAGCTGAGAGTCTATCTCTTGAAATGAGTAAAACCGCACGCTCTAACTCTATAGCTGTATGGGAAGGTGATGAAGGCAATCCATATGGACATGTTGCATTTGTTGAGCGTGTAGAAGGAAATACTATTTATTACAACGAAGCAAACGTTAGCAATTTTACAATGACTGGTGGTGGATATCATGGCAAAGAAGAGAATATGCCTATAACACAGTTTGAATCACGTGGTGCTGGAGTTGGCTCACTTCTTGGGTATATTCACCTCAACAATAAGCAATCAGCTGCAATCACGAAACCACCTCCTGAAAAGATCATAGCAAAAGCAAAACCTCCAAAACAACCTACTAAAAAGAATGAAAAAGAAATGAGTTTTGAAGAAGCTATAGAAAAAGATGTGAAAAATGTTGTTGATACAATATTTTCAATTTTCAAATAAGGATAGTAGATTTTGAGGTCTTGAATCGCATTTTCCAGGTGCATACAGGGCCTTTTTCAACAATCTTATCGGTTGAACATACTGTCTCTGCCCATATAAAGTCCCTGAAGTCCCTACGTCCCTGATTTTTTCAACATTTCAAAGTTGCCAAATTGGCAACTTCCCCACTCTACGAACCTTGACCAAAAGCATATATTGTGAGTGTATTGGTGGTCACCAAATAATCATTAATACAAATACATATGCCATATTTGCTAGATTCGTACATGCGTACATATCGCATGAAAGCCGGATTAGTCCTCAAAGACATAGCATTTTTGCTTTCTTTGAAATCCAGTGGGACTATTTCCCGTATGGAAAAAGGCTTACGACCACCTACGGTATTAGTGCTCCTTACATACTGCATTTTATTCAATGTGGGCTGCGAGGAGGTTGTACCGGGGATAGTCCGTGACACTAAGACGCTTATTATTAAACGTGCACCGCTTCTTGTTGGAATTTTAGAGAAACAGAAAACAACGCCAATGATTGCCCAGCGCATCAAATTTCTCAAAGGATTGTATACAAACAAGGAATGTCTGCACTCAAACATAAATGAAGGAATTTAAAGAAAACGAAAATCACAGATTGCTTCTTGCAATTGATCCATTCTCACGTGGATTCGGATACGCTCTTTTTGAAGGGCCTCTGAAAATTGTTGATTGGGGCATTACTGAGAACCGTTTGAATGTCAGCAAACGAAGTTACGAACGGATTGAACAGATACTAGATTTTTATCATCCACATATTCTTGTACTTGAAGATCATAAAGGTGACACTTCTCGTAAATGCAAAAGAATCAAAAAGCTGATTGAGAGAATATCAAAATTAGCCAAAGCCAAAGAAATAGAAGTGAAAATTGTTACCCCTAAGAAAGTTCATGAAGTATTTGACGAGTTTAATTGCAAAAACAAACATGATATGGAACTGGCCATCTGCGAATGGCATCCTGCACTTTCCTCAAGAAAACCACCTAAAAGAGCAATTTGGATGAGTGAAGATCCACGAACTAATCTCTTTGATGCCGCTGCATTTGCTCTAACTTATTATTATTCAACAGAATAGTAATAACACCCTTTTCATGGGTGCATTGCGTGTTTGCATTAGTTTTATTCGACTTTTAATAATCAGTACAAAGCAAACACGTAATGTACCCTTCCGTATTGGCTTTTGGAGTCCATAAGGGCTTCAAAATACCAATACGGAGGTAATATGAAAAAGAAGAAGGAAATCAAAACAGAAGATCTGAGAAAGTTCCTTAAAAACAAGAGAGTAAAACTCAGCTGCGGCCATTGGTTTACGCTGCATAATTTCAGCAACACTATGATCGTCTACAATGATGGGCGCATGGTGTGCCATAGCTGTGGGTATTGAACAACAAAAAATAATGACTACTTAAACCTACAAATTATCATATTTGTGGGTTTAATGAATCAAGTCTTTGAACTGTTAATCAAAGATATAAATTTCTTTTTAGTATATTTGCTAGAAATTGGTAAGTACCTAGTTAATTTTTCAATTATATTTTTCAGTTCATACTTAACATCTTTAATATCTGGAAAATTGTTTATTGAGAAAGAACCTTCAATATATTTTTTATATATCATACCTTCTACATATGAAAAAAATGGGACATATTCAAATCTCTTCTTAAATCTCTTCTTAAATTTATTTTTCAACTGAAAAAACTTTATACATTTATCATATTCATTATTCTCCAAATAGAACAAGCTAAGATTAGACAGAGAAATGTATTCACAATCTACATGATTATTCTCACGTGCAAATTTCAAAGCATTTTCTGTGTCTTCAATCGACTCAATAAAATGCTTATCTGACTTAACTGGGCATTCCTCCCATAAACGGTATTTTAGATAACCTGCTTGTAAATAGAATCTGGGTTGTTTTTGACCATATTTAAGAGAGAGAGTTGTACTGTTTTTAACAGCTTCAATTAAGGACTCGCAGCCAGACCTTGACAAGAATATATTCTTCAAAAATTGAAAATGTAATTTTACACTTTCAATTCCATGAATATTTGAATGATCAAGGTCATGAATGCACTGATTTAATTCATCAATATCATCATATCCACTCTTACTCAAAAGATGTAATAACAGCAACTTAGCCTCAAATGTTTTTTTGTTATGGCTAGATGATGAAGATATTTCAATTAACTCTTGAATGGCTTTAATTGCTTCACTAATATTTCCAGATTTTATCCTAGAACAAACCCACCCAACTGACGAATCCACATAATCATATTCTTTAAAAAAATAGCTATCAAAAGTCGATGCGAACGGATTATCCACACCACCACATAGCCCACCAAGATAAAATGAATTTTTCCCTAAAGATTGGAAATAATAATTTTGAATTTCTTCTGCACCAAACGACATTATTTCTTTTATGTCTGAAAAAATATTTGATTGAATTTCTTCTAATGGTACAAATATCTTACTTATAATATTAAATTTGGAGTTATTATGTTCATCACGACCGTAAGTATCTTTATATAATTTCCATCTCATAAATTGAAAGAAATCATCTCTAGTTTCCGACATAATAGACTGTATTTCAACGTTTAACTTAGTCTCAATTGTAAATCGATTACTATCAACGCGTTTTCTTAATGCCTTAAATATTGAGTCAAATCTATTCGTAAAAGTTTTAATATTATTAGAAAACTCTCTTATTTGCTTTCTCGTCTCTGTTTTATTATTTCCTAAATTTAGCAAAAATAAACTAATTTCTTCTGGTCTAAAGATAAATTTGTTATTGGGCAATTCACCTCCCCATACCCTTTTAAGCTCTCTATAAACATCAAAGACTACATTTGAACCTGTTATAAACACAAGTCGATTTCGCTTTGTTTTATCTTCTGATGCTGAAATTAGGTATTCTAAAGCGACAGAGTCATGAATATTAGCCCGTACCTTGAAAATATCACTTCTCTTCGAATTAAATAGCTCTTCAATGATTTTTAATCGTTTAATGTTCAAATTATCTGGGGCAAGATATTTCAAATTATCAGGCCAACAAATATTTTTTTTATTTGATAAAGTGTCAATAGACTTTTTGTTAATATTATCAGAATAGCAAAAGAGAAACTCATCTAAAATAAGTGCCAAATCTTCAATATTAGTTTCATCTAATGAATCTAATGAATCTAATGAATCTAATACAGAGTCTTTTTTTAAAAGTTTTTCATATGTTTCTGTTGATTTGAAATGATTAATAGTATTTTCTATTTTAGAAAAATCACATGATAACTTAGCGATGACTTTGAAAGCCATGCTTCCATAAACATGTGCCATCTCTTCAGCATAAGGTGGTAACAATACCAATGGGTAAGCTTTGATATTAGGTAAATATTGGTCCAATCTAGGAAGAATCTCGAAAATAAACCTTCTTGTAAAAAAATTTAATTGAAATTGATTTTTTATGTAATTATCAGAATGAAAGAAATTCCCAGCTTTCGGGAAACGGTACTCATATATTAAGTGAAAATCCACTGCAATAAACGTATTTAACTTATTGTCAAAGACATAGTCAGAAAACTTCTTAGCTCCTTTAATATTGGAACGGATGTTTTTAGTTAACTTAATATAAAAATCTATTTCTTCTTCTTTCATAGTGACATTTATTCCCAGACAATCTAATGCTAATTATATAATGGAAAATGACATACCATTATTCTATTTATTACATCTGAATTACAAAACAATTCATAATTGTAAGTATTCTGAAGATTACTGATTTCTTTATTGTCCTTTTTAAAAAAACAAATCAACGAGTGGGATTTTTAGCAAACCGTCCTGTCTTGACTATGAAGATAACCAAGGCTACTGTTGATATCGTTAGGTCTCCACTTACTAGCCAACAACCTCAAATAATCATGTACATAAACATCATCATCTTGTGATTTTAAGATGGATTTAAAATAAACATTCATACTGCGAATATTATCGTATATATATTCTTTGTCATTTTGGTACATCACTGACGAATTATTAGAAATCAATTTGAAATAATCAAAAACAGACCATTCCAAATCAAACTTGCCCCCAGTCAATATTTCTTTAAAATACATAGAAGCTATATTTCTTGAATGAATATCAACTTCATATCTTGATAAAAAGGCATCTTTCATATTAGTCTGTATATGGTTTCTAACAGAATTAATACAATGAAACTGCTCCCTAGTTAAATCGATATAGTATTCTGAAAAAAACTCTTCATGACTAATAAAATCGCATTCTTTTTCCAAAACAAGAAATGCTATTAGAATTGACAATCTATCTTTAGGTTTATTTTGTAAATCAAAACTATTTTCATTTATTAAGCATTCCATCAATAAATCTTCATAATCATCCAATAAAATATCAATTTCATCAACCAGTGAACAATGCCCTTCGAGAGATAAGGATACTAGTTCTGGAAAATATTTGACAAGATATACTTGAGGGTTGATCATTACTAATCGTTGATAACAAGAAGAAAAGAACTCAGGGTAATAATCCACGAACGGTTTACTTACTTTTTCAAGTAAAAAAGATTCGAGTATTTTTTCTTTTTCTGGGGGAGACAAAACATTCAGCGTATGTAACAAAATATGAAAAATAGGAATACTCTTACCTGCAGAATTTATTGTATCGCTATAAGATATCTTAAATCTCCTCTTTGCCATTGAAAATATAGTCTCATAAGCACTTATAATATTTAACAATCCTACTAAATAAATGATATCAGTTAAATACTGATCAGATTCATATATATCATTATATTCTCGTAATAAATCACCAATTGCATTTTTCAATCGTTCTTGAAAGGTATAATCGGAAGTATTATCTGATTCCTTATAGATATTTATAACATATTCATATGTCTCGACCCCTCTTCCATATGACATGTCATATTTAAATAATAAAATTTTTTTAATATTAATCTTGAATTCAATGTCATCCAAGACTCTTAAATCAGAAACTATTTTTTTGTACATAATCACACTTCACTTTTACCTTAACTACATTTACAGTATCAAATTATTACAGGATTTTCTTAAGCTTTTTAAGATGTTTTTGTTCATTAAACGTTATTGGGTCTGTTTTTCCTATATATTCAGGAACATATTCTGATGAATAATCAGTTGGACATGAAACAACTTCAATTTCTCGATCTTTTGCACTAGCCAAATCAACAGTTTTACCGTATTTATCTGACAAATTTATTCTAAAAGGAATTTGTGTTTCAATATTAATAGTTGGTTTTGATATTTTTCTTACATAGTATGGATAGGGAAACCATATTATCACTAACTCACTTTTTTGATAATGAACAAGTCCTAGGCAATCCCTAATTGATGTGGCTTTATTTCTAATAGTGCTTGATTTTACGATTTTTTCCATCTCTTTTTTTTCTGTCAACCATACTGGATTCTCGCGTAATGTCTTCCTGTTAAATCGATACTTACCTGTTTTAACACGTTTTTCAAACCTTCGAACATTAAAGAATCCTCCCCCTGAAGCCATTCCGAACTCTTTTACCAACGCATCAAAGGTTAACACTCGACATAATTCCATTTCCTCATACTTCAAAAGTGGTAATTTTTTTAGGTGATTACAAAGTCCAATTCCATCGCATATTGAGCTTGAACTTAGGCCAGATCTAATTTCTTTTCCAAGGATACAATATTTATTTTTTGATAATTCATAAAGCACATTCCTAGGATTTTTTTGGCATAACTCATCATCAGTTAATCCACTAATCGAATTATCGATGTCACTAAGAAACTGATCAAGTATTACTTTATCAAAATTATCTGTTTGAGTTTCCCTGAGTATATTCCAAAAAATGGACTCTTGAAGCGGATTCCCTTTTAAAAGCTTATGCCACCTGACGATCGAGCTATATTTCTTTAAATATTTTTTTATTTCCATTTTGCAACATACAACTGAAGTAACGTAGTTTTTTTAAAGCCACCAAAAATATTTATTTGGTGGCTTGGCTCTAGGGTAGAGCATTAGACAGATTTTATATTCCTTTCCTTTATGTCCTAAGTTCTAAAACGATCAACCCAGATAGCATCCTTAATAAGTCTTGCGTAGTTTACCGCTTTTTCAAAATCAGGTGTTTTTTTCTGCATCTCACCAATATAACGCCAAAAAAATGGCATTGGCATGATATTGCTATTATAAAAGCATAATGGTGCATTGGTCATATCACAAAGCCATCTCTTATAGAGATAACAACCGCCACATATTACATCCATTTCTGTATGAAATTGCTTCTGATAACGACAGTATCCACAATCAGAGATGACAGCAAAATCAGAAAAGCCTCTTTCATTACAAAAACACATTTGATTTACTGTCCTAGTATAAATACCAGACCATTTTTGGAAAGATGACAACCAGCTGACATAATCAATTTGAACGACAGACATCACACAACCTCCATAAAATATTTATAATTTAAGCCTTCCGCACAAAAAACAAAAAACTTACTTTTATAAATATTTAAAGAAGCGTGTACTACTTACGATTGCACATAAATTGTGTAAAGTCAATGCTATAAGAAATTTGAGGTTCTTTTTTCAACACATTCCCCTCCTTAATGTATTTAGCATTTATGTAACAATAGATAAATGACATTTTCAAATCAAATCATCGCGAAAACAAACTCCCGATACCAAGAGGTCAACTTTGGCATCAAACAATCCGACCGTCTCTCCCACATATACCTCATCGGAAAAACAGGCTCTGGAAAAACTACCCTTCTCGAAAACCTCATTATTCAAGATATCAAAAATAACAGAGGATTAGTTTTTTTTGATCCTCATGGTGACTCATCTGAAAAGCTATACAAGATTTTTAAAAACAGCAATCATTTTGAACAACCTCTATATTTCAATATCCCTGAAAATAAGGCTGGGCTTGGTTACAATCCTATCCGGTTGATATCCAAAAAAAATCGTCCACTCGCTGTTTCAGGTATTTTAGAAGTCTTCAAAAAACTCTGGAGTGATTCTTGGGGCGTGCGAATGGAACATATTTTTCGTAATTGCCTTCTCACTCTATTTGATCAGCCACATGCAACATTGGCAGATGTTTTACGGCTTCTAAATGATAAGACTTATAGAAACAAAGCATTGAAACATGTTGACAATGATCAAGTCAAAGATTTCTGGTTCAAAGAGTTCGATAAATATTCATTTAATTTCCGTGCCAATGCTATTGCACCAATACAAAATAAGGTCGGAGCTTTTATTGCAAATCCTGTAATCAATCAGGTACTGACTAATCCAAAGGAGAATATAAGCTTTCGAAAAGCTATGGACGAAGGGAAAGTTATTCTGATCAATCTCTCCAAGGGAAAGCTCGGGGAAGATGCGTCCCTTCTTCTTGGAGGGCTTCTCATGACTTCTGTTGGTCTTGCGGCTTTTAGTCGTGCCAATATCCCAGAACAGCAACGTCGAGATTTCACACTTTACGCCGATGAATTTCAAAACTTCACAACCTTATCAATTGTGAATATGGCCTCCGAGCTACGTAAATACCATGTAGGCCTTGTGCTGGCCCATCAGTACTTACATCAGCTTGACAGAGATATACTAGAAGCAGTGCTTGGTAATGCAGGAACTTTGATTTGTTTTCGATTGGGGCCGAGTGATGCTGTGTATTTAGAAAAAGAATTCTATAATGTCTTCACAAAATATGACCTCATGAATCTCCCTAACTTTCATATCTACATAAAACTGATGATCGATGGAAAACCCTCAAGACCCTTTAGTGCTTATACTCTTCCCTCAGACAAATACACCAAACAACTTTAATATCAAAATGTTACTGGAAAAATCGAACTATTTCCCATACAGTTAATATAAAATCTCAAAGGAGGCATAAAATGGCACGAGCAAAAGGAACCATCATCATTTCCCAATGGAATACCATGATCGAAGGATTACAAGCATCACCAAAAGAATTCTTTGATGCTGTGGAAAAGGCCATCGAATCCAAAAGTGTTCCAGACACTAAACATTCCCGTGTTGACTGGAAAGAGGGTGGACTACTTTCCGCTAAACGGGAATATTTACGTATCAGAAGAAAAGAACATGCCTTTGATATTTGCGGAGCACCTTTTGGAAATGGTTTTTTTGTTTCGTGTTGGCTTGGTGAAGTGCCTTCCGGTTTTGTAGCTCTTATGCTTTCAATTCCTGTTATAGGATTTCTTTTTGAGAGATTTGTTAAACCATCTACTTATTACAAGATGGACACTGCTGCCATGTTCCAATCCTTGATCCACTCAGCAGTAATGCAGGTTGTTGATGATATGACAAAAGCAAAAGGGCTACGTGCCTTATCAGAAAGCGAACGAAAACCTAAGATGCGTGATTTCTTCCAACTGTAATATTGATCCATGACTGAAAACTCAGATCTATTACATGTAAGCTATGGCGTAAGTCAACAAACAGCTTTGCTTACAGAGCGTTTTTATGCTTGGGAAGAAAGGACACGCGGTTATGCGCTCTGGCCCTACCCTGTTTCACCGGAGCCACCCTTTATACCCTTCTTTGGCCATTTTATTCCCCCTGACAAACAGTTCAGCGACGATACAAGAAAACCGACTTTCCTCAGTAACCTTGCTGAGAAAATAACTGGTGTATTTTCTGGTGAAAATAGCTCATCTACACAAGAAGAGATAGCTTCATCAGAAGAAGAATTTGATTCACAACCAGACCTTTATGCACCTGAAGGAAAGCTGATTGAATTTCAAATTGCTCTCCCTAAGGATCTTTCCTCATCCAAAAAGGTTACTGAACAATTTTTACAAGCTCTAAGTTATGTCCATTTCCCACTGAGTTTTGAGATTATTGGAACAGCTACACATGTCGTGGTTCAATTAACCTGCCGGGAAATTGACTGTATGCAACTTCGCAGTCAACTCAAAGCATATATCCCAGATGCGACAATAACAGAGGAACAAAAATATCTCACATCACTTTGGAAGGCTGATGATTATTCATTGATCATTGATTTTGGTTTAGACCAGGAAGGGGTTATTCCTCTAGCATTGCAACAAGGGTTTGATGTCGATCCTCTCATAGGTATTATTGGCGCACTTTCACAATGTAATGGAAATGACATAGGAATCGTGCAAGCTCTTTTCCTTCCTGTACGTAACTCATGGACTGAAAGCCTTGTAAATTCCGTTACTAATCATGATGGTAAATCTTTTTTTACTGACGCACCACAGCTACCTCGCAGTGTTCAGGAGAAAATCAAAACACCTCTCTATGGCGTAGTTATTCGCATTGGTGCAAATAGCTCTTCACAACAAAAAGCAAACAACCTTGTTCGTCATCTTGGTGGCACTCTCACTCAATACAATGCCCCGAATGGGAACAGTCTTATCCCCTTACTCAACGATGATTATCCTTGTGAGATCCATGTACAAGATGTACTGGATCGACAAAGCCATAGAAGCGGAATGCTTCTTAATAGAGATGAATTAATTAACTTTGTTCATTTTCCTGATTCTTCTGTTCGCAGTGAAAAACTCCTCCGCCAAGTTGAGTCAACAAAGGCTGCTCCTGCACTTTCACAAAATAATGAAATGGTGCTTGGAGAAAATATCCACCATGGCAATATTGTTGACGTAACACTCAGCACACAACAACGTATGCGCCACATGTATGTCATCGGTGCTTCTGGTACAGGCAAGTCAACGCTCTTGCTTAATATGATCATTCAGGACATCCAGAATGGACATGGAGTTGCACTATTAGATCCACATGGCGATCTCGTTGATCAAGTTTTAGATTTTATCCCAGAGAACCGTTGTGACGATGTGTTGTTATTCAATCCATCGGATGAAGAATACCCTATTGGCTTCAATATATTTTCAGCCCATTCAGAAACAGAAAAAACTCTATTGGCCTCTGACTTAACAGGAGTCTTTCGTCGTCTCTCTACAAGCTGGGGCGATCAGATGAACTCAGTATTAGCAAATGGCATTTTAGCAATGCTTGAGAGTGATCAAGGTGGAACACTCCTCACATTACGACGTTTTCTCATTGAAAAGAATTTCCGTAAAGAATTTCTCAAAAGCGTTCAAGATCCTGAAATTGTTTATTACTGGGAAAAAGAGTTTCCTCTTCTTTCAGGACGGCCACAAGCACCAGTTCTCACACGACTTGATACATTCTTGCGCCCCAAAATGATCCGGTACATGGTTGCTCAAAAAGAAAACAAGATAGACTTTGGCCATGTCATGAATAACAAAAAGATCTTTTTGGCCAAGCTTTCTCAAGGTGGTATTGGTGAAGAAAACTCTTACCTTCTAGGCGCTCTTATTGTTGCAAAAATTCATCAAATGGCATTGAGTCGGCAAAGCATGGAACGTGAGAAACGTAACCCGTTCTTTTTGTACATTGATGAGTTTCAGAATTTTGTAACTCCGTCGATGGAATCAATCCTTTCTGGTGCAAGAAAATACAACCTTGGACTCATCCTCGCTCATCAAGAATTACGACAACTCGCTTCAAAAGATAGAGATGTAGCAAGTTCTGTAATCTCAAACCCATCCACACGAGTTTGTTTCCGCATGGGTGATAATGATGCAGTAAAGCTTGCAGGCGGTTTTTCATCTTTTGCCGCTCAGGAATTACAAAGTCTCGGTATTGGCCAAGCAATTTGCAGAATCGAACAGGCAGATTATGATTTCAATTTAAAAACCCTACCACTGCCGACAACAACCAATCAAAACACCGAATCACTCAAAGAGAGTATCATCAGCAAATCACGAGATAAATATGCCACCCCAAAAGATCTTGTAGAAAAGTTATTTGAAAATTCACCCTCAAAAACTAACAGTAATGAGAGAAAGGAATCTGTCACAGAAAAAAGCAGAGCAGCGAAAAAAACCAAACCAATTACTTCAAAAGAAGAAAATCCAAAAACATCATCAGAACCCATCGCTCAACAATCACACCTCCCCCAGAAACCTACCTCACCAGGTCGAGGTGGTGTTCAACATAAATACCTTCAGCAACTAATTAAACGACTAGGAGAAGAACGAGGCTACAGAGCAATACTTGAAAAATCAGTATTGAGTGGCAGTGGTCTGGTGGATATTTCTTTGGAAAAAAACAAGGAAAAAATTGCTTGTGAGATCACAGTAACCACCTCCCCCACCCATGAACTTGCAAATATTCAAAAGTGTCTTGCTGCTGGTTACGATACGGTCTTAGCTCTTTCACATGAGAAGAAGCAGTTAAATAGTATTCGAAAACTTGCCCGTGAATCATTAGATGATTCTGCTAATGAAAAAATTCACTACTTCCTACCCGAGGAATTTATTAATTTCCTTGATGACAAACAGATACAAGAAAAGAATACTGAGAAAATAGTCAGAGGCTACAAGGTAAAGGTAAATTACAAATCAGTGAACGCAACAGAACAGAAGCAGAAAAGAGTTGCTATTGCCAAGTTGATTGTAGAATCAATGAAACGGATGAAGAAATGAATGTAAATATTTGATAGGTAAGATATTTGTTATACAAACAATTATCTTACCTATTTCTTTCAATAAATATTATCTTTTATTCCATTTTGCCGAAGCACGAGTGTCACCTATTTTAGAAGTATTACCAACTCCACTACGACTTTGTTTTCCATCAGAAATAGTTGTTTTAGATCCAGACTTGAGACCCACTGCACTACTAATTGCACCGTGAGCAGAATAAGGCTTTGTGGTTGACGTTGTCGTTGTACCCATTATTAATCTCCTAATTGTAAATAATTTACTAAACAGAATGTCCACAAACACCAAGGAAACTTGACAAGTAGTAGAAATCATGCGACAATTAGTCTACACTAATCTGAATCTCCTAATTGGTGTCTGGGTCGCTCGATATTGCGTTATCGAAGCGACCCTTTTTTATTTCTACCATCTACTTTCCCATAATAATCACCTCCCTAAAAAACCTATTGTTCATAAAATGAGACTTCACGCCTCAACCTTACATAGCTGACAACTAACAGCACAACTCTTACCTCATGAAAATGATCGTACACAAGATCCCAAACACCGTCAAACCTTTTTAAATATTTTTCCAGTTACACCCTTAGTCGTGATAATATTCTTTTCTCACCAATACCAGATGATAGGCAACACAAAGAGACACTCACCAGTTACACTCATCGATACGCATCAGTTACACATTAACTTGTTGTGAATTACAGAACAGCTGTGTAATATTATTACAAATTTCAACACGTCAAAAAGGAGCATTCATGTACGATAATTTTTATTTAAAAATCATGCTACTAGAGGCCGAGTTCGGCGAAAAGGAACTTTGCAAACTACTTACAAAGCAAGACACAAACGATTCCCGATCGAACAACAATAATTCTGATACAAATATAGAAACAACTGCGAACGAAACAAATTATGTTTACAGCACAACTGAAAGTGCCAGAGTATCAATGGCAAAATACAGAACAAAAAAAACTATACCTCGCCTTAACACCTTAGAAAATATCGCCTCATGCCTAAACCTTGAAATCAGCGCATTTAAAGATTCCGTAAAACCCACTGACTTCATAAATACACTTCAAAAAAGCAAAGGAGAGCAATCTATTGAAGAGATTTTCAGCAATTCTATCAATATGTTTTCCAAAGAAACGACACAGGACTTCTTCTATCGCTACAAAGGTGTGTATGAAGCAAAAATGGCATGGATCAGACCTGACCCAGAAGACAACCCTCAAAAATACGCTCAGGCAGAATACAACTTTCTCATCAGGATCTATGAATTTATCCCAGAAAAGAATCTAATAGTGATTGAAAAAACGACCTGCAGCCATTTCAGGGCATTCAAAAAACTATTAGTAAAAGAAGGAACCGACTTAGAAGAATATGATTGGAATCAATACGACTGGGGCTGGAGAGGAATCATGTTACCAACAAGCCATGACTGCTCATCTCTTTTACTAGAGAAGAAAAACAGTGACACAAAAGCCAGTGGCTTCACTACAATTCACATAATAGGATCTGACTACACCAATAGAGACTCAATACTCGGCCTATACATAGCAAATCCAAAAAACACTTTCAAAATAAACGGCACAATACCTTTAACGACAGGTACACACATATCACTAAATAAATTTAAACATGAAAAAACGAATCTAACAGTTGAAGACTATGAAAGAATGAGTCACGACAAATACCCCAAGAACACCTTTGACCCAAAAAAAGCAGACTTTGTCCATAAAGACAAGTTTGGTTTTTTTTCATTAACACAACAAACTTAGTAATTAGTTAATGCCGAAAGGAACCGCCATCGCAAAATTGATACTAGAAATCAACAGAACGGATGAAGAAATAGATCAAAAAAACGTTAACTACTCGTAACGCCACCGTATAACTATTGATGTGTCAAAAGGTAACAGCTTACTCCTCTTCACATTTTTGTTGAGACTCTTTAATATTGGGAAGAACTTTACTTGCTGGAGTTTGATAATTAGTAATAAGTAATTCTTTAATATTCCTGTTTTTTGATTTTAAATTAATCTCTCTTCTAGCTGAGATTTCTAAGATATTATACCCCTCAAATAAATGTCTTACAAAGGGAGTATTGCTATTACTTACTGCCCAGTTGACGCCCTTCTTATCGAGTTCATGGCACAGAGCTGCCAATCTAAAATGTTCTGATTCGTTAAATTGATATTTTGTGTAACGATTAAAGTCAGAATAACCACCAAGCTTGTAATAAGGTGGATCAAAATATACAAAATCATCTTTATCTATCCCTGCAATTCCTAGCTCAAAATCACCAGTCTTGATTTTAATATTTTGTAAAAAAGAAGAAACAGCCTGTAAATTATCAGGGTTATAGTATCGCCGATCATACTGTCCATATGGGACATTAAACATACCCTTCTTGTTAACACGAAATAACCCCCTGAAACAGGTCTTGTTCAAATAAATGAAATGGGCTGCCTGCCGGAAAATATCAAGTTCTTCCACATTAACTTTTCGAATTTTAAGAAATTCTTCTTTTGAATTTCCCAAGGTACCAAGAATTTGACCAACTTTTTCACAATTATCCCTTACCGCCCGATAAGTGTTAATCAACCAAAGATTTTCATCATTAATCACTGTTGAACCATGCTTCAGATTAAGACAAACGCTAGCACCACCTACAAAGGGCTCATAATAAGTATTAAATTCTTTTGGAAAACAGGATATTAGAAGGTTTGAGACGGCTTGCTTTCCCCCTGCCCACTTTATGATAGGTTTTAGATCATTATGTGATTTCATAACGCACAATGATACTCATAGTATGTAGACTGTCAAGTATCATTTTGTCTATAACAAGTACCACACAAAATAACCTATTAAAATAATATGGTAATTGCCATGTCAGAAAAAGACCAAGAATGTATTAAATTTGGCCATACCGTAAGAAGATTGCGAGAAAGCTTAAAATACTCCCAGGAAGAATTTGCAAACAGAGCTAACGTACACCGAACATATATGGGCGGAATTGAGCGAGGTGAGAGAAATATCACACTCACAACAATTTGTAAAATAGCTAAGGCATTGGAAATTTCACCCGCCAAATTATTTGAACTTGATGAATAATGGTCGATCACCGAATCTACATTGCTGACAATTCTAAGTTAAAGCAAATAGCCTCTGCGTCAGTTCATTTAACAGTGACTAGTCCTCCGTATGTCACAACCGAATTCAAGAAAGGTCAGGAATTTGATTATGACGGTTTTCTTGAACATTTTGAAAAGGTGTGCAAAGAAATATTCAGAGTAACCGTCACTGGCGGTCGCTTTGCTTTGAATATTGCGGATATAATTTCGAAATACAGATACGCAGATGACGATACTATATCGCGTATTCCTCTAGGTCCAGATACTTTTTCTATCGCACAAAATGTTGGTTTCCGACTACTCGAACGATTCATATGGGACAAGGGGTACACTAGAAATTTTGGAGGCCCTCTACTTGGAAGTTATCCTTACCCATTAACTTTGTTCAACAATAACCATTTTGAATACATTTATGTATTCAAAAAACCAGGGAAAAGAAAAGTTAAACAACCACTGAGAGTAGAAAGTAAACTTACATTAGAAGAGTGGCGAGAATGGAGTCAACAATGGTGGCGAGTGGAAAGCGTAACTGAGAAGTTCAATTATCATCGTGCAATATTCCCTATTGAAATCCCATATCGATTAATCAGAATGTATTCATATGTTGGTGACACAATCCTCGATCCCTACTCTGGAACGAGTGCCACAATGATTGCTGCCAACCAATGCAACAGATCCAGTATTGGATTTGAAATTGATCCCGACTGCGAAAAATTAACCAAGCACAGACTGGAATTTGAAATCAATAGAAATAGCGATTTTAAGATACCAGACTTTGTGATTCAAAAAGGCAATTTTGATGGAAGCAAATAATAAATGGATTGAGTTGGGATGGCGACACCCTTTATGGAATATCCTCAGATTTTATCTCTCTATAAGAGGAAAAAATCAACAAGCGGCTTGGGAGGGCGAACTAAGAGACAACAAAACTATCATGATTGGTGATGGTCAGGAATTACCAGTTCTCCAAGATCACATTGATTTACTGTTTGAATATTTAACTGTACGTGAAAAGCTGTTCAATATTGCATCCAGTCAGCTTCGAAATGAAGATGAAGCTCTTCAATTTTGTGCAGATCAAAATATCATTGTTGGAAAAACCACCACTAAAAACAAAGATCATCATCAAGCATCAAAAGCTATGATTGCTGCAGTTTCAGGTCTCGCAAGAAAAGTATGTCATGAACATAATATTACTCTTGAGCCTGATCCACAAAAACGATGTATTTGGTGCAAAGATGAAGAGCTACAAGTCACTGCCAGGAATTTAGATGGAGCTGTTCCAGGTCTGGTTAATCCCTATGCCATATGGGAAATAAAAGAGTACTGGGGCAAAACCAAGGGTGGCAGTAAAATGAGTGATGCCGTATACGAATGTCAACTGGTGGGATACGAACTATTAGATTACACCGCTCGCTCAAAACAAAATATCCATCATATTGTTTTTCTTGATGGAAAAAAACAATGGAGCTACAGGAAGTCAGACATGAAGCGATTTCTCGACCTTCTTAATCAAGGTTTAATCGACCACCTTATTATCGGCAATGAAGTCGAAAATGCCTGGGAACCACTTCTTAATTCTATTATTGCAGAACAGAATCAATAAAGCAGGTGAAGAATTAATTCTAACTTCTAGTTTTCAACCAATCATCATATTCTAGGAAGGTTGAAGTTAAAAAATATTAACAGGTTACTGATGGGCGACTACAATCTCAATGGACTTAACCCTCGTGATTTTGAACATCTCGTTCAAGCTCTTACAAAAAAACATATCTCTGAAGGTGTCACTTCCTTTGGAGATGGAAAAGACGGAGGCCGTGAGGCAACATTTAAGGGCAGGATGATATACCCAACAAGAGAGAATCCTTGGAATGGGTACTTAGTCGTTCAATGTAAATTTTGTAAAAAACCTAGCTATAATACAACAAAAGACGGTCAATGGGTCATTAAGGAACTTGAAAAAGATTTAAAAAAATTCACAGATCCAAGTCGTAACCTTCCTACACCAGAATATTATTTATTCGTAACAAATATTACCCTCACTCCAGTTCAAGACACTGGCAGCAAAGATCTAGCACTAAAAAAACTTGAAGAATATGCCTCTAAACTTAATTTAAAGGGATATGACATCTGGAGTTACGATGACCTTTCTAGATTTATAGATGACAATCAAGATATTAGGCGATCCTATGCTGGTTTCATTACATCTGGCGACGTACTCTCTGAAATGATGGGTTATTTACAAAACTCTCAAGCAGATTTTATGGATACTATGAGGGTATTTTTACAGAAAGAACTAAATTATGAACAATCAGCAAGACTAGAATCAGCAAGTCAAGAGTTTGATCGTCAAATACCTTTGGCACAAGTTTTTTTAGACCTACCTGCTACTCAACAAAAAGAATTAGCTACTGCTGGACCAATAGGAATAGCACAAAATAGAACTATTATAGAAGTGTTACTGGATTCTGGTTCATGCGTACTCTGCAATAATTTAAATAAAACGCTTCTTACTCAAGACGAAAAAGACCCTCAACCACGAACAGTTATTATTGGAGGCCCAGGTCAAGGAAAAAGTACCGTTGTTCAATATTTATGCCAACTATACAGAGCAGCAATATTGAAGGATGTGCCAAATAGATATATCGATCCAGCAACAAAGAACACTATAGATCTTCTAGAAAAAATGCGAGTTGACGAGGGGCGCTGCTTGCCAAAAGTTCGTCGATTTCCTATCAAAATCATCCTAAATCAATACGCAACCGACTTGGCATCTGATAAATCTCTCAGCATTTTAGAATATATTCGAAGATTAATCGTAAGCGCCAATTAAACCCCATCTTTTAACATTAACTTCTCCATGTCATGGTGTAATTCCAATCTAAACAACACCGGAGGATGCATGTGAAAGCAAC
>Ga0307929_1000951_pt1 | contig 24937 bp, 20 predicted proteins | sample AceLakmetage1330_FD_203160 | JGI IMG/M metagenome (GOLD analysis project Ga0307929, IMG submission 203160) | Saline water microbial communities from Ace Lake, Antarctica - #1330 | ecosystem: Environmental > Aquatic > Non-marine Saline and Alkaline > Saline | place: Antarctica: Ace Lake...
CCAGACACGGTGACCTACGTAGTACAGCAAATTATTATGTTGCCAGTTATTTTAAAAAATTCCAAAATATTGTATAACCCATTGAATTTAAAGGCAATATCGATTTACACAAGCCAAGTAGAAATTCCCTTAAAAATCAGATAGTTACGGCAACCCGCAACATAACTCCAATTATGTTGCGCCTTTTTTTTGTTGCGTGATTTTTCTATTTTTTTAAAAAAAGTGTATTTTCTTTGGATTTAATTCTTTTTCTCTCATCTTCTTTGCTTTTGACCGGATGTCTTCAGTGGCTACCCCTCCAGACCTTGGTATAGAAGCATCATATTGGTATTATTTTTTGGACAAATTAAATCCATTTCTGACCTCAAACCTGACAAAAATATCATTTTATGATGAAAGTAGGGTCAAATTTGAAAATCGAGTGTCCAATTTTTCTGTCTAATCACTATTATTTATTGAAATTTCAATAGGTTATAGTGCTTTATACGATTTGCAATTCCGAGGTCTGAAATAGTTAAAAAAACCGAACTGGTGAAAGAAGTGATCGGTAATTTATTTGATTTGACTCGTCTCTAATGATACCATCAATAAATGGTAGTACTTCAAAAAAAATCAGGGACAATTTTATTAAAGATACCATTCGAATTATTGAATATTTGAAGGGTCAACCTATATGCAAGTTATCCCGCGAGTTTCTGAATAGGGATTCATTATTTTGGAAGCACCCAGTTTCCTGAAATATTTTATAGTCTATATATATCTGTTAGTGCACGGTCAGATTTGTTTTACAGCAATAGATTTAGAGATAAAAATCCATATGCCCAAAACAAGGCCTCCACTTAAAGCTCCTAACAGACCTATAATCTGTATCTTATCCGTCCAGTCAAGAGAGATAAGCCACATGGAAAAGGCACCTACCATAAAATAGAAGAAAATCAAAAGTGAAGATGCGGCCCCTGCGTGCTGATCAACCTGTTCTAAAATTAGATTGTTGCTGGGTGGCCGGCTGAGACCAAATGAGAATGAAGCAATTGCCATGGGTAATCCAAGGCTCCAGGGCCCTGATGTCCAGTGAATAATCATGCCAATACCACCGATAAGGATCCCTGCAAAGCTTAATGTCAGTATATGTCTTGACTCTATTATATACAATAACCTGGAGCATGCGAATGATCCAAACATAATGGCTGCAGCATTTGCAGCAAAAAAATAGCCAAAAGCTTTTTCGGATAATCCGAATCGAGTGATATATATATCTGCGGATCCTCCAATGAAAGCAAAATGCGGTAGTACTGCCATGGACATAAGCAGAGCAATCCCGATATATCGCCGATTCTTTAATAATTGTATATATATCCCGGCCGTTTGGAGTACATTTGTATTAGAAATAATTTTTAGAGTTTCCGGCATTTTAAAGACACCTATCCATGCAATCATACCAATTACACCCAAGATTACAAATATAAATCGCCATGAAAACCAGGTCATGATCCATCCGCCCAAGATAGGAGACAGCATCGGAGCCAGAGCCATAATTACGCCTATATATGCAAAAATTTTCCCCCGTTCATGCTCCTCATAAACATCTTTTGTGATAGCCAGAGCAAGAACAGATGAAGATGCCCCGCCTGCAGCCTGTAGTACCCGGAAAATAATCAGAGCTGCCGCATTGTTTGATACAGCACACAAAAAACTTGCCACTATATAAATTCCAATGCCTATTAACAATGGTCGTCTTCGGCCAAATCGATCTGACAAAGGGCCATAAAATAAAAGACATATGCAGTAGCTAATAAAAAATCCAACCAACGTCAGGTTAATTATGGATAACGGTTGCTGCCAAATTTTTTGAAGCAAGGGTATTGCAGGCAAATACATGTCTGTTGAAAGGGGAGGAAAAGCAGATAACAATGCTATTAGTGGCAAAAACCTATTTTTATTCATATTTTTATATTTATAATTCGTTAATGGATTAACTATTTTTCAAAAAGATCAATTATTAATGTTTTTAATAATCTTTTTTAATACCCTTTTAAATATATTTAGATCACCATCAGAAATACCGCTGATTGCCTGGTCTTTATTCTTATTTGCCAGTGGGATCAACGACTGTATTACCTTTCGCCCTTTGGATGTCAGGAAAATACGCTTACATCTTCCATCAACAGGATCAGATTGACGGACCACAAAGCCCTGTTCTTCTAATCTGCCTATAAGCCTGAAGGCCGCTACCTTACTCCTTTCATATCTATCTGCAATTGTCTGTTGAGACAATCCATCCTGATACCATAAATGAACTAATATAATCCATTGCTCGGATGTAATCTTAAATCCATCTTTTGTGAACCTATTATTCAGACTCTCCCTCAATAGTTTTGAGCATGTTGCCATAAGAAGAGGATAAGAGTCATTCATGTTATATTTTTCAATATTTTTATTCATTTGTTAACCATTAGTTTTAATAAAAAGGATAGTTAATATATTAACTATCTTCATACTGATGTCAACAATAATTATTTTTAAAGATCAAAAAAAGAAGCTTGTCTATAATTAAATGCTGAAATATTAACCATTCAGGGTTAAAAAAATTATGTCCCTTAGGCGATTATTTTGTCTATCATTATAGGAAAAGAGCCTTTGTAAAAAAGGCGTTTAATTGGTTTGGTATCTGTCGCCCAATCTGAAATCATGTTAGTCACAGCTTATACCATAAAGACTCGGGAATAAAAAAATATTCAACAGGAAATAATTCTTATATTTCACCCTCCAAAATTCGTGTTATAGAGGCTTAACTTGATCTCCAGTTTTTTGAAATAGGATCATTAACCCGCTTGTAAAACCAGGCTACCCATTCAACCGCTGGTAAATATTTTTATTTTTTTTGTATATTTCTAAAAACTCCCGATACAGCTCATTATAACGACTATGTTGTTTTATATCCGGATCAAAAACCTTTTCGTATTTAATAAGATTCGGAATATCATCAAACGATAATCGCCCAAGACCGACCGCGGCAATAAAAGCAGCTCCCCGAGAGTTGGCCTCAATAGGATCCTGTCCTCTCCTCACCTGATGATTCATAACATCCGCAAATATCTGACACCAGAGATCTGACTTTGCTCCTCCACCAATGAAACTCAGACTGCCCATGGGTTGACCAATGAACTTTTCCACATAATTAAGGCTCCAACGAGTATTATAGGCCACACCTTCAAGTACAGCACGGGCGATGTGGTCAGCGGTTGTTCTCATGGAGAGATTATGAAAACCGGCCCTTAAAGTTGTACTATCCACAGGTGTCCGCTCACCATTTAGCCATGGTGTAAAAATCAGATTATCGCTCCCAGGTGCAACCCGTCCTGCCATAGCATTTAACTTTTCATAGGGATCACCTTGTTCCTTACCGACAAAAAATTCATTTTTGTGGAGGATTATATTTTTTAAGAGAAACGACAGGCATCCACCAGCGATGTCCTGTTCATTAATGCACTGGTACCTACCGGGGATGGCTGATGGCAGTGATGCGATACTATGAAACATATCTGTTTTTTTAAATGGTACAAGACACTCGACCCATGAAGATGTGCCGATATATACATGGCCTTCAAAGTCCCGCACGGCTCCTGAACCAATAAGGGCCGCCTGGTGGTCTGGAGAACCCAGTACGATTTTTAAATCTTTGCTCAGGCCAAGCTCTTCCGCCAATTCATGCTTTAGGGTACCTAATACATCAATCGATCGGTGGAGCTCTGGAAGTTTATCTCGGTCAATACCCATAGCTTTAACAAGTGAATCACTGTACCTTACATTGTTAATATCGCGGGTATCAGTAACCCAGAAGAGCATAATAGAATCATGGGATGCCGCAAATTCACCGGTAAGCCGCAAGTTAAGATAATCCTTACTCCCCAAAAACTTGTACGTTTTCTCATATACATCAGGGAACTCATTCTTGATCAGGAGAACATGAGCGATGTCATCCTTTCCTGAAAGTTGAGGCCCACCACCAGTGGTCCGAATCCATTTAAATATTTTAAATATATTATATCCGTCAATGGTTGGAAACCCACCGGCCAATTTTTTGATATGGGGTGCGCCGCGTGAATCCATCCATGTAAGACAGTTCATAAGATGTTTACCATCACGGTCCACCGCCACTGTGCTTGAGAATGTACTAGATACCGCTGCACCCACAATCGATTCACTTGAAACAATTCCTTTACCAAGAAGACGCTTTGCTGCTTTCATAAAGGCCCTCCACCAATCGTCCGGATTCTGCTCTGCACCACCGCCAGGTAAAAAATGGGTGGGGGTTGGTTCGAATTCAAAATCAGCAACGCGACCCAGGGTTGTCACCAGGGCTACTTTGAGCCCTGATGTCCCATGATCGATCGCCAGAATATATTCCTCATTCGACTGATTCATTTATACAATTCCAAATTCGGATATATCAATTGGCGTTATATTGCCTTCCTTATCTACCATTTCCAGAATCACACGGCCTTTTGATTCATTACCTTCTTTTGAGCCCGTTATATCGTAAACTTCAGCGGTTGTTTTGAGAAATTCTATTGGAGACAATGCCGCTTCCGGAGGCATAACACCGTTTCCGCTGACCAACCCTCTGTTCATCATTATCACACCCACGGCTGCCGGTATCCCTGTTCCTTCACCCAAGCCTTCGCTTTCAGAAAAAAGGTGGAACCTGAATTCCTTATATTCACCGTTTTTTGTTCCTTTAGTAATAACCGATACGCAGCCCCTCGGGTTATCAAGTCCGGACTCTCTGAGTATCCGTTCTCTCTCCTTTAGTATAAAAGCAACAGTAAAATCATATGGAATAACTTTCTGACCTTTAACATCAACAGCTTCTTTGCTATTCAATCCAAGCCCGCAAAGATCTCGAGTAAGATTATAGTAAGCATTGGGAATTACAGATCCCTTGTTCGTAACCTGCTTAAGTGCCAGATAGCGTGGCAATGTAACCTGTTCAGGATGAGGATAAGGATAAAGGGGAACTTCACCTATCAACGGGAACTCGAATGACTGCCGAAGCGCAATGCCGTCATCCTCAAAATACTTCACGTACTTTAATTCACCATCAAGAAACATGGGACAGTCAATGGTCATACAATGGAAACGATGCCCTATGACACCTTCCCCTTCAACTTTTTCACCCCCGTGGGTATGAAAAATATCAATTGATTCTGTTTCATCCAGCAAAAGATCCGATGATAATTTCCCAAGCAAATTTGTAATGCCGGGTGAGTTACCCATACCCAGAAGGACTTGAATACCAGCATTCTTGACCCTGTCATCCATATCAAGAATTTCCAGGGTAACATCCACATCATCACAGACGTCAACATAGTTGATCTTCTTTTCAAGCACCGCAGAAAGAATTGGTTTTACTGTATTGTAAAAGGGGCCTACACAATTAAGCACAATATCACAGCCATCAATAGCCTTTCGAATACTATCAGGATCCAGCGCATCAACAAAAAGTGCAGAAACGCAGGGATTATTGAGATCCTTCACAAATTGTTCCGCACCATCTATGTTATAGTCTCCAACAACAATTTCTGAAAATTCCTTACTTCGAACCAGTGTTTCTACAGCAACAGAACCAACAGCACCACTTCCGCCAAGTACAATTATTTTTGCCATTTTCATTACCTCCATTTAAATATTCGGTGTTTTCAAAAGAGCATCTTCTATTCTTTCAAATCTGAATCTATTGATTTAAAATTATTATTTAGCAATCAAGGTCTTAATTTCACGGCGAATGTTGTCCACCAGCGTTTCAATCATTCTATCTTTGAGAGTAAGCGGATCAGGGTGCATATAGTTTAGTAATGTATTGTTGTATCCTGAAATATATCCATGAACCAGACTCCAGAGATAAATGACATAAAACTGTGCCTCGTCATCGCTCAAATCCTCCTTTGTCTCCCGGATAGAAGATATAAAAAGATTATGAATTTCTATAGAAATAGTAAGTTCAACACGAGCCAGACGTTCCAAATTTGTGTCAGCATAGTCTTTGTATTTAGGTACTGTCCAGGTAAACATTAAATTATAATAATGGGCCTGGGTTAGACCAAAATCCATATATGCCCGCCCCATGGCAACAAGTCTATCCAAAGGGGTATCCCCACTTTTATAAGCAGACTGACAACTGTCATAAAGGTTCTGAAATCCATTTGCCAGAACCGTAAGATAGAGTTCATCCTTACTATGATAATAATTATAAACAGTTTTTGCTGCTATCCCCAAATGATCACCTAATTTACGCATATTGAATTTTCCAAATCCTTCAGCGTTAATAAGGTCTACGGCTTTTTTCATAATGTTCTTTTTCACTGCTTCAATTTCTTCCTGACTTCTGGCTGGGCGAGGCATATGGAATTCCTTATAATTAATTATAAAAAAAAGAATCGATCGCACCATTAATGTCTTATTTGTTTCTTAATGATTGGAAAACATGCAACTATAAAGAATGCTGATTTGAATTCTTTTGACAAAACAGTAACAGTTGTTACTTTAATTGTCAAAAAGATAATTAAATAACAAAATTAGCAATAAGAGGTCCGCACCGATCCATTACATATTCTATACTTATCACCGATATCTATCTATTTTAAATATGATATTTAAATATAAACTTTTTTCGATTTTATAGAAAACCGAGGTTCCCGCTATGTGGTTTCAATTGTCTACATACAAACATATAGGATTTATCACAAATCGATACCATGCCTCAAATTGAAGAAGATTGGTGAGGTTTAAATTATATGTAAGATTTAATATTTAAAGCGTTTATATTGTCTATAATTGCTTAGAATGAGCCCGTGTTTTGGGGAGTCCACTGGCATTTTAAAGACTCTGTCCAGACAAAAGTTGAGCACCCCCACATATGGTATAGAGATTTTTTCAGTTTTGAATTTTTAATTCAACTTTATAACCTTGTGGCAGAAGTCCAGGATGATTTTTCAGATTCAAGTTGATAATATGATAAGATTATTCTCTGGGGATTTAAAAAATTCTTTCCCGGAGTATTGACCAAATTCAAGTTGGTATCAAATAAAGAACATTATGGCAGGCTTTTTTTGATTCAATTTTATTTCCAGAAAATTTGAATTGCTGAAATCTCTTTACAGCCTTTCAAAATATTGCTACGAAATCTTTGTTCTACTTTAAATAACGGGTCGGATAATATTCAAATTTTCACGATATCCAGACCTGTACAAGTACTTGTTGTACGAATGCAGAAAGATAAAGGAGGAGCATCATGGATATTCAGACACTAACAGCATTCTTTATGTGGTGTACAATCATAAATGGAGCCCTGTTGGTCCTCTGGACCACAATGTGTATATTGGCCCCGGATTTGGTGTGCCGTACGCAAAGCAAATGGTTTCCCATTCCCCGAGAAACCTTCAACGTGGTTATGTACTCGTTCCTCGGGTTGTTCAAAATCGTCTTTCTGGTCCTCAATGTCGTTCCCTACGTGGCTCTGCTGATCGTCGGATAAAAAGGAGCATCCAACAAAGCCTTGCACTTGACGGCTATTCCATTGCGCTCCATAGCAGCAAGTGAAGGCAGGCGTTGGGAAAATATAAATGATTAGAAAAGCAAACGAATCAGATTGCATCAACTACTGAAGAACATTTCAAAACAATTTTATCTTGACTCAGGTCTTAATATGGACTAAATTAAGGTCAAACAAATTATGAGGAACAGCATGAAACTCAGTGAATCTGTAAAGCCCATCAGCTATTTTAAAGCACACGCTTCGGAAATCGTCCGGCAAATAGTGAATAGCCGGCAACCCATGGTTATCACCCAGAATGGGGAAGCCAAAGCGATTCTCCAGGACCTTGTCCAGTATGAACAGACCCAGGAAAGTCTCGCCATGTTAAAAATGCTGGCCCAAAGCCAAAATAGCCTTAGAAAGGGGGATCACCGACCTGCTGCCGATGTTTTCAGCGATTTGAAAAAGAAAACTCTGGAAAACCAATCTGAATGAAATATAATGTTCATATCATTTCTGATGCGGGAAAAGATCTTTTTGAAATTTATGATTATATAAAAAAATCCGGATACCAGCAAAACGCAGGAAATATTTTCTTAAAAATTGAAACAGCCTGCCAAAACCTGTCATTTAATCCGGAAAAAGGTCACTATCCTCCAGAGCTTCAACAAATTGACGTGTATGAATATCGCGAAATTCATGTGAAAGTCTACCGCATTATCTACCAGATTATCGAAGCAGATGTTTTTGTCCATTGTATCTTTGACGGCAGGCGAAATATCCCGGAAATACTTCAGCAACGGAATTTGAGATAGGACGTTTCTTTGAACAGAGTCAGAAAAGGACCCTTCGTGTAAACCCAAAGCTATTCTTGTATAAACAGACCTTTTACAAAGGGGGGAATATTTGCTTTTACTGGTGGATATCCCTCTTTTTCGATATATCAATATAATTTTTTAATATATTAACTCTTAATGATAAGAATATTTAAAATCAAAATTACAATATTTATTCCATGAGCTATTGATGATAAGCTGGCGACATGATACAGAACCAATAGGGTTTTTAAATTAAAACAAACCATCGTAACAAACTGCGTAAATGGAATGGAGAGAGGAACATGGATTCGTCCAAACAATTTGGACAATTGCTTACGGTCGATTTGGATTCAGGGAAGTGCTCTCATTTAATATCTCCTGAAATTGATATATCGGTTATCGGCGGGCGCGGGTTTAATATCTGGTATCTGTATCATCATCTTCCTTCGGGGATTGATCCTTTGGGGCCGGAAAATTTACTGCTGATTTCCTGCGGCCTTCTCACCGGGTCTTCTGCCCCTACCTCTGCGCGGCTGCACATTAATGCCCTATCTCCTTTAACCGGAATATTGGGAAGCTCAAATATTGGCGGGTATGCAGGTGCCTGGCTCAGGTCCTGTAATATTGCTTCCATCGTAATTGCAGGAAAATCGCCGAAACCCGTTTACCTATTTATTGATTCCGATGGTGCGCGATTTAAAGATGCATCCCATCTTTGGGGATGTGATGCTTTTGAGAGCCAGGAGTTGATCCAGCAGGCCCATCCCAATGACCGGTTAAAAGTTCTGGCCATTGGGCCGGCAGGCGAGAAGAACGTAAGGTTTGCAACCATTATGACCGAACGGGACCATGCCGCCGGCAGAACCGGAATGGGGTCGGTGATGGGATCAAAAAATCTTAAAGCCATTGTGATTGCCAAGGGAAGCCATAAATATTTCCCAGCGGTAAGTCCTGCCCAGAAACGAACAATCAAAGACTATGCCTCAAAAATTAGGACCTCAAGTGAATTTGGATTTTTCTCAAAATATGGCGGGGCAGGGTATGTTGAATGGGCCAACGATCTGGGTATCATGGGGTGCAAAAATTACAGCAAAACAGGAGCCGGCCCCTTTGAACGAATAGATGGCCGGCAGCTTGAGAAAAATATTACACGCGTCTCCGGCTGTTATCGATGTCCGGTGCAGTGTAAGGCAGATCTCAAATTAGAGGGGACGGACCCGGGCACGCGGTTTACACGACCCGAGTTTGAACCAATGATCAATCTGGGGGCCAAATGCGGCCTTGCGGATCTTCACCAGATCGTTCGGCTGGACAACCTTTGCAGCCGTCTGGGGGTGGACAGCACCTCTGCTGCTTCTGTGATTGCCTTTGCCATGGACCTGTTTGAACGAAACATATTGCCGGAACACCTAAAGGGTGACCTGGATCTTTCCTGGGGAAATGCCGATGTCATGGAGACATTGATCTACCAGATGGTTGAGGGCAAAGGCCTGGGTAAAATATTGTGCCTTGGCGTCCGAAGGGCTGCCGAGATTATCGGGAATGGGGCCGACGCCTATGCCGCCCATGTCAAGGGGCTGGAACTAACCGCCTACCATCCTTCCGCCATCATGGGAACGGCGCTTGGGTATGCTGTGTCCAGCCGGGGGGGAGATTATAACAATATATATGCATCCCTTGAATACAGCTGGACAGAGGCCGAGGCAACCAAAGAATTCGGGACAAAAGAAGCGGTCAATATCAAGTCCATTAAGGCAAAAGGATTTCTCATAAAAAAGGCGGTTATCGCCAATATCGTCATCGACTGCCTGGGTATCTGCAAGGTCCCGGTGTTATCACTTTTAAAATCCTTTAATCTTGAAAACGAAGTGATGCTGATCAATGGATTGATGGGGCTGAATTTGACAAAAGAAGACCTCTTTGATGCTGGACAAAAAATTGCAACCCTTGAGAAGTGCTTTAATCTTCGACATTCAACACAAGGCAGTGTGGATACACTTCCGGAGATGTTTATCAGCAAGCAAGGCGATCAGGGCTTAACCCGACAAAATTTTGAACATATGTTAACAGAATATTATGCCGCCATGGGGTGGGATGAAAAGGGAATTCCCCCGGAATCGGCCTAGGCAGAAACAATAATAGATACAATAGACAATAATTTTTTCACAGCGGAGGTCCTAAAACGTGATTCAGTCTTCAAATATTCAAACCAGAGCCGTTGGGATGAAAATCCTAACCGAAGACCAGATCTGGGAAATCAAACAGGCTGCCTTTGATATAGTTGAAAAGGTGGGGTTTAAATGCCAGCACAAAGGCGTTCACAAGATGATGAAACAAGCCGGTGCCCGGATAAAAGAAAACAATATTAAAATACCCCGGCATATTGTTGAAGCCTGCCTGGTGACAACTCCCAAGGGCTGGACCATCTATGACAGGAACGGACGGCGGGCCATGGAAGTGGAAGGGGAAAAAAGCCATTACGGCACCTCCACTGCCAGTCCCTTTACACGGGATGCATTTACCGGTGAAATCCGCAAGACATTGCTCACCGACATCGCCCTGGGTGCAAAGGTGGCTGATTCTCTTGCCGGCATTGATTTTGTCATGCCCATGGGAACTGCCCAGGATGTGCCCGCAGATGCGGCAGAAGTCCATGAATTTGAAGCCATGGTTTCCAACACCACCAAACCCTCTGTGTTTATCGGCTACACCGCCCTTGGCTGTGAATATGTTTACGAGATGGCCGCTGTAATTGCAGGAGGCCAGGAGAATTTAAGCGAGAAACCCTTTCTGATTGCCTACCCCGAAGCCATTGCACCGCTTTTTTTCCCCAACGAAGTCATTGAACGGATCTTTGTGGCAGCCGACCGGTTTATGCCCCAACTGCCCGGTTCAACAGTTCAGGCCGGTGCAACAGGGCCGGTTACCTTGGCAGGAGTGATTACCCAGATTACAGCGGAATCACTCGTCCATATCACCATTGCCCAATTGCGCAAAACAGGGTGCCCTGTGGCCATGAGCGGCAATTTGGGTATCCTGGATATGCGGACCGCGCTCATGGCAATGGGGGCGCCGGAAAACAACCTGGCCCTGGCTGCCCAGGCAGAGGTGGCGAGTTCCTTCGGCCTTCCCTCCTGGGGACTGGCCGGTGCAACCGATTCAAAAATGCTCGACGCCCAGTCCGGCCTTGAAAGTGCTTTTTCCATCTTAAGCCAGGGACTCTCCGGCCTCAACCTGATCCATGATGTGGGCTATATGGCGGCGGGAATGGCTTGTTCCCTCGAACAGCTGGTCATGAGCAACGAAATTATCGGCATGACCAAACGATTTGTTGACGGGATAACGGTAACCAGGGAAACCATTGCCAGACAAATCATCGAAGATGTCGGGCCCGGGGGTCATTTTTTGGTGCAGCAGCATACCATGGACCATTTTAGACAAGAACTGTGGACATCCAAACTGCTGAACCGCCAGACCATTGATGCCTGGAAGGCGTCAGGGGAACCCTCCATGGAAGACAGGGTAAAACAAGAGGTTCGGAAAATTTCCGAAACACACACCCCGGAACCCCTGAGCGACAAAATCCTATCAGAGCTGGATCGATTGAAAAAGGAAGGAGAAAGGGAAATCCTTGCCAAATTGGAAAAAGGATAACCCCAAACAATAAATAATGGACCAAAATGATGAATAAACCTCATCCAGCGGGTTGCACTATTAAGAAGAAAATTGGAGAAACGAATGACCGAAAAAAAATATGATGCCATTATCATTGGTACAGGAATTATCGGCAACAGCATCGCCTATGAAATGGCCTTAAAGGGATATAAAACACTGAGTGTGGACAAGCTGAGCGGGTCCGGGTTTGGATCAACCTCGGGCAGTTGCGCTGTAATCCGGCTTTATTACTCATCTGCCGAGGGGGTGGCCCTTGCCCGGGAAGGGTATTACTACTGGCTTGACTGGCCCAGGTATATAAATGCCGTTGATCCCGACGGGCTGGCTTATTATCGAAATACCGGTGCCATGGTCTTTAAATCCTCTGTCAACAACAACCTGGTCAATGTGATGGCCTCCCTGGATGAACTGGGGATTGGATACCTGGACCTTTCCCCGGAACAGATGAAACCCTATCTTCCCCCCAATGCAGACCTTCATTCCTTTTATCCCCAAAAACTGATGGATGACCCGGAATTTGGGGCTCCCACATGCGATAGCATTAACGGAGCGGTCTTTGTGCCTGAATGCGGATATGTCAATGATCCCAAACTGTCCACCCATAACGTGGAAATGGCCGCCAGAAAGGTGGGGGGAGATTTTTTGTTCAACGCCCAAGTGACAGATATCCTGAAAAAAGACGGACGTGCGGCAGGGATTGTCCTCAAAGATGGACAAACCATCCATGCGCCGGTGGTGATCAATGTGGCTGGCCCCCATTCCTATCTTATTAATCGGATGGCCGGGGTGGAAGATCAAATGAAGATTAAAACAAGGGCCCTTCGGGTGGAAGTGGCCCATGTCCCAAGTCCCGAAGGCGTGGACTGGGAAAAGAACGGTATCATTACCTCGGACAGCGATACCGGTGTGTATACCCGGCCTGAAACCGGGAACCATTTTCTGATCGGCAGCGAAGAGCCCGAATGCGATCCATTGGATTATGTGAATCCCGACGATTATAACCTTGAGTTTACCAACCAGGCCAGAACCCAGGCCATGCGTGAAGCCATGCGGGTTCCGGATTTGCCCATCCCCAACCAATCCCAGGGCGTGGTGGATCTGTATGATGTTTCCGATGACTGGTATCCCATTTACGATAAATCCAGCCTGCCGGGATTTTATCTGGCCATCGGCACCAGCGGCAATCAGTATAAAAATGCCCCGGTGGTCGGTGCCTTTATGTCGGAATTGGTTGAATACTGTGAACAGGGCAATGACCATGATGTGACCCCATATCAGTATAAAATGAAATATCTGAAACGCACACTGGACATTGGTTTTTTCAGCAGAAACCGTGAAATCAACAAAGAATCCAGCTTTTCGGTTATCGGATAAAATGCCGGATAACAGATCTGATAAGATCTCGGATAATACCTTAAAAGATCTGGCGCGGTTTGTTCAGGCCCCCCAATTCATTCTGCCCTGGCTGGACCGTTTCTATGAGCCTGGTGAAATCAAGATCCTGGGAGCGGTTCAACAGACGTCCATGGATGCCCAAACGTTTCAAAAAAAGTTTGGCCTGGGTCATGATGAATTGGCGCGGTTGTTTAAAAGAGGGGTTCTGGGTAAAAACAAACAAGGAGATTTGATACTGGCGGATTTTCATGTCCGATTTGATATCTGGGCCCTGTTTGAAGGGTTCAAGGATCTTCCCGACGAAATCCGAAACCAGCTGAACCGGTGGGAGCTATATCACTACATCGCATCCCATGAATCCCATGTGGTGCAGTTACAAACAACAGGCATGCCAGACCCTGGTGTGGTAACCCCCCGGTATTTGCTCATGGATGAGGCCTTTGCTGTGCTGGATCAGGTGGAACGAATTTATTTGTGGCCCTGTAATTGTCGTTCCATGATCAATGGGTGCAGCAAGCCTATCTATACCTGTTTGAGGTTTGACAACAGTCAGGGCCAAGGGGTTGAGATCAGCCGGGAGCGTGCAAAACAGATTATAGTCCTTGCCAACAAAAAAGGATTGATGCAATCGGGAGAGTTGGGCTATGATGACAGGGGCAAATTGATGGGGGCCATTTGTAATTGCTGCCCTGACTGCTGCTTTCCCCATTTGCTGGCCCGTGAAAAATGCGTAGAAAAAATCTGGCCCCTGAGCCGTTACCTAGCCCAATGGCATGAACAGGACTGCAGTTTTTGCGGGCTGTGTGCAAAAAGATGTCCCTTTGACGCCTTTACCTATGACCGACAAGCTGCTGAGAAAAGTAAGCGGCTGGCGTTTTATGAAGATCTTTGCAGGGGATGCGGACTTTGTGCCGTAACTTGCCCGGAAAAGGCCATTGAGATGAAGAAGATATGACACGAGAAGATGGGACGAACGTGCAGATTCCAAAATATCCCACTGGTTACGGCAGGATCAAATTTCCCATGTGTTGTGGTGAGGACATGAGCTGTAGGACTGGCTAATAATCGAATGGCTTGACTTTACCCTGTTATCTTTACTAAGTAAAAGATCAGAATAATTGATTGATTTACATGTAAGCAGGTTTATTTCTAACTATTTTAAATTTTTGGGGAGGAATCAAATTATGGCTGAAAAAAAAGACAATCTGTCAACAAAAAGAGTACATCCCGGTGTCAAGGAAATGGAAAAAAGTCTGGAAAAAGGTACCTGTTCCCGGCGTGAATTTTTACGAACCACCACCTTGCTGGGGATCTCTGCTACAACTGCCTACAGTCTTGCCTCGGCAATACTGGGCAAAGACATTCTACCAGATCTGATTTCCACCGCCCATGCCGGCCAGAAAAAAGGCGGGGTTTTGAAATATGCCATGCAGGTACAGGAAATGGCAGATCCGGCCACCTGGTCATGGACCCAGAAATCGATTGTCGGCCGTCATATTGTTGAATACCTTGTTATTACAGGGACGGACAATATTACCCGTCCAGGTCTTGCCGAAAGCTGGGAAGCCTCGGATGATTTAAAAACCTGGACCTTCCATCTGCGCAAAGGGGTTAAATGGTCAAATGGTGATGATTTCATCGCCGATGATGTGGTGTTTAATTTTACCCGGTGGCTGGATCCCAAAACCGGATCATCCAACCTGGGTCTGTTCAACGCCATGATTGAAGACAGCGGCGAAAAAGATAAAAAAGGCAATCCCATCAAGCGCATGATCAAAAATGCCGTGGAAAAAGTCGACGATCATACGGTACAGCTGAACCTGAAGTCTGCGGTCCTGGCCATCCCTGAGAACCTTTACAACTATCCCACAGCCATTGTCCACCGTGATTTTGAAAAACAGGGCGGGGATCTGACCAAAAATCCAGTTGGCACTGGGCCCTATATGCTTTCTGAGTTTAAAGTCGGTGAAATAGCCGTATTGAAAAAACGAAATGAACCCTATTGGGGCGGGGAAGTTTTTCTGGATGAGATCCGGGTCATTGATCTGGGTGAAGATCCTGGCGCCTATCTGGCCGCCATTGCATCCAAACAGGTGGATGTCCTTTACAATCTCGATTTGACAACACTTGCAGCCGCTAAAAATATACCGGGGATCAAGGTGGTCTCCATTCCCTCTACACAGACGGGTGTGATTCGTATGAAGGTCACCAAGAAACCCTTTGACGACATCCGGATTCGACAGGCAGTTCAAAAATGTTGTGATGCTAAACGGCAGCTGGATATCGCCCATCAGGGACTGGGGATTGAAGCGGAACACCATCATGTGGCCACCATTCATCCCGAGTATTTTAAACTGCCGCCGTTTAAACAGGATATTGCCGGGGCTAAAAAACTGCTCAAGGAAGCCGGGTATCCCGATGGTATTGATATCACCTGCACCGTCGGAAACACAGATGGGGTATGGGAACAGAATTCCGTTGCCGTTCTCAAGGAAGACTGTGCCAAAGCCGGCATCAACATAAAAATGAATGTCATGCCCATGGCGCAGTACTGGGATATCTGGACAAGTTCACCCTTCAGTCTCACTTCCTGGACCCACCGGCCTCTGGCGGTCATGGTTCTGGGTCTGGCCTATCGTGCCGGGGTGCCCTGGAATGAATCCAGCTATAATAATCCAAAGTTTGATGCTGCCCTTAACGAAGCAGAAGCCACTTTGAACGTGGAAGCTCGTCGGGTCAAAATGGAGAAAGTTGAAAAAATTCTCCAGGATGATGCGGTCATGGTACAGCCGTTTTTCAGGTCTGTTTTCACCGCTGTTTCAGATAAGGTGGTCGGTTTTGAAATGGATCCGGTTCGGTACTACCGCTTTCACAAGGTCTCCCTGGCTTAATCTGTTCCTCTGTGTAATTTGTTTCTGTTGTGTTATATTGGGTAAGGGGTCTTGTGATACCCCTTACCCTCCATCAAGTTAGGTTTCGCATTAAGGAGTCAAGATGGCCCTACTGCTGTTAAAGCGTTTCGGATTTATGGTTTTTACCATGATTGTCGTATCCATTATTCTGTTCATGCTTTTAGAAACAGGGCTGACCGGAGATCCTGCCACCCGGGTTCTGGGAAATTTTGCCTCGGATGAACAAAAAGAACTGTGGCGGGACCAGCAGGGATATAACCAGCCGGTTGTCCTGCGGTATGCAAAATGGCTGGGACATTTTGCCACGGGTGACCTTGGCACTTCCATCCGATACAAAGGCCCGGTAAAAGAAGTGCTCCTGCCGCGGTTATGGAATACAGCCATCCTGGGATTCTGGACGTTTGCCATCATGATTCCCTTATCTTTAATCCTGGGGGTGCTGTCCGGAATGAAGGAGGGTTCCCTTCTGGATCGGGGCATATCTGTTTTCGGCATTTTAACCACTTCCGTACCGGAATTTGCAAGTGCTGTATTTTTTTCCGCCCTTTTTGTGTTTGGTTTAAAGTGGCTGCCCGGTACCAGCAGCATGATCAGCGGGTTTGAATTCAAACAACTGATTCTGCCTGTCATGGTATTGGTGGTGTACGACTTTGGATATGTTGCCCGCATGACAAGGGCATCCATGGCTGAAGTGATGACCTCTCAATACATCAGAACTGCTGTATTAAAGGGCCTTCCCTATAAACAGGTGATTATCAGACATGCGCTGCGCAATGCATTGATCGCCCCGTTTACTGTTATCATGCTGCAGATCAACTGGCTGTTATCCGGTGTTATCGTGGTTGAATTCTTTTTTGCCTATAAAGGGTTTGGGGCATTGATTTTGGAAGCGTCTTTGAACAATGACATTGCCCTTTTGGAAGCCTGCGCCATGGTGGCGGTGGTGGTGGCGGTGGGTTCCCAGACCATTGCAGATATCGGCTATACCTTTCTTAATCCGCGCATCCGTTTCAGCTAAGGAGATACGATGACGAGTCAATCGATGAGTAAAATGCCTTCAGTGAAATTTGGTGCCGGGATATGGCGTGCCATAAAATCTATTGGACTTCTGCGGGAAAGCTGGGTGGGAATGATGGGTGCATCTCTGGTGCTTTTCTGGGTCCTCGTGGCTGTTTTTGCCCCTTGGATCGCACACTTTGATCCCAACGCATCTATTCAGCCGTTTGCCAAACCCGGAACAATGTCCAGTTTCGGTTATACATTTTGGCTGGGCACGGATCATATGGGCCGCGATCTTTTGTCCCGCATTGTATGGGGATCGCGTACGGTCCTTTTCTATGCTCCCCTGGCCACTTTGAGTGCCTATACCGTAGGAATTTTAATGGGACTCCAGGCCGGATACCGGGGGGGGCTGGTGGATGATATCCTTTCCCGTATTTCAGATATTATTTTATCTTTTCCTGTTCTGGTCCTCTATATTATTGTAATTGCCACCATCGGAGCATCTGGTTTCAATATCGTTATAGCCATTACCTTTGCATCCTCACCGGGGATCATGCGCATCGTCAGGGGACTTGTCCTGGATCTTCGCAACCGGGACTATGTGGCGGCCGCCCAGACCCGGGGGGAATCCGACTGGCGGATCATGCTGTTTGAAATCCTCCCCAATGCCCGAGGGCCCTTAATTGTGGATGCCTGCCTGCGTCTTGGGTATGTCATCATTACCATTGGGGTGCTTGGATTTTTAGGTCTTGGCCTGCCGCCGCCAGATCCGGACTGGGGCGGGATGGTGAATGAAACGCGCCAGATGGCAATGGTTTTTCCGTATATGACCTTGTTTCCCTGTATAGCCATATCTTCATTGATTTTAGGATTTAATCTGTTAGCAGACGGATTGCGTGAAATTTCATTGCGTGATTAAAGGGTAAAAAAGAATGAATGACACCCAAGAACCGGTACTGGTGTGCAAAGACCTGTGTATTTCTTATTATACAAGGGCCGGCGAAATTCCTGCTGTTGTTGATTTCTCCCTGACGGTAAAACCCGGGGAAACCATTGGCATTGTCGGAGAATCCGGGTGCGGTAAATCAACGGTTGCCATGGCCATCATGCAGTACATGGGAGCCAATGGAGGGATTAAAAGCGGATCCATTACCTTTAAAGGACGGGATTTAACAAAACTGAGTGAAGCTGAACTGCGCAGCATTCGGGGCGCTGAGATCGCAATGATTTACCAGGAGCCGTTTGCGTCTTTAAATCCCAGTCTTAAAATCAGTACCCAGCTCATGGAAGTTCCCCTGGCCCATGAAAACATTTCCAAAGAGGAGGCCCGGGAACGATCCATACAAATGCTTAGGGATGTCAAGCTGCCTGACCCGGAACGGTTGATGAACGCCTATCCTCACCAGTTGTCCGGCGGCCAGCAGCAGCGGGTTGTTATTGCCATGGGGCTTTTATCCAAGCCATCTCTGTTATTGCTGGATGAACCGACGACGGCTCTGGATGTTACTGTCGAGGCAGGGATTGTCAGCCTGATTGCAGATATCAGTAAAAAATTTGGGACATCCCAGATCTATATTTCCCACAATTTGGGACTGATTTTAGAAACCTGCGACCGGGTATTTGTCATGTATTCGGGTGAAGTTGTTGAAGAAGGCACCATAGAGTCCCTTTTTAAATCACCCAGACACCCGTATACCCACGGTCTTTTTTCGTGTATTCCCCTGCCCACAACAGATAAGAATGCCGCTCCCTTGAAACCAATCCGGGGTCAGCTGCCCCTGCCCTTTGAACGGCCCGCGGGATGCTATTTCGGTCCCCGGTGTGATCATTTCAAACAAGAGCTTTGTGATCAGGACCATTTTCGAATGGCGGTTGTTGAAGGAGGGGCATCGGATCATCGTGTCCGCTGCTTAAACTATAACGATATTGATTATGAAAAGGTGGTGTCCGGCGAAAAAATTAAGGAGACCCTTAAAATAGGCAAACGGGTCCTTAACGTTGACAGTATGAAAAAATACTACGAGGTAAAAGATTCCTCATTAACCGCCTTGATTTCAGGTAAAAGTATCCGTTACGTCAAAGCAAATGAAGAATTGAACTTTACGGCCCATGAAAGTGAAACCGTTGCCATTGTTGGGGAATCCGGGTGCGGCAAATCAACCTTTGCCAAAGTTCTCATGGGACTTGAGACAGGAACCGATGGAGAAATCCGCCATAATGGCAAAGATATTTCAGATATTGAGGTTCGGGATCGTTCTACAAAACAGATCCGATCCTTGCAGATGGTCTTTCAAAATCCCTTTGATACCTTGAATCCCAGCCACAGCATCGGTGGACAGATCTCCCGGGTGATCCGGCATTTTGGGGTTGAAACCAATAAAAAGAAAGTGTTTGATCTGGTCATGACCTTGCTGGACACCGTCAAACTGCCCCGGGATTTTTATTTTCGAAAACCCCGGCAGCTGTCCGGCGGCCAGAAACAGCGGATAGGCATTGCCAGGGCATTTGCCGGTAATCCGAGTATTGTCATTGCAGATGAGCCCGTGTCCGCTCTGGATGTGTCTGTTGCCGCTGCAGTTACAGAGTTGTTAATGGATATCCAGCGCGAGCATAAAACCACGCTGCTGTTTATCAGCCATGATTTAAGTGTTGTCCGATATCTCGCGGATCGGATTGTGGTCATGTATCTGGGACATATCCTTGAAAGAGGCACCACAGAAGAGATCTTTGCGCCGCCTTATCACCCGTATACAGAAGCCCTGCTATCTGCAGTCCCCATTGCTGATCCGGACATAACCAAACGGAGAATCGTTCTGGAAGGGGATTTGCCCAGTGCCATGAAACCCCCGGAAGGATGCCCGTTCTGTACCCGCTGCCACCGGAGAATCGGTGAAATCTGTGACCTTGAAACGCCGCCGGAACAACTGGTGAAGGATCGCCATGTCATCAAATGCCATATCTCCATTGAAGAACTGAGCAAAATAGCGCCGGTCATCCGAATGCCAAAATCCGTCGACCCGATTCAAGCATAATAGCTGTCAGATGATGAACCCGTACCAGAAAAAAGACAAAGAGATGTTACTGGGACTGCATACCTATAGTTTATGCCTGCATGGGATCGGCCAGGCATGGGCAGGGTTCAAACTGCCTTGGGAGCGACAACTGAGTACCTTTGAACTTTTTGACCTGGGAATCGAACTGGGACTGGACGGGTTTCATCTGGATGATGGGGTGCTCGAAACACTGGATACTTCTTTTCTCAAGGAAGTGGGGGCTGCTGCAGCAGAAAAAAATCTGTATCTTGAATATAACATGTCTCTGGATCTGGGGCAGTTTGGCATCGGCATCCAGCATGATGTGATCGAGGCGGTACACACGGCACAGGCCATGGGAGCAGATGTGGTTAAAATCAGCATGGATCTGCCCAGACCCCGTCCCCGGGCCGGCAGCAGGTTTCATCCAGCGGTCATGCCCTTTTTGAAGGAAACCGTCCGGCATCTGCAAGAGGCGTCACCCTTGGCAGAGAGCCATGGCATCCGCCTGGCCCTTGAAAATCATTGTGACAGTTTTTCAGAAGAAATCCTCTGGGTGATTGAACAGGTGAATCACCCGTTTGTCGGTGCCTGTATTGATACGGTGAATGCCTGGCACATGGCCGAAGATCCCATGAGAGCAATTGAAAATCTTGCGCCTGTTGCATTTACCAATCATTTCAGGGATGACCGGATTGACTTTCACCGGGATGGGTTCAAGGTCAGCGGGGTGGCTGTGGGGGATGGGGATATTGACATGAAACAGGCATATACCCTGCTTAAAACAAAATCCCCGGGCCATCGGATCAATATCGAAACCGAGATGGGGATCAGTCTTGCGAACAGAGACGAAGCCCTAACTCTCGAAATTGAAACGATTAAAAGAAGTATTCACTTTTGCCGAACCCAGCTGAACATTGGCAAAAGCCGCTGAAATGATGGATTGATTTTACGAACGGATTGAGAACGGATAACAGATATGAGCATGCCGGATATCGCTAAACAGATCCACAATGCCTCTCTGGAGATTTTAAATGATCCCGGGGTTTGCCTTCATGACCCCCTTGTTTTGAAAAAACTCAAGGGGCAGGGAATAGGGATGGAAGGAGAGCGGGTCCGATTTTCTGAAGACCTGGTGATGGCATGCCTTGAGACTGCTCCACCCACCTTTTCCTTAACCGGGCAAAATACTGCGCGCAGCATTTCCATCGGTCATAACAGCCGCTGCATTGCCCCGGCCTATGGTGCACCGGAAGTGGTCACCGCGGATCATCAGGTCCGGCCGGCCTGCTTTGAGGATTACATCCGTATTTTAAAGCTGGTTCAGACCACTGACCTGCTGCACCTCAACGGGGGCATACTGGTCCAACCTTGTGATCTTGACGCCGATCTGGCAAATCTTTCAATGATATATGCGGCGCTGAGCCTGTCAGACAAACCACTTCTGGGTATTCAGGGAACGGCATCCCAGGTTCGACAGATCATGGCGCTTGGCTGCATCGCCTTTGGTGGGGAGACTGAATTTAAACGAAAACCCCGGTTTCTTTTTTTGGTGAATACGCTGAGCCCCCTCCAGATGGATTCCAATTCCCTGGCCACATTGCGCATCTGCGCGGAATACAACCAGGCAGCCATCATCACTCCCGGCGTCATGTTTGGATCCACCTCCCCTATAACCCCTGCCGGCAGCATGGTCCAGGCCAATGCGGAATTCCTGGCCGGTCTGTGCATGACCCAAATTTTTTCCCCGGGCATGCCTGTGGTGTATGGATGCCTTGGATCCCCTGCCGATCTGAGAACCGGCGGTCTCTCACTTGCATCCCCCTCCCGGTATGCCTTTAAACAGATGGCAACCCTGATGGCCCAAGAATACAACCTGCCCAACCGGGGGATCGGCGCCGTGACCGATGCGGGTCAGGTTTCCGTACAGAGCGGGTATGAGGCCATGCTTGCCTTGAGCAGTGATTATCAGAATCGTACCAGTCTTATTGTTCACGGGGCCGGCATATTGAACCGTCTCCTGCAGTTCAGTTTTGAACAATTCATGGTGGATCTGGAAATCATTCGAATGCTGAACAAAAAGCATGAAACCCTTGAGGTTGATGCGACATCCCTTTCTCTGGATGTTATCCGACAGGCCGGACCAGGGGGGGAGTTTCTGACCAGCCCCCATACACTGAAACACTGTCGAACCCTGTTGTTTCAGCCGGAACTCTCCCCAACCGGGCCGGCTGACCCGAAGATCTACCAAGATCGGTTGGCGCTTTTGATTGAAAAGGGGCTCATCCGGCTGGAAAAAAATTATCAGGTGCCGGATATGCCGGTTCATATTCAGCAGGAAATGGAGGATTATATTAAGGGCTGTGGCGTTTCTTCACTGATTTGTGACCAGGTGCGGTCAGCCCGACGATAACGTTCGAAATCATGCTCTAAAGGAGGGAGGAGGATGCATCAAAACAGGGATTTCGGTATCACTGGTATCCGGGGCAGAAATGTGCATTGTTCGGGCATGGGTCTGGGGATTATCCTTCTGGATGAGACCTATCCGGGTTTTCCCGGGGATGTGAGAAACCCCAGTGCCTTTGGCTATCCCATCCAGTATGAGGTGGCCCGGGGACTGGATATTAAAAAACTGATTCATGACACAGACAAAACGCAATATCTTGACACCATCCTGAGGGCCGCATTAAATCTTCAGAAAATGGGCTGCCGCGCCATTGCAGCCGAATGCGGATATTTTGCCTATTTTCAAAAAGAGGTGGCTGCCCGGCTGGACGTTCCGGTATTTATGTCCAGCCTGCTGCAGGTTTCCTGGGCCCAGTCCATTATTAATCCGGATCATGTGGTGGGAATTCTCATGTCCTCCAAAGCCTCTCTGCTGGAAAAACATCTCGCAGGTGCCGGGATTCAGCCCGGCACCAATTATGTGGTGGGGGATGCCATGGATGAGGGTCAATGCCCGGAATTTGAAAATCTCTGGACAGAAGGACTGAGACCGGAAATCCCCCAGGCAGATTATCAGCGGGCTGAAACAGATTTTGTCAGAACAGCTGTGACATTTTATGAAAACCACCCGAATATGGGTGCCATGGTGCTGGAGTGTACGGGTTTTCCCCCCTTTGCCAGGGCCGTGCAGAGACAGATCAACATTCCGATTTTCAGCTGGGGGACTTTGCTGGATTATGCCTATTCCGTCGTCTCTCACAGGGATTACTACGGACATGTTTAAGGAAATATAATTTCACTCTTGGTTTTCCCCAGTTTATATTTCCAATCCGCTATTTTCCAGCAGGGTTGTAAGGGCCGGTATGATCTCCAATGCATCTCCCACCACATAATAGTCACAGTTTGACATGATAAAGGCATTCTCATCCACATTGACGGCAATCACCATGCCCGCAGTTTTCATGCCGGCATAATGCTGGACAGACCCGGATATACCGCAGGCAATATAGACCCTGGGGTTTACCTTTTCACCGGTCTGACCCACCTGCATGGAATAGGGAACCCAGCCGGAATCCACCGGCACCCGTGAAGAAGCGACAGCAGCATTCAGGCGCTCTGCACAACGGGTAAGGAGGGAAAAATTTTCACTATTTTTCATTCCCCGTCCTCCGGCAATGATCACATCCGCCTCGACAAGATTTATTTTTGTACTATCGTCGATTTCGCCTGTTTTAATAACCCTGAAACCGTCCGAAACCAAGTGCCTTCCGTCAAAGGTTATTATTTTTGCAGAATCAGGAGACGTAACAGGTTCGATTGAATTGGGCCTTATGCCAAACACAAGAAGGGTACCTGTCAGACGTATCCTGGCAATGGTTTTGCCTGAATACTGGGAGGTCAGTGCCATATTTTTCTCAAGATCAACATCCGAACAATCCATAACCAAAGGGGCATCCGCCAGGGAGGCAATCCGGGGCAAAATGTCCTTGCCCTGGGCGGTTGAAAGGCCGAACACCACAGATATGCCATAGGCTTTAACAGCATCTACCAAGGCTTTCGCCTTGATAACCGGGTTATTTTGTCCATTATCTGGTAGCACAACCGAAATGATCGTTGTGATACCGTATGATTCCAAGTCCTTTTTCAGGGTGTCCGCCGCCCCCATGACAAAGGCAAACAAGCGGGTATCTCCAGCCCTTGCCAGGGTAATCATTCCAAAATTGCTCGCTTTTATTTTACCCTTCTCCACTTCTATGATGATACCGATATTTTTCATCATATTACCTTTGCTTCTCGTTTAAGAATTTGTATGATTTTCCCTGCGATTTCATCTGGATTGCCGGTTATCTCTCGTGGCTTCCGGGTCTGCTCAAGGGGTTCAAGTTCAACAATATCCATCCCCCCCGGCAAGACGCCAATATTCAGATCGGCAAAGGCAATTTCTTGTATGGGTTTTTTCTTGGATTTAACCACATTGCGAAAGGTCGGATATATGGGTATGTTCAAGCCCCTTCCCGCACCAATCAAGCAGGGTAAAGACATTTCATAGGTATTCAAGAGTCCGCCGGATAGTTCGCAGTCAACAAGAACATGGTCCAGGGCAGGGTCACCCTCAATATCAAG
>Ga0307929_1000952_pt1 | contig 24915 bp, 19 predicted proteins | sample AceLakmetage1330_FD_203160 | JGI IMG/M metagenome (GOLD analysis project Ga0307929, IMG submission 203160) | Saline water microbial communities from Ace Lake, Antarctica - #1330 | ecosystem: Environmental > Aquatic > Non-marine Saline and Alkaline > Saline | place: Antarctica: Ace Lake...
CAAAGGGTAATGCTGCCTCCGGCAGGATCGGCGAGTGCAGAGGAGTGCGATTAGGATCGGCGACGCTGACTTTCATGTCCGAAGCCCCTCCCGCAACTCGAAGATTTCCTAATTTGGAACCGCTGAACAATGCTTGAGAAAGAATGTTACTTTTACCCGACACCGCACTCGCTGTAAGGCATGCCCTTACCACGATTAGCGACCCGACGAATCCAGTAAAACCAAAGTGTGTGTAGGGGGGGGGTAAAAAGAAGACAGGCTTGCCATCCGAAATTCAAGCTCTAAAGGAGCTCCCCGCGAAGGGTGGCTTGCCACCTGTAGCTCCGAGGAACGAGGTGCGAAGGGTGGTGCTCGGGAGAGGACTCGAACCTCCACGGGGTTGCCCCCACCAGCCCCTCAAGCTGGCGTGTCTGCCATTTCACCACCCGAGCATGTTCTGAAACGAATGAGCGGCACCATATCGCAGGGCCTAGGTCAGTTCAAGCTCTTTGTCAAATGCGCCCCTTCAGCACACCAAAGCCCATTTCAGCTTTCAGCTTTTCGCCCTTTCAGCCTTTCCGTACACGGGAAGCACCACGCCAAGCAGGAATATCGAACCCGTAACCACCACAGGAAGCCCTATCTCCTTCGCCCACACCTCGGCAGCATCCAAAGCTGCCTCCCTCTCGGAAGCCTCAACCTCAATCCCAAAGCTTTTAACCGTATGGACGAGACGATCAGACGCAATATTGCGTTCATTGGGAATCGGGACAACCCAGACGCGCTGTGCGACTGCGACCAATTGCTTGACCACCCCCACAACATCCTTATCGTCACACATTCCAAGCACAACGCCTACGCGCTTAATTCCGTTGCGCTTCAGAACCGCAACCAACGCCTTGGCACCATCGGGGTTGTGCGCTGCATCCGCTATCACACAAGGATCCGCTTTCAACAACTCGCAACGTCCGGGCCAACAAACCGACTCAATCCCCGCTTTAAGAGCCTTAGCATCTGGCGACACGCCAAGAAGATCGCACAACACATCAACCGTCGTCATCGACACACCCAGATTCTCAAGCTGATGGTCTCCCAACAATGGAAAGCGTGCCGTCAGGCTTAAACCATCCGCACCACTGATCCGAACCTTCTGTCCCCGCAAGTCGCCAGAAAGCCGCGTAACACTCATAGCATCCTCTGCCATTGTGAAAGGACATTGAAGCGAAAGCGCCGTCGCACGCAACACCTCTACAACGCCCGGCTGCTGCGGAGCCGACACAACGGGGCGGCCTGGCTTGATAATTCCCGCCTTCTCGCCGGCAATCGCTTCAAGCGTATCGCCAAGGTGTGCCGCGTGATCATCAGCAATACGCGTAATCACGCTAATCAACGGAGTCACCACATTCGTAGCATCAAGCCGTCCACCCAATCCTGTTTCGATGACGGCAATCTTCACACCTGCCCGGCGAAAACACTCAAAAGCCAAAACCGTTGTGATTTCAAAGAATGTTGTTTCATGACCCTGTTCAGCAAGAACGGCATCAGAAGCCTTCTCACAAACCGCAAGCGCCTCGACGAGCTCGGAATCAGAAAGCGGAACGCCGTTCACACAAACCCGTTCATTGAAACGAACCAAATGCGGCGAGGTATAAACACCCACACGCAATCCACACGCCTGCAACACAGCCGCAACAGTAGCGCACACCGACCCCTTACCATTGGTGCCGGCCACATGAATCACACCATACTGCTTTTCCGGATTTCCCAGAAGTTCACACATCCGGCGCACAGGATCCAACCCCAACTTTATCCCAAACTGCCGCCGCGCATACAACCGCCCCAACGCAGTCTCCAAATCAGTTTTTTTCGTCATGCATTCCATTTCAAAATTTCAGCTTTTAGCTTTCTAAAATTCGGTTTTGGCATCTTGCTCGGCGATCTGCTTCTCCTTATGGCTGTAGACCGTGCCAGTGAGGGTAACGCGCCACGAGTGTGCAACCTATCGCGAGACCGGCCAGACAGATTGCAGCACGAATCCATCGACCGATTGAATGAAGTAAAAGCGGGTTCATGGCTCCCTGACTCTTTAAGGCGCGACCCGGCCTAGAGGTGTAGAAATGGTCTCATAGTACACGGCTTCATGGTTCGACAGCTTGCCCTGCCGAATGAGAATGTCTAGCTTTTTCAGATCCACGTTGCGAGAAATTCCGGGTGAGCCCAGGACGGTGGACACAGGGACCGATGGGCGCGGCTCGCGCCAGGGACCAAGCACATCGCATGCGATGAGTCCTGCAATGAGCACGAGCGCGGCCAGGCAGAGCATGCCCCAGGGGTTCGTGAGGACGCGTGAGGACATCTGCCCGATCTGTGCGCGCTCCCTGGTCCCCGGCGTACGGCAACGGTCGCAGCAGATACAGTCCAGATCACGCGTGTCGGTGATGCCGTAGACGCAAAGCTTCGGATGGCGTTTCGGCAAGAAACGCCAAAGTCCCTGCACCCCATTCAACAACGATAGAAACGCCCCCGTGGGACAAAGATACCGGCACCAGAAGCGATCGTAGAAGAAGGAGAGGATGAGAACGGTTGCACCGACAGCCAGCGGGAGGCCGTGCGGATGTTCGCCAAACAGGGTAACGAGCGGATCGGCGGACGCCACTGATGGATTGAGGCGAAACGCAAAGAGTACCGTGAACAGAAAGAGTAGGGCGTATTTGACGAGGCGGCCATAGTGCCGCACGGCTTTGCCGGGATCCGTGTTGAAACGAGCCGGCCGAAGCCAGGCGACCAGTTCCTGAAGGGCGCCGAATGGACAGAGATATCCACAGTAGATGTTGCCCACCACAAGAACGAGGAGCGGTAGACCCACGATGAGCAGGAAGGATGCATTCCATGACAGAGTCGATACCCTGAGGCTTGTCAGAGAAAAGAGCTGCGCCAGAGAGTACTGTAGGTTCAGGCGAACGCCAAGAACCGCGACAACAAACAGGAGAAACAGTCGCCGCCATATTGCAAGGGGCTTCGCGCGCAGCATCAAGGCCAGCAGCGTAAAGGCGACAAGTGTCACGAGCGAGACGGAGGGTTTTCGGGGAACCGTTGTGGCAGGTTGTGCGGACGTGTCCCGCCCGAGGATTTGTCCGGCAAAAACGCGCCCCGCCTCACGCAAAGTTCTGAGCACGGCGTCGGATGTGATTGTGGCGCCGGTTACGGCATCCACGTCTCGGAGTGCGTTGGGTGCAAAGATGCTGCGTGTGTGAAGAGTGTTGAGCCACGGACGGACGGCGTCCATATACGCCGGTGTCTCGTTGGATCGGATGGGAGCAAGCGCTTCAATGACACCGTTTGTATCCACGGCAACGGCCATGACGACCGGGCCACCGTAGCCGATAATGCCAGAGGCCAGCTTGTCGGTGGCGAAGAACCAGGTGCGAGGATTTCCGCCTTTGTTGATTTCCTCAAAGTACGTCAGGAATTGTCCCGACGCAAGAGTGGTTGTACGCGTTTCCAGCCTGACATCAGGTGCCATGGCGGCGACGGCCGAAGCGAGCCGCGTCGCGGCATCTTTTTGGGTGACCGACCGGAGAACGAGCGACCCGATTATCAGAAATGCCGCGAGGCCGAACAGAATATAGCCAGTCGGACGAATAGCGGATTGAAATCGCCCGGTTGAGTGCTTGGCTTCGATGTTTCTGCGCAGGTAACACAACGGGACGAGGTTGACTGCGAGTGCGGCGGCCAGAACCCAGAGGGATCGGGAACTGCCGAGCAGAGGCAGCAGGATCAGCCCGGTAAATAGCCCCCCGACGGCACCGCCGAGGTGATCAGACCACGCAATTCGCCCACCCGCCACCCGGTCGGAGATGTTGGCTGTCTTGAGAATGGCGGCGGCCACAGGCACATAGACTCCGTTCAGGGTGCCGGCGGCTAGAAACAACGCGCCGTAGACGGCCGGCGCGCAGGTTGCCGGCATGAAATAGAGCGTGCCAAGCAGCGCGCCGTGGGACGGCAGGGCGAACATCGCAAGGCGGTGCGGGTCGCAGCTGCCGGCAACCAGCATCCGTTCCGAAGCAAGGCCTCCACCCGTAAGTCCGAGCATAAACAAGGCGGACACCAGCCCCATGTAGAGATACAGCGACCCAAAGTGCGACTGGAACATGAACATGAGCAGGATGCTGACCGACATGCCCACGGCACCAGTCGAAAACACGAGAAAATGGGTATCAAAGACCGTCTGTCGCGAGGCAGGATCCGAAGAGATCGCCTCGTGCCTTCCCTTGACCACAAAGACCAGCCGCAGGACCACATACAGAGCGAGGGGCAACAGCGGGAGGAATAAACCGCTCCCGGCCAAGGCGCGAACGAACACCGTCATGCGCGATCCTTCGCCGCTCCGACGGGCCGCAAACAGCAGGCTATGAAGCAGCGCCCTGGGATGGCGGTCGGTATTGAGCAGAAGACCGTGATCATCGGCCTGCACCGCCGCGCGGTAGGTCTCCTCTTGAAACATCATCCGGTCGGGCAGGTAAAGCGATAGCAAAGCGTCTGGAGGATAGAGATCGGCCGCGCCGCCAATAGCCTGGAAACGGTCGCGCAGCTCGCTCGGCTTTCGGCTGAAGGTGCACGCGGTCGACGCCATGAGCCATGTTTCATCGCCGGCCTTGATGACCAGGTTGCTGAACACGGACATCAAGGTACGGTAGACGGAGGTTCCGACATTAACCCGTTCATCTCCCATAAAATTCTCGCCGCCGGTGACCCGTACTCCAATCATCCCTGACGGGGCGAGCCGCCTCTTGAGCAACTGGAAAAACTCGGTGGTGATGTAGCGGTTCAAGGCGAGGGTGGTGACATCCGGCAGGTTGACGATCACCATGTCGTAGGCTTCGGCGTGTTCATCGAGATAGCGGCGCGGGTCTTCGGCGGGAAATGTGATGCGTTCGAAACCCGTCTTGAAGGATGAGGGAAGCACGTGCAACAAAGACGCCGGATAGGCCGGGTCCGGCGGCAGCCAGACGATGCATTGAGCCTGGGGGAGTACCGTCAGTCGTTGACAAAGGGAGAATCCACCTGCTCCCAGCACGAGAAAACGGCGGGCGTCGGGATGCTGCGCCAGAAGCACGGCCAGCACTTCGGACGCGTGCTCGACATTCGGGATACTGTCGGCGACGGTGCCCCAGGCGACAACGTTGAATTGGTGGCGGTACTCACCGTAGAGGTATTTCGCCTGAGGGGTCGTGAAACTTCCCCCGTACGTCTTATCCGGCATGACACGTTGCCATGTACTCTGGTTGCGGGCATTCGTCCATTCTCGGTCGAGCCCTGAGAGCAAGACAACCGCCACGGCCACTATAGCGATGGTGCTGTCGATCCGCGATCGAAACGCAAGTCGACAAAACGCGAAGGCAAGAACCACCAGGCAGGCGTTATAGACAAAGATGGACTCTCCTGGCACCCCCCAGGCCAACAACAGGGTCATCAGGACACCACCCACAAAGGCGCCGGCGGCTTCGGTGATGTATACTCTACCGGCCGGCAACCGCGTTTGCGTGGAAAACCACTTGCAGGCGAGGGTAAAGAGAAGGCCGCTGAGAAATCCCACCGGCGCGTTAGTGGCGATAGAGACGGGGAATATACGCGCAAAAGGGAAAAGCTCGTAGGCAGTGACGCCAGCCAGCGTTCGGGCGTGGTCGATCAGGCAGGTTTGCAGCACGTAGGCGGGCAGGTAGAGCAGCGGGAGGAATTCAAAATGAGCCACGGCCCACGAGGGGGTGCGACCAGGCTGTCGCGCAACGAGCGCGCCCAGCCCCACCCACAGCAGCCAGGAACAGAAGAACGCCGCTACCCCCAGCTCGTTGCCTTCGTAGACCGTGAAGAAGTCGCGAAAAAGCAGCGTTTGGGCGGCCAGTCCAAAGAACCCCACCACGGCGACGAGCGCATACCGGGCAATCTTCACCTGCTTTCTCCTTTTCAAGCGCAATACTATCCACTCCAGCGGCCCGGCTCACCGGTCTTCTGGGAATTCAGGGCGTGCACCTTTCCCGGGAAGATACGAGTGCATGCGGCTCGCACTACCCTTGCGGGTGCGGCCCGTCGGGCCAGGTGTACAATGCCGCCGTACCCGGTCACTCCTGCGGCCGCGATAAGCTTTCCAAATGTGCGTCGGGTCAGTTCCATACGCCGTAAATCTCCTGTTGACAGTCAGGACAACGACCATCAGTCACGTGCATCTCATTCACTTGGTATCCCGTTCGACTAACCAGAAGCCGGTGACAGTTCGGGCAATAGGTGTTAGAGGCGTCTCGCATCAGGATGTTGCCCACATACACATAATGTAGTCCCGCCGCTTCGGCGATTTGTTTTGCCCGTTTTAGCGTAGCCGCTGGTGTGGGCGGCAGATGCCGCATCTTGTACTGCGGGTAGAACCGGGATAGATGCACCGGCGTCTCTTTCCCCATGTTCGCGACCACCCAGCGACACCAATCACCGATATCCTTGTCGTTGTCGTTGAGCGTCGGGATCAGCAGACAGGTCACCTCGACCTCAACGCCCATGGCTTTGGCAGAGACAAGCGCATTCTGAACTGGTTTCAGCGTCGCGTCGCAGACCTCGCGATAGAACTTGTCCGTAATCCCTTTGAGATCAATATTTGCTGCATCCACGTGTTGACACAGCTCCCGCCACGGCTTGTCGTTGAGATAGCCTGCTGTCACCAGCACATTGCGCAAACCTGCCTCATGCGCCGCGATGCAACTGTCGAGCGTATACTCGTACCACACCACGGGATCCGAGTACGTATAGGCCACCGATGGGCACTTATGTTCCCGCGTGACGCGTACCACCTCCTCCGGCGGGAGGTGCATGGCCGCGGCCTCTTCGGGATTACACTGCGAAAGCTCCCAGTTTTGGCAGTTCTTGCAGTGCAGGTTGCAGCCGACCGTGGCGATGGAGAGGATCGAGGTGCCCGGCAAAAAGTGGTTGAGCGGTTTTTTCTCAATCGGATCGACATGAACCGACGAGGGATAGCCGTACGTCACGGCACAAAGTTGCCCGTCTCTGTTCACTCGAATCCGACACTCACCGCTCTCTGCCCGGGTGCAATCACGCAACCCTTGGGGCATAGCGTACACTGAACGGTTGCACCTCTCCCAGCCTGGCTCATGACATAGTCACCTCCTCGCCTTCATTGTGCACGTTCTATGATCGATGTGCGACTCATTTGGGACGCTCATTTGAGACGAGTCCTGTCCCGCAACATATCCATCGTATAGAGCGTACCAATTGAGGCTACCGAGAGACTAATGATGGCACCTCCTAAATCACTGGACAGATCAAGATTAGGGGTTCTATGATGAACATTAGTGTAACGTTGTGTGAAGGTTTACGTCATTAATTGGTTGATAATTTTCGGTTTGGATGTTGGTGAATAACACGTTGGACAAAGATACTATGAATAAACCAAATATCATCTTCTTCATGCTGGATCAGCTTTCAGCCAAATGGATGGAAGCCGCGAGCGCGGACGTTTGTCCGACCCCGAACATCGATGCGTTGCGTGCTCGTGGTGTGTCATTTAGCAACTGCATTACGAGCAATCCGGTCTGCTGTCCAGCCCGAGCCACATTGGCAACGGGGTTAACCACACGCCAGCACGGAGTGCTGGAAAACGGCTACCAATTGGACCCGCAGCTACCGACGTTCATGCATGTTCTACAGAAATCCGGGTGGCACACAGGCGCTCTCGGCAAGGTTCATTTGCAGCCGCATTACCGTAGCCAGCACCCCGACTACGGTCCCTACGGTTTCGATGTCACGCATATCACCGAGGACGGCCGTGGCGGCGAGTGGCTGGACTGGGTGGAAAAGGAACACCCGCAGCACTACGACGATGCCCTTGCGCTGATCTGGGCCACCGGAATCCCTGACTTCTCCGCATACGGGCTCGACAAAGTGAACTTGGCGGAACGGATCCGTGAAATAAAGAAAAACTACAGGTGGGAAACTCCAGAGTTTCCGAAGAACACCTTTGGAGCACACACGCTACTTTTCCCCGAGGAGGTGTCGCAGACGAACTGGATCACTGGCCACGGGTTGGACTTCATTCGCTCCGCACCTGCAGACAAGCCGATTTACGCACACATCAGTTACGTTCAGCCGCACAGTCCGTTCCACCCGCCGGCCGAGTACATGCAGTACGTAGACCCGGGAAAGATTCCGGAAGCAGTTCCTGCAGAGTGGTATGGTGACGATGAAGCGCCGCCTTACTTTCGCAAAAGGAAGCCAGCGATCGTTCGCGACAACTATGCCCGCCACTGCTACTTCGCAGACATCGTCCACCTCGACCGCCAGCTCGGCCTCGTCATAGACGCGCTGGGCGAGACCAGAAGACGTGACGATACCTACCTCATTCTACTGGCCGACCATGGTGAATTGTTGGGCGATCACGGATTCTACGGAAAAGAGGAACGACACTACGACGCCTGCATCCGCGTCCCTCTTATCATTGCCGGGCCCGGCTTGACACATGGAATTACACGCGATGAACTCGTCCAACTTGAGGACATCTGTCCCACCGTCTTGGAAATGACGGGAAAGGCCATGCCGCCCATGCCTAAGCACGGCTGTCACCACGATAAACCCAACGCGGACTTCCCATCACTACCCGGCCGCTCGCTGCTGCCTCTTTGTCGCGGGGAGAAAGTGTCCGGCTGGCGCGATGCAGCCTACTGTGAGAGCTACTGTGCAATCGGGTCAAACACCCCCAACGACTGGGCACGCACTGTACGTACGGCGAAATGGCGCTACACCTGGTACCCGGACGACGGGGAGCAGTTGTTCAATCTGCTTGATGACCCCGACGAGCAGAAGAACTTGGCACGCGATCCGGCACACGCGGAAGTGAGGGGGGAAATGCGGGATTGCCTGCTCAAATTGGTCGTCCTGCAAGACTGGCCACGCACGCGACGGGAACTGTTCGCGCTGGGAGTACACTGACGTATGCCCAACAAGACGGCTGACGGCTCGCCTCAGCCGCAACATTAGATCCAAGAAATGCATCAGAACAATAGGTGTAAGTCTGCGCTGGAGAAAAAGGTATGTTAGATCATCGTCAAGCCTATCTGGAAATGGTTGAAAAACACATCCGTTACTTGCATCACAAGCGTTTTCACCGACTGTGGAATAGTCCCACTCGTGAGGGGGAATGGTGCGGCCGATTTCAAATCACGCAGAACCTTGCGTTTCAATTCGCCGTTCTTTACGATTTCACCGGCAGTGAGCGGTATCTTGAGAATGCCAAAAAGTATCTTCTCGATTTTGACCAAGGATATCACTTTACCTCCCTGTTTTGCGCTAGAACCTATGAACTTCTCAGGAATAAACTCACGGTTTCCGAGCGAAAGGATTTTGCCAAACGTTGGGTCAGTGACGGACGGGACGCACTTAGCCAAAAAGTTGGTTGCGAAGATGATATCAAGCCCCTAAGAAATGTAAGCAACCATGCTCTCTGTGCATGTGTGTATGCAGATTATGCGCAAAAACTTTTCCCTCACGAAAGCAGGCATTACCACTTTAAGAGAATTACTGATCGCGTATGGGATGTGTGGTGGAAAAGAAGGGAGTTTCAAGAACAGGCCTCTAACTATGAAGGTTTTTCCGAATGCTTTCATTGCGTATGGGCTGAGCTCAGAGGAGTTAAAGATGAGTTTTATCGGACCGACTCAATCCGCAACATTTTTGAACGCAATGAACGTATCGTTTCGCCAGCAGGAATCGTTACCGCATATGGTGATTCCGGCCACAATGAACACGCAACCGCGTGGTTAGCACTTTTTGAAAAAGTGGCCCGTGAAACCGGTAACGAAAGTCTCAAGCAGACCGCCTGGAAAATCTTTTCCTGTCTAAAATCACTGAACTTGGCAAAGTCTGCCATAGTTGTGGATAAAGCGCTAAAGAAGAACATCTACAACAGTCGAGTGCTTTACGCGCAGCATCTTCACACGATGTCATGGCTCGCAATGGCAGCTCTTTGGAGCGATCCAAAACTTAAGAACAAGCCGCGTCACAATTATGCCGGTGTAAACACGCGCTTACCTTATGGCTACAAGTTGAAAACAAGCGACCAGAAGAGACTGCCGACCCGGAAATCCCCGGCTCACCAAGTCGCCCTTACCGGAGGTCCTGATGATCCGGAAAAACGCACGTTTCTTCTGCTTTCGACAGGACCAAAGCTTGTCCATGATCATCCGGATGCAGGTTCAATCCTCATGTTGAGCCGGGGGCATTCTTGTCTCTTAGGGAGCAACGGATATTTACAGCGTGAACTTCTTTATCATAATACTTTTTATGCGCAAAAGTCATCGTGGTCACAATTCCCGGAAGATAAACACGGACAGGTCATTCGCGGTGATGATAATTGCCACGGATGCATTGAAGATATTCAAATTAGAAGGAATGATTCCTATTGCAGGATTTCGTTTCAAAAATACCATAACATGCCCTTAACCCTGTGCCGGGAAATATTTATCGATAGCAGCGGCAATGTAACACTCCTGGACCGGGCGACAGCACAGAAGAAAGGATTATGCGGTGGATTGCTCTTTCATGCTGAGCACATAAGGAAAATTTCGGAAAGAATCTATCGTTGCCGCATCAACATGCTGCGCTCAATGTGCGGCATGGAACTCGCAAATGCACCAGACGCATTACTGGTAGATTTCATTTATCCTGAAGGCAATATTGGTATTTCAAGACTCAATCTTCCTGAAATATATAGTTCCCCTGTGTACCAAAGCTTTCCATGTTGCCATTACACTAAAGTCTGGCAACGCAGTTATACGGCGCGGAAGTGCCTTTACATCAAACGGGAACTTCAGCAAGGGCAAGAGGAGGTATTCATAACCCGGTTGGCACCTGGAGCATGATCGACTGTTGACCGCCCCATTGTTAACCATGCTCCGAGTAACTAATGGAGACATGAATCCACGCTATTGACCCGCGTCCTTGCACCCACTAAACTGCTTATAGAAAGTTACATATACGATTAAGGGAGACAATGATATGATGCTGTTGTGCGGACCGCTTGTAATCATCACTCTTCTTGTCGCCGTGATTCAAGCGTATCGCAAGCACTGGAAGAACGCTCTCATCGCCCTGCTCGCGAGCGCGGGCCTCTTCTTGTCTGTGCTAGCTAGACGTTGTCCGAAAAGGTCTTTTCGGACAACGTCTAGTTACTCCTCAGGCGCAGCGTTTAGGACGTCGCCTGCAAGAGGTTGTTCTGCAGCATCATTTCGCAGAGAGCGTCTTTCCTGCTTCGCCACAGAATAGAGACGTCCGAAGGATCGGCTCAAGAGATAATACAAAGCATACATGAATGGGGCCGTAAGCAGGCAACGATTGAAGATGATCCGTCGGGCTGAATAGAAGGGGCTTCCATCCGCCGATGAAGAGAACATGTAAATGATCAACGTGCAGGATACTCCTATGCCTGCCCAACGTCCAAACGGTCGGAAGCGAAGGAGGGACCAGATCGTGTAACAAGTAATGGCTATGACTAAAATGGCAAACATGTAGAAGTATCTCCATCCATGAGTCCAGATTAGCCCCTCATGCCCAAGCACCTCAAGCATCTTGATGAAAGCATTAATACAGAAGGTCCCGACTGCAGGAAAGAGCAGGACAGCTACAAATATCAGTCTTTTCGGCATTGCGCTCATTTACCGCTTCCAATGGACTTTATCCTGCTAATTCGGGACGTAAAGCTTCACGCACCATTAAAACATACTTCATCCTAATGTCAAAATGTGGGGCAGTCCAATGATTTCAAGCATCCAATTAGTTCCTTAGAGCAAAACAACTCACCGGGCCTCTGCCTGTTTCCCCGTCCGTATTTTGGCGAAGATGTATATTCAACTTACGCTTGATTTATCATTGTTCGGTCGTTAATAACCAATTGGAGTTTTCTTGAAAGCCTGAAATGAATTTGAAATTAATTATAAACATTGCACCGCTAATATATTGTTTACAGTTCTTCGCTTTAATAGCTATCGCTGATGTTGATTCTTTGGGTACTGATTCTGCGCCTGAGGAAATTGATTTAACTCAAGCCATTGAACGGGCGTTGCTGCACAACAGGTCCATTGCACTTTCTGCATATAGCGTTGATTCTAGTACTATCTCGGCTGAGATTGCAAAAACAGACTTTAATTTAAGGTTGTTTCCGAACAGTGCCGTGACGGTCGGCGAAAAGAATCAGGCTCTCTCTGCGGGAATCAGGGCTGTCAAAAAATTATCATGGGGCACAGAGTTGGCACTGTCTACAAGTGTGTCTAAGAATAAAATGGATGATGATGCCGGTCTTTATCGGGGCGTTGTATCGGTTGAAATTAATCAGCCACTTTTCAGAAACTTTGGAAAACTTGTTAATCGAGAACCAATTGAGCAGGCCAACAGTATGTTGATGAAGGGACGCAGATCTTTTGAAATGATGAAAGCAGATGTGATCGTAAATATTGTTGAAACATATACAGATCTTTTGCGTCTGAGTAGACTGATTGTTTCTGATTCACAATCTCTTGAACGCATGAACAAACTGTACAGGCTGACCAAGGCACGCGAAAGACAAGGCCGCGCTACTCGTGTAGACAGTTTGCGGGTAGATTTGCAGCGAGGGCAGGCTGAAGTCAGACAAAAAAATAATAGAGAAATTCATTTGTCGCGCATGAAGGATTTTGCAGAGCTTCTTGGTTCCGAACCTGACATTGTATTTGTTATTAAACCTCTTCCTTTCATTGATGATGAAATTCCTGCCTCAAAACAAGCTGTTCAGATTGGTTTAGAAAATCGTCTGGACTATGCTCAGGTCTTAGATGACTACTCTGATGCTCAACGTGGTACGCTTATTGCAAAAAGGCAAACGCTACCAAGCCTTAGTTTGATCACACGCTTTGAACAGTTTGGAGAAGGCGAACGTAATTCGGATGCTAGTAACCTTGATGACAGCGTTTGGTTTGTGGGCTTATCAACCGACAGTGACCTTTTGAAAACAAGGGAGCATTTGGCATCCCAGCAAAAAATGATAAATGAGGCGTCCGCTGAACAGAGAGTGGGGCTTATTGCTTTGTTAATATCTCGCCAGATCCAACAGGAATTGTCAAGATATCGAAGAGTGATATGTGAAGCAGAAATCGCTGCACGCAATTTTGATCTTGCTAACTCTAGGGCTAAACTTGCGCGCAGGCTCTTTGACTTGGGACGTGGAGATAATTTCTCTGTCACAGATTCAGAGAACGCATATTTGGATGCAGAAAATAGACTTTTACTGGCGCAATCGGAAATATCGGTTAATGCTTTTCGTATTAGACGTGCCCTTGGAACATTAATAGAGACACCCAAAGTCATGAAACCGAATGTCGTTAAACAATAAAGTTGATAATGATTGTTTATGAAATATAAACTTATATTAGGTTTTCTAATCGTACTGGCAGCTTTAGCTCTAACTCGCAAAATGCGAAGGATCGAACCTGCTTTGGTTACTACCCGTGTCACTGTTGGTACTTTGGGTGCGTGGTCAACTTATGAAGGCGTTATTCAAGCACGCAATACCAAAACCATTATGTCTCATTTTAAAGGTAGTGCCATGGTCATAGAAGTTGCACCTGAAGGGGCGCATGTAAACAAAGGTGATGTTCTTGTCCGATTTGATTCATCTCAACTTGAGCGTGATATTTTCAAGCTGGAATCTGAACTGGCTATTGCAAAATCAGAAATTCAAAGCCTTGAAAATGCTACCTTGCCGTTGGAGATCATGGATATCGAGGGTGAGTATATCGAAGTAAACACGATCTATGATGTCGAGAAACAATATCTCTATGACACTATTGATCTTCAGAAAGAAGATTTGGTTTCCGAAAGCGAAGTAAGTAAACAAAAACTAAAAGTCCAGCAACTTAAAAAGCAACTTGAGAGTATTAATCTAAAGTTAGATCTAACAAAACAATATATACATCCTTCAGCTCTTGAACATGCCAAGTCTGAGCTTGTTTCAGCGAAACAAGCCCTTGATGTTGCTCGTCAGCAGATGCTTAACAGCACAATAACGAGTCCTTCTGATGATATAGTTGTGTATCAGCCGATTCATATTGCCACTGAATACAGAACCATTCGTGTGGGAGATACTATATATCAGAATCAACCGTTTATGGTTATTCCTGACATGAGCAGTTTGGTTATCCATTGCTATGTTCCAGAAGCAGAGCTTTCGGCGGTAAAAAAAGGGAGGGAGGCAATTATTATACCTGTTGCCTATGATGACATAAAGCTGCACGGCTATGTAGAAACCGTTGCATCCATGGCTCAATCTGTATCATGGCGACCAAACTGGCAGAAATACTTTCATGTAGTTATTGCTATAAATGATACTGATACTCGACTCAGGCCAGGAATGTCGGCACACACACACATTTTATGTTTCAATAAACAGAATGTACTTCTGGTCCCGCGCACGGCTGTCTTTTGGCGCTCAAATCTGACGTACTGTAAAGTAGTCGCAGAAAATGGAATATATGAATTTAAAGAAATCACTGTTGGAGCCGCAAATGAAACCAATTATGAAGTCATTTCGGGGTTGACATCAGGAGATAAAGTAGTTCTGCAATAATTACATGAAGCCCAGTATTTTAACTGCTAATAATGTTTCGAAAACATTTCCTTCACCGTGTGGTGATGTGCAAGTGTTGCGACATGTGAATCTCACCATAAAAGAAGGTGAGTTTCTTATGGTAACCGGACCTTCCGGTTCAGGTAAAACAACATTTCTTAATCTAGCTTCGCTTCTGGATTATTCTACAACCGGTCGATTAGAATTTGATAATGAAGACATTTCGAATTTGAACGAAGATCAGTTGTGCAATATTAGGAAAGACAAAGTAGGCATAGTTTTTCAGAAGTTTTGTCTACTTTCTTACAGATCTATTTGGGAAAATGTGATGTTCCGGTTTCGTTATCTGGATAATAAGCCAGACAACATCCAAAAACAGACCGAAAGAATACTTTGTCTTCTTGGTCTGGATACAATCGCACAGCAGCCGGTCAGATTGCTTTCCAGCGGTGAAAGACAACGCGTAGCCATTGCAAGGGCGGTTGTGTTGCGTCCAAAACTTTTAGTTGCCGATGAACCTACCGGAAATCTTGACGATGAGTCTTCACATTCTGTTATGCAGTGTTTTGAACAATTGAACAAAGATGGAATAACTATTCTTATGGTAACACATGACAAAACACTCCTTGATTATGGTTCTCGCCATGTTGAATGTAAAAACGGATATATTGATGATGAGAAATAATCAATGCCCTGCTATGATTCAGGATGTTTGGGGGTCAATACGTTCTCGTCCAGCTCAAATGATATTATCCTTTACGACTATCACAATTGGCATATGTTCTTTGACTATACTGGTAGCATTGTTGTGTGGTCTTCAGGAGAAGTCGCGTAGAATGATCGATGACTTGGGTGCTAATGTCATCGGTATTATATGTTCGAGTGATCAAGAAAGTGCACGCAAGACAATTTTAAAAGAAAAACATTTATCTTATCTCAGAATAAACTTTCCTGATTGCCTTATCACAGGTATTCGTCGTTATTATGTTCCACTGCATGGGTCAGATCAGGATCTGACAGTCTTGGCGACAGATCACTGTTTTCAAGCGGTGCGCCGATGGCCTTTATCCAGTGGTCGATTCTTTGATGAAAACGATATTCAAAAGAAAAACCGTCACGCAATTGTAAGCCTGTCCCTGAGTAATAAGTCAGGATGGAATGTTGGTGATGTGATCCTTTTAAAGGAAACGGCATTTAATATAGTTGGAGTGATAAAAACATCAGGATTAGCTCAGTCTGAAACTTCAAATCTGGTGACAGCCGAAGATATTGTTTTGATTCCAAGAACTGTTCGTCCTGACTGGATTGCAGATATGTACGAACCTGAATCTATCCTTGATGCAGTCTTTGTTTACGCTCCGTCCTCTGACAAGTTTTCTGCTATTGAAACGCGCGCACGTTTTTTGATGTCTCAACCGGACTACAATGTGAAGAATATAACCTGGGTCACCCCTGAATCACTCATTCAAGGTGTAAAGAAAATGCAAAAAACGATAAAATTAACAGTCGGAAGCATTGCTGTTCTCTGTCTTTTTCTAGGAGGTGCTACATTGATGAGCCTGATGGTTGCTGAAATCAGGCATCGCATTGAGGAAATAGGGTTACGACGAGCATTAGGCGCAAGTCGAATGGATATAGAGCTGATGTTTATGATAGAGTCTATTGTTGTGACTCTGTTTGCTGGTGTTGCAGGTATTATTGCCGCATATATATTGTTGACGTTTGCGAGTGGAACAATATCGCTTCCTGTTTGCTTAAATTATATAAGCATTATTGTCCCTTTAATTATAGCGATTTTTGTAGGTGCTGTATTTTCTTTCTGGCCTGCCCATGCCGCTGCCATGATTGCGCCATCAGAAGCGCTTCGCAATGAATAAACAATCAATATTTGCTATTGTAGATGATTATAGAAGAGGCAGAAAAGAAACTTGACGCGGTTTATTGTTAGTGCAATTATGCAAACTGTGAATGTTAATGGTTAAGACAAGGAGTTCTGTTTATGAATAAGATCAGGGTTAAAAGTAAATTATGGCTTCGGTTCACCTGCTCGATAATGTCCTTTATGCTATCCTGTAGTATGGTTTTGGGTGGCATTCCGACGCCAAATATTCAGACACCAAACATTCAGACGCCAAACATTCAGACGCCAATTACCCCAACGCCAATCACGCCAACGCCTATCACACCAACACAAATCACACCAACGCAGATCACGCCAACGCAAATCACACCAACACCAATCACACCAACGCAGATCACGCCGACACAGATCACGCCAACGCCTATCACACCAACACAAATCACACCAACGCAAATCACGCCAACGCAGATCACGCCGACACAGATCACGCCAACGCAAATCACGCCGACACAAATCAATTCAACGCAAATTACACCAACGTCAATCAATCCAGCGTCAATCAATCCAGTAACACTCAATCCCGTGACACTTAATCCAGTAACACTCAATCCAGTGTCAATCAATCCACCGTCACTCACACCAACACCAATAGTTAAAAATGCAGTGGCAGGCCCGAATCCAGCACTTATTGCCCTTGGAATTGTCGGTGCAGCAGGAGCAGTTGGTTTGATTGCAGCAGCGGCGGCAGAAACACGCGATTCGGCTAAGCATTGTGCGGAGGGATCGTCATGGTGTCCGGATATTGGGTATGGAAACGGGAGCGGTTGCTGTCCTACGCGTTATCTTAGCAGTGCTGGTGTTTATGGCTCATATTTAATCAATGGGCACTGTTATGGAACAGTAGCATCTGCGGCCCAAGCCGCTGCGTACTACCACACAGTGCCTCATCCATGTGCTTCAGAATATCGTAATTGATCGAGGCAGAAGGATACGTTCTGTTTGACTATTTAATAGGTTGTTTCCGAGTTTTACTGCTTCCATGAACAGCCAACACGCCCACCATTAGTGCTAGTAAAAGAATTTCAAGAATATGGCAGGGGTAGTTGACTTCAGTGCTTTGGACTCCGAAGCAACCGCATGATACGAGTTGAATACCTTTAGCCCATGCGCTTACAATGGCCCCTGCAAATATCGTGAGGAGAATAAATAGATTTAATAATGCACCTCTGCTGAGTACCCCGATCAGAAGAGATCCTCCACAAAGAAGCTCTAGCCACGGTAGATATACCGCGACAATAGCGCCAGCATGGTAAGGTAGTAACTGATACCCTTGAACGGTGTTAAGAAAGTCGGAAGGCGAGATGATTTTCGCTACACCGGCATATATAAAAAGGCCGCCTACAAAAACTCTTACAAGGAGTAAAAGTAGGCCCTTTACTTTCCTGTTTTTGTCCATGCCGTCCATTTACCTTTCAAAATGTAAATATTCCCAAGGTTATAGCTACGAAGTCGATCTACCATTCGATAGTAATCATAACAGTCCTTTCCTCCGCAGTAAATGACTGTACGAAAACCAGGTCGCCACGCATTAAGCACGTCATGAATTTCATCATTCCAGTTATCTTCATTCAAGGGAAAGGATCCGGGGATATGCGATCTGTTGTATTCTGACAATGTCCGCGGATCAATCCATAGCACTTTATTTCCCCATGACAAAACAATGGATGAATCCACCATACCTTCGGAGATTTTCGACGGACGCCACTGTGGGCGGTTAGGATGGCAAACGGCTGTTATCAGTGCGGGGACGAGAGCAAGAATACATAACCAAAAAGCTGACTTAATTGTATTATAATGAATCATACCTTTAAAATTTACTCTTTTTAGAAATAACTCGCGCAAAAGCATACTGCTGTTTTTGCGTATTGGAATTAATTGTTGTAGTGATAACTAACCTGGCACTGGAGGGGTGTTTTGTATTTATCGGCCGCACCTTGATAATATAAGTTTCATCTGTTTTGATGAGTTCTGATGTAAACCCATCTCCATCAAATTTAACATCCGACAATTCTGCTTTGAAGTTCTCATCGTTATGCAGAGCAATCTTTATAATACGTTCTGCAGGAGGATCATCTGTCTTCCAATAGACAAAACGGGGATAGATATCTAATGGCTCAGGTATTTCTAAGTGCAGCCATAAGTGTGTTTCAGGTTCGGCAGGATCGTTGGTTTTGAGAATAATGTTTTCATTATAATGTCCAAGGCGATCTCCCCTTCTAAAGGTGGCTGAAATAGTACCCGAATCATTGGGCTTAAAAATAAGACCGTGCACTTGGGCCGTAAGATATTTAGCAGATGTTTGTACGGATATCACTTTGACCGGATTGCTGCTGATATTCTTAAAGTTATAAGAAACGGTTGTATCGTCATCGTCAATACCTGCTTTGATGCCCAGTGCAGTTGCCTCCCATCGCAATGCAGCTCCCGTGTTTAGCTGGCATAAAGCAAGTACGCGTTTCATTTCGTCCTGGATAGGCGGTAATATTTCTGAGGAATAGGCTGGTATCTTTTTCATGATGGCATGGCCTTTTTCTGTATTGTAGAAATCCGCCCACGCATAAATTTCATCAGCAGTAAAATGTTTATCAAGTGCAAGGATAATTGTTTCGTCAAAAATATTCAGTCGGATGTTTTCTTCTATGATTTTCACGAAAGCTTCACGTTCTTCTTTCGTCATTTGTTTTGACATCTCTCTGAGTGTCTCTGTCAACATGTCTCTGGAGGGCGCAACACTCAAGTAGTAGTTTGCAGCTTCTAATCTGTTCTTTCTAGTGTCGACCGCATGTTTTCTTTTTTCTGTGTTTGATCCACAGCTTACAAGCAAAACAGATCCAATCGTTATGAGAACAAAAAGAAATATATTCTTAACTGAGCAAAACCGGGCGTATACTGGAAGACACACTATGGGTCTTCTTTCCCTCTGTTTATATTGGTAGATTTTCTTAAGCATTTAGCCTTACCTGTTGATGAACGATTAGGCCGTATTTATGCTAAACATTCCAGAAAAAAGAAAGATTCGGAAAAGTTTTGATACCCCTCCCCCACTCCACCTCCTCTCCTACCCCAAACTCTCATAAAACCTAAAATCCTTCAAAACGTCATTTTTGACCAAATGTTTGGCAAGAAACGTTACAAAGTATTGTAGGTGAGCGACATGAGTTTGTCGAAAAAGTGTTGGATTTGACAAAGAAATGCATGGAGCGGGTGAAGGGGCTACGAACAGCTGGGGAGCTGTGAGTGAGGCGGCAGAAGTTCGAAATCAATTACATGGCAGTTTCAGCGTGATCCGTGTGCCCTTTCCGGGTGCGCTCTGAATTTTTATCTGCCCGCCGTAGTAATCCGCACGTTCGCGTATGCTGAAAAGGCCAAATCTGTTATTGTTGTCAATTTGCTCTGCGTCAAACCCCGCGCCACTATCTTTCACCTCGACAAGTATCCAGCCGACATGCTCCTGCTTTAGTCGCACCTGGGCTCTTTTTATGTCACAATGTTTGACGACATTGAAGAGCAGCTCACGAACAGTCTGAAAGATGAAGACGCGCAAGCTATCTGTGGTCGGCTCCGCAGTTTTGTCGACATCTACGCTAATGCTCATGCCAAATCTTTCTTCCATAACACCAGCAAGCCATGGGATAGCCGCGCAGAGGCCGTCTGTGCTCAAAACCGGCGGGTAAAGATCTATGGCGAGCGAATTCATGACATGCAGTGCTTGGGCCAATTGGTCCTCTGCTCTTTCTAGCGTGTGCTTTCGCACCCTCGACGCGACATTCTCTTTCTTCAAAGTGGAAAGCATTAGCCTGGTTCCCACAATGATCTGCTGAAGATCGTCGTGAAGCAAGTGAGCAATTCTTTTCCGCTCTGCCTCCTCCGCATGGCACAACTGAACCGCTAGCTTTCTGAGCGTTACTGTCCGCTCCACAACCCTCTGCTCTAGCTCTTCGTGAGCTTGTTGCAGAGCATCCTCGACCTGCTTGCGCTCGGTGATGTCAAGAACAGTACCATCAACATATTGTTCAACATCATCCGGAGTCGAACCGGAGCTAATGAGATCCAAGACAGTCCGCACTGCTCCATCCTTCCGGATTATGCGATACTCCCGTTCTGCAGTGAAATCCGGGTCATCAAACACTTCAGGCGGATATTCTGCAATCAGCCGAGGCAAGTCATCCTCATGGATAATCTGATCCCACCGTAAATATCCTTCACAAAACTCCGAGTCTTTGTAGCCAGTGATGCCCTCTACCGCTCCGTGAAAAAACAAGGGGGTCCAGTCGCTTGCTCGTGCTCGATAGGCGATGCCAGAGAAGTTCTTGACGAAGGTTTTGTAGAGATTGACTTGATCTCTTAAACTCTTTAATTCGCGTTGCTCGGCAGTATCTTTAGTCGTCATAACGATCACTGGCTCTGGGCTACTTCAGTAAAGACAAGTAACCCCCGTAAAGCTCACTTCCTGAACCAAAATGTATCAACATTGGCAAGCATAGGCAAGGGGAGGACCGGGGCAGAGATTGAACTTAAGATTGGCGTTAAATCCCGTTCGAGTGATTACTTGGAGCAAAGGAACTCACCGGGCCTCTGCCTGTTTCCCCCATCCCCATTTCAGCGTTGCCGCTTCGCTGCTTCCCGGGGGTCAGCCAATTGCCCTACGGGCTGCGCAGCTTTCCCGATTTTCAGCTTTTCTTCCCCCCTCTCCCCCTCCCCATTTCAGCTTTCCAAATTTCAGCTTTCAGCTTTTCCCCATCCCCCTCACCCTCTCGCCACGGTTACCACATGAACCGAAACTGCCCCCGCATCCATCAGCACTCTTGAGCATTCGGCAACAGTCGCTCCCGTCGTCATAACATCATCCACAAGCAACAGTCGCCGCCCCTCGGTCCACTCTGGCATCCTGGCCTCAAACGCCCCACGCACATTTGCTTTGCGCTCCTCAGCGCTCAGGCGGGTCTGTGTGCGTGTCACTCGCACACGCGAGAGACTACGATGCAAAATAGGGATGCCCAGTTTACGAGCGACGCTAACGGCAAGCAGTCGCGACTGATTGAAGCTGCGTTCTCGAGCCTTGAGGGGATGCAACGGCACATAGGTCACACCATCAAAAGCGATCTCCGAATAATGCGCTTGAACGCAACCAACCAGAAAGCCGCCCAAGTCCCCTGCAAGATGACAGGCCCGCTCATACTTGAACGCGTGGATAACATCCTTCATTGGCCCCCGTAAGCGGATTGCCGAACGCGCCTCGGCAAATGCGGGATGTGTCCTCCGGCACCATGAACATAAGAAAGCATGGTGGACAGCACCATCCACGGGATCGCCGCAACACGAACACAACGGGTCCTTCACATAGACAGCACCCGCAAGACACTCCCAGCAAAGATGCATTCCACGACCCGTCACCTCGCCACCACATCCACCACAACGACGCGGATAAACAACATCCAACCCATACGAAGCTGTTTGGGACACAACCTTACCAAATCGCGAGAGCGATGAACGCAACCCAAGACGGGCATCCGATAGCGAAAGACGAAGCATGCTCGCGAGTATATCAGCACAAAGAATCGAACCAAGCAGAAAGCTGAGGAGGCGGAAAGAAAAGCTAAAATGGTGAAATGAAGAGGGGGGGGGGGGGCTTATCGCAGTGGGGCAACCGTGAAGACCGAACGCTTCCTCTGAACATCTGTATGTCAGGCATTCCTGCCTGACCTGATCAGGCAAGAATGCCCGACCTACAGAAAGAGCCAGACTCTCGCCCAACCTCTAAACTTCGAACCCAGAACCTCTAAAGCTTTTTAGCTTTCCGAATTTCCACCCGCCTGCTTTCCCCGCATCGCGGGATTGTAGCGTGGTCAGCTTTTCTTTTCTCCCTCACCCCAAGTACTTCCCAACGATCGGCGCCAGCTTCTGCTTAATCGCCTCCGGCGCGGCACTGCGATCCGTCAGCAAGGCATGCGCCAGCGCAGATCCGCAGCCACACGCTCGCGTCTCAGGAATCGACGGAATCAGATCCTGAAGAATGCGCTTGGCCAACGCAGAATTTGCAATCAAGTGACTAATCACCATCTCAACGGTGACACCCTCCTCAGACTCATGCCAGCAATCATAGTCTGTGACCATTGCCATAGCCTGATAGCACAACTCTGCCTCGCGACACAATTTAGCCTCAGGAAGCGACGTCATGCCAATAATGTCGAACCCGAACTGACGATATGCATTGGACTCTGCCTTAGTGGAGAATGCGGGGCCCTCCATGTTTACGTAGGTTCCCCCGTCATTAACCCGCACATCCGACTTGGGCTCTTGCTGCTCCAGCACGCGGTTTGCGCTGCTGACGATGGTCTTCCTTAATTCAGGGCACGTCGGCTCGCCAAAGGCAACGTGCGCCACAAGGCCCTCGCCAAAGAACGTATGCGTGAGCGACTGTTTGGTCCTGTCAAAATACTGATCCGGCAACACGATATCCCGGGGGCGAAGCTCCTCACGAAGACTTCCCACGGCGCTAATAGAGAGCACACAATCCACACCCAGTGTCTTAAACCCGTAGATATTTGCCCGATGGTTAATTTCGGATGGCATGATGCGGTGCCCTTTTCCATGCCGCGGCAGAAAGTATACATCCCGCCCCGCGATCACACCATGAATGTAAGGATCAGACGGCGCACCAAATGGGGTATCCACCACAACCGACTCCACCTGTTCCATTCCCTCAAGATCATAAAGACCACTTCCACCAATCACACCAATTTTCATTACCAACTCCTTTTCGGATTCTGATTTCTGTCAAAGACTTATGAACGTACCGGAACCCTCTTCACGAACGAACTCTCTCTGCATCCGCTTTTGCCCGAACCGCATCTCGGTGCCGTTGCACAAGCGTATTAAAAGTCACATATTGCTCAAGTGACTCGGCATAAAACGGAAACGCATCCACACTATCCTCAGCGCGATAGAATCGCCAGCGCTTATATGACCACAGCCAATGCTCCGGGTTGTCACGAATCACCTTCTCAAGCTCCTGAGTCACGCGATGTGTCATCTCTTCAATCGTCATATTCTCTTCCGCACAAGCCAGGGGCGGATTTGCATAAGCCGTGTAGACTCCCTCCACATCCACCGTGCACCACACCACAACCGGTCGGGCCTGGGTTCTGGCCCATAGTGCCCCCACTGCCTTGGTAACCGGGGCCGGCAAACCAAAGAACGGAACAAACATACCCCCCTCATCTGGAAGCGTATTTTGATCCACCAGCAACGCCGTGCTGCGCCCCTGCTTAAGCGCCTTCATGATCTGCCGCATCGCGCCCTCACGCGGAACAAACGTATACCCTGAATGCATTCGAAGGCGCGCCAGCTCACTCTCGGCAAAAGCATTTTGCGACGGCATAACCACCGCCGTCACCGGAAGCCCACGCATGCCGCACCCCAGCCCCATCACTTCCCAGTTGCCAAGATGACCACTGATTAAAATATTCGGCGATCCATCAAAAACCGCCTCGAAAGAGGAATCATACCGAAAATAGAGCTTCATCCGTTCAGCAGTATTTCGGTTGAACCAGAACAGATCCAACAGCGAGAGACAGAAATGTTGAAATGAGGCCTTACTAATGACACGCAGCTCTGGCTCAGAGAGAGACTCCCCAAAAGCAATCTTGAGATTTGCGGAAGCAACGCGCCGCAAAGCAGGAGAGAATGTATACGTACAAAGGCCCAGAAAGTGGGATAGGCAAACAACCGCGCGGCGCGAGAGCATCGCAATAGAGCCTCTGGCAAAAAGCACCAGAGCCGACTCCAAAACCCGACGAACGCGTTTACGGTATTTCATAAGAGGAAATGGTAGGACGTCCGGGTCTCGAACCCGGGACCCCTTGATTAAAAGTCAAGTGCTCTACCAGCTGAGCTAACGGCCCTACAACGAAAGGCTAGGAAAGTAGGCCAATGACACGCCCTTGTCAAGCGGCGGGGCAGAAAAAGGGTAGAAGATCGGTAGAAGATTGGTAGAAAGATAAGGCGGCAGGAGATCCGGCCCCGGGGCCGGATCTCCTGGTTGCGGCGCGGTCAGGTTTGGGGCTGCTGCAGAGCGGATGTGATACGTCCGCTGATGGCGCCAACTGCGCTCTTGTGGTGTTCGTAGTTGTTGGCGATGTAGCGGGTGGTGGTCTGGAGCAGCGTGTGCCCCATCACCTGCCCGATCACAGCTTGGTTGACATTGGCCTCGGCTTCTAGAGAGCCGAACGTATGCCTCAGAGCATAGGGTGAACGCGGTTTGATTCCGGCGCGGATGCACCAACGCATGAGGCGCTGGCGGAAGCTTCTAGCTTTGTAGGGATTCCCGTCGGCATTCACGAACACAAGTTCTGCCTCGGGATGG
>Ga0307929_1000953_pt1 | contig 24904 bp, 29 predicted proteins | sample AceLakmetage1330_FD_203160 | JGI IMG/M metagenome (GOLD analysis project Ga0307929, IMG submission 203160) | Saline water microbial communities from Ace Lake, Antarctica - #1330 | ecosystem: Environmental > Aquatic > Non-marine Saline and Alkaline > Saline | place: Antarctica: Ace Lake...
CGCACCGTTTGAAAAACGGCAGCGCCTGGAAAAAATGGGGGTGGGGGTATTGGAAGTGCCCTTAAAAAATGGAAGGCTTGATTTGGGCCAACTCATGATTAAGTTAGGAAACATGTCCATCCAAAGTCTCCTCATTGAAGGGGGAGGGAAGGTGGCAGCAGCTGCATTAAAAGAGGGGATTGTCAACAAGGTGTTGTTTTTTCTGGCCCCCAAGTTTTTAGGTGGCAGCGATGGGGTGCCCGTATTTAACGGGAAGGGACCCCAAAAAATTTGTGATGCATTTAAACTCAAACACATGAAGGTACAATTGTTTGATAATGATGTATTGATAACCGGATACCTTAAGGAACCACCTGGTTCGGAATAACGGGGCAAGACCCTTTGGAGAAAAGTGCGTGTTTACAGGTATTATAGAAAGCTTTGGAACCATCAAGGCAATTGAATCCAATGGAGAGGGAAAGATCCTTCACATTGGGTGTGATCTGGATTTGGCCCGCAGTAAAATTGGGGATTCCATTGCCGTAAACGGGGCCTGTTTGACGGCTGTAAGCCTGGGGAAATTTGATTTTAAGGTTGATATGGCACCGGAAACAGTTGCCAGGACAACCTTTAAACGGATGGGACCAGGGACTCGGGTGAATATAGAAAGGGCATTGAGATTGTCCGACCGCATTGACGGGCACCTGGTCTCAGGGCATATTGACGGTACCGGAATGATTTCTTCTGTTACCCGAAACGCCAATGCGCTGATCATGTCCGTTGCAGTTGATGAGGGCTTGGCCGCGGATATGATTGAAAAAGGATCCGTGGCCATTGACGGGATCAGTCTGACCATCAACCAGTTTTCACAGGCGGGTTCAAAGGCTTCGTTCCAGGTAAGTGTTATTCCCCACACAGCAGATATCACCACCATCGGGCTTAAAAAGGTGGGGGATAAGGTGAACATAGAAACAGACATGCTGGGCAAATATGTCAGAAAAATATTAACGGGCAGGGGGCTTAAAAATGATGCTGATAGCCAAAAAAAATCGGATATCAGCATGGCCCTTCTCGCCAAGAATGGATTTTTATAATTTTTATATCATATTTTATAATTAAGGGATGTAACGAATGCCGCATTTAACGATTGTACAGGCAATTGAGGATATTAAAAACGGAAAAATGGTCATCCTTGTGGATGATGAAGACCGGGAAAATGAAGGGGATCTCACCATGGCAGCGGAAGCTGTCACCCCCGAAGCCATAAATTTTATGGCCAAATACGGCAGGGGTTTAATTTGTCTTCCCCTGGATTCGAGTATTGCAGACCGCCTTGATCTGCCCATGATGGTGGACAAAAATACCTCCCAGTTTGAAACTGGGTTCACCGTGTCCATCGAAGCCAAGGTCGGTGTGACCACAGGGATTTCAGCTGCAGATCGGGCCACCACTATTTTAACGGCAGTCGCCGATGGTACTGGTCCTGCGGACATTGCCAGGCCTGGCCATATTTTTCCATTGCGCGCCCGGGACGGCGGGGTCATGGTCCGTATCGGCCAGACAGAAGGCTCTGTTGATCTTGCAAGGTTGGCCGGGTTAAAGCCGGCGGCTGTGATCTGTGAGATCATGGATGAGGACGGCACCATGGCTAGAATGCCTACGCTTGAAGTTTTTGCAAAGGAACACTCCATCGGGATCTGCACGGTGGCGGATCTTGTAAAATACCGCCTCAAGAATGAAAGTTTTGTTAAGCGGGCTGCCCAGACCGTTATCCCCACCAAAGCAGGGGAATTTAAAATTATTGCCTATGAGAATGACATGGACAATCTCACCCATATGGCCCTGGTCAAAGGAGATATTGACCCGGAACAAGCCATTCTGGTCCGGGTTCATTCGGAATGCATGACCGGTGATATCTTCGGTTCTTTAAGATGCGACTGCCAGGAGCAGCTCCACAAGGCCATGGACATGATGGAGGAAGAAGGTGCCGGCGTATTGCTTTACCTTCGCCAGGAAGGCCGCGGAATAGGGCTTGTCAACAAGCTTAAGGCCTATGAATACCAGCGTCAGGGGCTGGACACCGTGGAGGCCAATGAAAAACTGGGCTTTAAGGCCGACATGCGCGATTATGGGATTGGTGCCCAGATGCTGGTGGATCTTGGGGTGAAAAAAATGCGGTTGCTGACCAATAACCCTAAAAAGATGATCGGACTGGAAGGCTATGGTCTCAGTTTAGTGGAACAGGTGCCCATCGAAGTCGCGCCAAACTGTTATAACCAGGGATATCTGAAATGCAAGCAGGCCAAAATGGGCCATCTGCTTCATATGTAGATCAACCATAAAGGATATAAATATGCCACAGATAATAGAAGCAGGCCTGACGGCCCGGGGAAAAAAATTTGGGATCATTGCTGCCAGGTTTAATGATTTTATCACCGCAAGGCTTGTGGACGGTGCCGTGGATGCCCTGGTACGAAGCGGAGCCCAGGACAAGGACATCACCCTTGTAAAAGTACCAGGGGCCTATGAAATCCCCCTGGTTGCCCAGAAGATGGCCCGCCAGAAAAAATATGATGCCATCATCTGCCTGGGGGCTGTTATAAGGGGTGCCACCAGCCATTATGATTATGTCTGCGCAGAGGTCTCCAAGGGCATCGCCGCTGTGGGCCTGGATGCGGATGTGCCGGTTATGTTTGGAATCTTGACCACTGAAACCATTGAGCAGGCCATTGAAAGAGCCGGCACCAAGGCCGGGAACAAGGGCTTTGACGTGGCCATGGCGGCCATTGAGATGGCAAACCTCTGCTGTGAGCTTACCCTCGAATCTGGAAAGGCGGAATAAGAGAATGGGAGATCGCAGGCTTTCAAGGGAACTGGCGCTGCAGGCATTGTTTTCCTTTGATGTCAACAAATTAGATCCTGCCACAGGACTGATACAATTTTGTGCCCAGCGGGAAGATGAACTCACCGACATGGTGAAACCTTTTTTTCTGGGATTAGTGGAAGGGGTTGTTGCCGACATGGGTGATATCGACGGTCTGCTCAACAAATATTCCAAAAACTGGAAGCTTTCCAGGATGCCTGTGGTGGACAGGAATATCATGCGTATTGCCACCTTTGAGCTGTTGAAACGTAAGGATATTCCTCCCAGCGTTACCATTAATGAGGCCGTTGAAATCGGTAAAAAATTCGGTACAAGGGATTCCGGTGCCTTTATAAACGGGGTGCTGGACAGGATTCGGTTGCAAGAAGGGTTTGAATAGATCCATTTATCAGGGAGGAAGGTTTTGATCATAGAAAAACTGGAAGTCGGGCCGATCATGGCCAATTGTTATATTCTAGGGTGTGAACGTACGAAAGAATCGGTTGTGATTGATCCGGGAGATGACGGGGATCAAATTCTCATGGCCCTTGCCAAATTAGAACTTAAGGTAAAATATTTGATCAATACCCATGGCCATTTTGACCATGTTGGGGCCAATAAAAAATTGAAAGAAGTGACCCATGCCACCCTTGCCATCCATCCCGATGACGAGCCCATGCTCATGGAATTGTCCAAGTCTGCTTCCATGTTTGGTCTGTCTGTGGAAAATTCTCCTCCGGCCGATCTTTTACTCAACCATGGCGATACGGTAAGTTTTGGGGATATTACCCTGGAGGTGATTCATACCCCGGGTCATTCCAGGGGAGGAATCTGCCTGTACACCAAAGGGCATCTTTTTGCCGGAGACACCCTGTTTAAAAGTTCCATTGGCAGAACGGATTTGCCTGGCGGGGATTTTGATACCTTGATATCCAGTATTAAAACAAAACTTTTTAGATTGCCGGATGACACCATTGTGTATACCGGCCACGGTCCTGAAACCACCATCGGCGATGAAAAGCGAATGAATCCATTCCTCAGATGAAATGGGGTATTGAACAACTGCCCCGGGTAGCCTCTCTTTTTATGGAAGAGATTGATCTGGGGCTGCCCTTTGAGATGGCTGCTGCAAGATTTGCCGCAGATCCTGGAACAGTCCTACTTTTATCGGGCACCAGCCCTGCTGGAGGGTGTGCAAGATTCAATATTCTGGCGATTCAGCCCTGGCTTGAACTTAAAGGCCGGGGGGAAGCCATCGCCCTGAAGGTTGACAATGAATCCTTTGATCTTGCCCGGGATCCTTTCACCTTTCTTGGGGAGTTGATGGATCATTTGAAACTGGACCATTTGAAACTGGACCAGGCCAAAGAGGAATTGCCGGTTTGTGCCGGACTATTCGGTTATTTTTCCTATGACCTGAAGGACCGGATTGAAATCCTCCCCAGGACCTGTGTGGACATTCATCTGCCCGAGATCTGTCTCGTTGCGCCCTCTGTTCTCCTAGTCCAGGATCGGATCTCCCAGAAAACTTTTTTGTCTATTCCCGTATTGTCCAATTGCCAGGGCACCCCCAACGACTATGTGTCGGCCCGGAAACAAGCCTTTTTGAAACAATTGGGTCAGGCTTGGGAAAAAAGTTTCTTTTCAAGTGACAACAGGGGGTTTAAATCCAGCTTCACAAAGAAGGAATATATCCGGGCAGTTGAACGAATAACCCACTATCTTACGGCGGGAGATATATACCAGGCAAACCTTTCCCAGCGATTTGAGACAGGGTTTTCAGGCGATTCTTATTCATTGTTTCTGGAATTATTTCATCGAAACCCGGCATCGTTTTTTAGTTATATCCATGCCGGGGATCATAAAATTGTTTCCACTTCGCCGGAACGGTTTATAAAACTTGATGGCATCCGGGTGGAAACGCGGCCCATCAAAGGCACCATTGCCAGGGGAGACACACCGGCACAGGACAGGGAGAATGGACAGCATCTAACCCAAAGTATCAAGGATGATGCCGAACTGACCATGATCGTGGACCTCATGCGAAACGATTTGTCCCGGGTGACCCGACAGGGATCTGTTGTTGTGTCCGAACATAAATGTCTGGAACCCTACGCGAATGTTTTTCACCTGGTTTCCATTGTAGAAGGGGAACTTGAAACAGGCAAGTCCGCTGTGGATCTGCTGCGGGCCACTTTTCCCGGGGGATCCATTACCGGCTGTCCCAAAATTCGGTCCATGGAGATTATTGATGAACTGGAACCGGTAAAACGCCATGTTTATACCGGCGCCATCGGATATATCAGCTTTCACAATACCATGGATCTTTCCATTGCCATTCGCACGGCCACCATTGTGGACGAGACCCTTTTCTTTTCTGTGGGAGGAGGGATTGTCTATGATTCAGATCCTGAACTAGAATTCCAGGAGACCCTTGATAAGGGAAAGACCCTCATGGATACCTTGTCATCGGTTTCAGCAGGAAACGCCTTTCACCATCCCAAAGCCTGGGTGGATGGAAAAATGGTGGACCAGGACCGGGCAATGGTCTCTGCCACTAGCCAGGGATTTCAATACGGGGCAGGGCTTTTTGAAACCATCCGGGTGGAAAAGGGAACCCCCCTTCGCCTCGGTGCCCATTTGCAGCGGATGAATGGGGCCTGGACCTCTCTTTTCAAGGGCTTACCGCCGGATATCACTTGGGAGCACGTTATTGATCTTTTGATACAAGAAAACGGCTATACGGACTTGATTTGTGCTGTAAAGCTGATGGTATCCCGGGATGAACAGGCAAACGGGAAGCAGACCTTTCTGGCAGCCTTTGCAAGGCCCTATGTCCACCGTCTCGTCTTGTCCGGGAAAACGGGCCTTGATCTGGTGACATTTCCCTTTCCCCGATCGACCCCCCTGGCCGATCATAAAACCCAAAACTATCTCTATTACGAGCGGGCAGGAGTTTATGCACGAGATCATGGGGGGGATGAAGCCATGATTTTAAATCCGGATCTTACCATATCGGAAACCAATACCGGCAATATTTTTATGGTCATTGGCGAAGAACTGGTCGTTCCCGTGTCTGATCATGTATTGCCCGGGATTACCCTCATGGCGGTTGTGAATGGATTTGCCCGGCAGGGGGGGGGTGTCACCCGAAAAAAGATATCCTCAAAAGAAATTATTTCCTATCCCAATATACTGGTTACAAATGCCTTGATGGGGGCGGTGAGGGTGGTTCACATTGACGGGCAAAAAATTACCCATGATGCGGGGGTGTATGAGAGGATGAATCTTTTGTTGGCTGGATAAAACAGCAGGCTTGTATTTTTATTCAAGAAAATATAGAATTGGGATAAAAAGTTTATCTAAAATTTAGGAATTTAAGGCAATAAGGTGTTATGAGAAAATTATTAATTATTTTGACGGTTTTTTTGGCAGTGGGTTTCTTTTTCATACCCGCCAGTGCAGCTCCCAGGGCAGTTCCTGTTGATGCTGTTTTTGATTTTTCCACCCTGCCGGAAGGTGAGAAAATACTTCATGAATTCATTGTCCGAAATACAGGGGACACGGTTTTGAATATTACCAAGGTCTTGCCTCCCTGAGGGTGTGACAGTCGTTCCTACGACAAACAAATTCCTCCGGGAGGGGAAGGTAAAATTCAAATTGGTATTAAAACAAATGGATATGGGGGTAAAAGACTGACCAAAAAAATTTTGGTCAAAACAGATGATCCGGCGAATAAAAAATTTCACTTGACGGTGACCGGGATGGTGGATGCTGTGGTGGAGATCTCTCCCCGGACGGTCAGTTTGAGCGGGGCCCCGGGGGATGTGCTTGAGGCCATGGTCACCATCACTCCGATGGATAAATACAAGTTTTCCATTTTGGGGCTGGATCAAAAATTTAACACCCAGATCAAGGCAACCCTGGTAACGCCGGATATGGTAAATCAGGATATGGTGAAACCGGGCAAAAAAAATTCGGCCTGGCAGGTGAAAATTACCAGCACCTCCCAAAAGGCAGATGATTTCTATGATATCATCACCCTTAAAACAGATTCTAAATATAAACCAAAGCTTACAATAAGGGTATACGCCATTTATCTTGCAGAAAAAACCAAGTCATAGTTTTTGGTTGAAATTAAAAAATGGCATAAAATATATGGATATTTCAAAAATAAAAGCAGTGGTCTTTGACTGCGACGGCGTGCTGTTTGATACGGCCCTTGCCAATAGAAAGTTTTATGATGAAGTTCTGGCAACTTTTGATAAGCCCCGGTTAACAGATGTTCAATTTGTAAATGTGCACATGATGACGGTTACGGCTGCCATCTTGTATCTGTTTCCAGAGAGAGAAGAGACAAAGGAAGTCTTCGCCTGTCTCAAACAGATTGGCTATGCCAAGTTTATTCCCTATATGCGGATGGAAGAGGGGCTTGTCCGGCTTTTAAGCATTTTAAAAGAAAAGGGGCTTATACGGGGGATTGCCACCAATCGAACCAACACAATGGAACAGGTTCTTAAGGACAATAACATTGAATCATATTTCGAGATGGTGGTCACTTCAGCTGATGTGGTAAATCCCAAACCCGATCCCGAGCAATTGCTTAAAATTATGGAGGCCTTTCATCTGGACCCCCAGGAAGTGATTTTTATCGGTGACTCGGAATATGACCTGCGAGCAGCCCGCAGTGCCGGGACCTGGTTTGTTGCGTTTAAACAACCTAAACTTGAGGCGGATATCCATGTGGATGCCATGGCGGATATTCTTGGAATTTTACAGATAAATGAATAAAATTCTTGACAAATTTGCGAATCATCATTAAATCTTACGAGATTTATATTTAGAATTTTAGGCAGATGTTGGATAAACGTTTGTCAGTTTATAGAAGGTTAATTTAATAAAGGAGATTGATTGATATGTCTAAATTAGTTGCACCTCATGGTGGAAAAGGACTTGTAATTTGTAAGCTCGAAGGCGCAGAACTGGAAGCTGAACTCAAAAAAGCAGCGGGTCTGAAAAAAATTGAAATTTCTTCCCAGGTAAAAGGCGATCTGATCATGCTGGGAATCGGTGGATTTTCTCCCCTGAACGGTTTTATGACAAAAGCCGACTGGAAAGGCGTTTGCGCTGACTTCCTCCTGGCGGATGGTACATTCTGGCCTGTACCTGTAATGCTGGATGCTGCCAAAGAAGATGCAGCTGAAGTTAATGTTGGTGATGAAATTGCCCTCGAAAGAAATGGCGAGATCTTTGCCACCATGAAGGTTGAAGACAAATTTGAAATGACCGAAGACGAGAAAAAATGGGAATGTGAAAATGTATACAAGGGTCATGGCGAAGAGTCTGCTGACGATGTATTCTGGAAAATTGCCATGGAAGATCATCCCGGTGTTCAGGCTGTTATGGCCAGAAAAGAATTCTGCTTTTCAGGTCCTGTAAAAGTCCTTTCCGAAGGTGAATTCCCCGAAAAATTCAAAGGCGTTTACCTTACCCCGACTGAAACCCGTGCCATATTTGATGAAAAAGGCTGGGCAAATGTTGCTTCCATGCAGCTTAGAAACCCCATGCACAGATCCCATGAGCATCTTTGCAAGATTGCCCTTGACGTATGTGACGGTGTTTTGATCCATTCGCTCATCGGTAACCTTAAAGCCGGTGATATCCCTGCAGAAGTTCGTATCGAATGTATTGACAAATTGATCCAGGATTACTTTGTCCCCGAGCATGTAGTTAACGGCGGATATCCCCTTGATATGAGATATGCCGGTCCCCGTGAAGGCCTGCTCCATGCAACCTTCCGCCAAAACTACGGCGTCAACAGAATGATCATCGGTCGTGACCATGCCGGCGTTGGTGATTTCTACACATTGTTCGAGGCACAGGAAATTTTTGACACAATTCCTGCACCCGAAGCAGCAGGAAAAGCCCTTATTTGCGAACCTTTGAAAATTGACTGGACTTTCTACTGTAAGAAATGTGACGGCATGGCTTCCATGAGAACCTGCCCCCATGGAAAAGATGACCGGGTTATTCTTTCCGGAACAAAATTGCGGCATGCCCTTTCCAACAACGAGGAAGTGGTAGACCATTTTGGCCGTGAAGAAGTTCTGGTTATTCTGAGAAAATATTATGCATCTTTGACAGAGAAAGTTGAAGTAAAACTCCAAAGCCATGCAGAAGGAAGCAAAATGTAGTTTGTTGTATTCCAATTGATCGGATAACAGCATATTAAATAGAACAAGAAGGGCCTTTCCCCATACGGAGAAAGGCCCTTCTTGGATTTAACAGGATATTTTTAACAGGATATCTTTTTTTAGCAGAATGTTCTGTGATCCTCCAGGCGAAAGGCTTCATTGAAAATGTTTGACCCGGGGTTTTTTCCATGGGTTACATGGAATGATGCCTAAGGAGGAAGGTTAATTTCGGAGTCTGAGAATGGTGTCATACACCTGTTTTTTGGGCAGATGACAGGTCACTGCAATTTCCCGGGCCAGGTCGGCTGTGCCCTTGTTTTGGTTTTGTTTTGAAAGGATGAGTTTTTCAAGCAGTTCCGGGGTCATCGGGGGAGGGGGGGAGGTGCCCAGGACAAAAAGGACGCATTCTCCCTTTACCTGGGGGCGCAGCTCAAGGGCACAAAGAATTTCACCAAGGGTCCCCCTCAGATATTCTTCATGCAGTTTGGTGATTTCCCGGGCAAGGCATGCCCTGCGGTCACCCAGGATGGGGATGGCCTGTTGGAGCATTGCACAGATTCGTTTGGGGGATTCATAGAAGATAAGTGTGGCTTTTTCCTGTTTGAGCCCTTCAAGGGTAATCGATCGTTTTTGCTGCTTTTTGGGTAGAAAACCGCAAAAAAGAAAAGAATCCGTTGGCAGCCCGGCCACGCTCAACCCGGCAATGGCGGCATTACAGCCGGGGATGGGAATGATGGGAATGCAATGCTCTGCAGCCGATTTTACAAGGCTGTAACCGGGATCAGAGATCAAAGGCGTGCCGGCATCTGAAATCAGGGCAATGTTTTTACCCGCCTTTAACGCCTTAATGAGCTGAATCGATTTTTGGGCCTCATTGTGCTCATGGCAGGAAATCATACCTGTCTCTATGCTATAGTGGTTGAGCAGTCTTTTTGAATACCTTGTGTCTTCGGCAGCGATTAGATCCGCTTCCTTTAAGATTCGTACCGCCCTGAAGGTCATATCTTCAAGATTGCCCAGAGGGGTTGCGACGATATAAAGGTTGCCGGGCGGGTTATTTGTCTCCATCTGTCACCTTTTCAAATCATTTTTCTAAAGGGGGGTTATACCGTTCCAAAAGCGTTTCGGATTAAGGTTATTTCCGGGGTTTTACCAGTAAAAAGGATGTCGATCACATCGAATCGAACCTGCTGGTTAAATATTTTTTTTTCTTTTAGATAAAAGGAAGCCCCGGATATGATTTTTTGCTGTTTGGGATGGTTGACCGATTCCCTTGGCAGGCCCCGTTTGAGACTGGTCCTTGTCTTTACTTCTATAAAGCAGATACACTCTCCCTCCCGGGCAATGATATCAATTTCAGCAAAGGGCGCTCTATAGTTTCGTTCAAGCAGGATATAGTCGTTTCGGCTAAGAAATTGCGCAGCAGCCTTTTCACCGGTTTGTCCGATTTTCTGATTTCGGTTTGTCACTTGCAAATTACCCCGTTAAAGGTTGTCCTGTGAAAAGGGCAGGGGCCATGTTCGATAATCGCCTGTTTATGGGCTTTGGTAGGATATCCCTTGTGCTGGATAAAATTGTAAAGGGGGTAGGTCTGGTGGAGTTTTGCCATATAGCGGTCCCGGGTGACTTTGGCAATAATAGATGCCGCTGCAATGGAGATGCTCCGGGAATCGCCCTTGACAATTGCCTGTTGGGGCAGATCCATGTCAATGGTAAATTTCCCGTCAACGAGTAAAAAATCCGGACCAACAGCAAGGTTTTGAACCGCCCGTTTCATGGATAAAAGGGAGGCTGCAAGAATATTGATTCGATCAATTTCCCTGTGATCTGCCACGCCGATGCCAACGGCCAGGGCCTGGGCCATGATGAGAGGGAACAAGGTTTCCCTTCGTTTTTCGGACAGTTTTTTAGAGTCTGTAACCCCCTGGCAGGCAAACCCCGGGGGTAAAATAACAGCAGCAGAGACAACAGGACCGGCAAGGGGTCCCCTGCCGGCCTCGTCTATCCCTGCAATATACTGATACCCGTTGCGTTGTGTGTCGTGTTCAAATTCCCACATCGGGTAATCGGCTGTTCGTTTAGGCAAACCGTTTTTCTTTGATTCTGGCTGCTTTCCCACGAAGGTCTCTAAGGTAATAGAGTTTGGATCTTCTGACCCGGCCCCGGGTCACAACTTCGATCTTACTAAGGCTGGGGGAATGCAGGGGAAAAATTCTTTCAACCCCAATACCACCGGAAATTTTCCTGACGGTAAAACGGGCACCGGCAAAGCCTTTGGTCTTTTTAATAACCACACCCTGGAACATCTGGATACGTTCTTTTTCACCTTCTTTGATTTTTACATGTACTTTTACGGTATCTCCCGAGGTAAAATCAGGGATATCAAGGCGAATCTGTTCTTTTTCTAATCTTTCAATTACGTTTGTCATTTCTTCCTCCTGGTTTTCGTACTATTGGCCTATCTCAGCCATTTGTAATTCGATCTAAATATATGGACGCAGCTGACCGGACAGACAGATGATTATAATCTCCAGAACCCTTGATGGGCTCAAGTTTTAAGTCACAGGTATCAATCAGTTCCTCAGCCATCCCCCAAGCCGTGCCAAAAACAAGGACATGGGGCGCATTGCTCGCTAACTTTTCTTTTAGTGTGGTAATGGGTATGGCACCCTCCAGATATTTGGCACTGGTTGCCACCGTTACCACGGTTTGCTTTTCTTTGTCTTGTATCCTTTGGACAGCCTCTTCAAATGTGGCGGTTACCCGGATCAGTTCAAGGGCTTCTTTTCTGGAGGGATTTAATTCACCGCCCACCCCTTTTATCCAGTGATCAATGACTTGGTTTGCCAGGTCAGCCTGGTCCACAAAGGGAGTTACCACATAAAATCCCTTGACGCCAAATGTCTTTGATGCCCTTGCAATATCATGCATATCAATGGTGGTCAGGGCCGATCCAATGGGCATTCCCTTGCGGTTCATGACGGGGAAATGGATGAGTACCACATACAGGTTATGGGTTGACAAGTGTTTCAATCTCCCGGCACCATTGCCTTAAAATTTGTTTTTCTTCGAGTGTGGGGGCCTGTGTTTCAAACAGGTCCGGCCGTTTCAAAAAGGTTCTCTGTAAAGAGGATGTTTTCCGCCATTGGCGGATTCGTTCATGGTTCCCGGACAACAGCACCTCGGGCACCGTTAGGTCGTTGTGGACTTCCGGTCGGGTATATTGGGCATACTCCAGTCGGTCACCCATAAAAGAATCCGAAAGGGAAGAGGCCTCAGATCCTAAAACCCCGGGGATCATGCGGGCGACAGAATCAATAATGGCCATGGCAGCCAATTCTCCTCCGGTCATGACATAATCTCCAATGGAGATCTCTTCATCCACAAGTTGGGTGTATACTCTTTCATCAATTCCTTCATACCGGCCGCAGACAAAGATAAGATCTTCTTTTCGGCTGGCAAGTTCACAGGCTTTTTTCTGGTTAAATCTTGTACCCTGGGGGGTCATAAGGATGACCTTGGCTTCGGGTGACCTCTTTTTTACAAAAGAAATGGCCGCTTCCAGGGGCTCAGGCTTCATGACCATGCCGCTTCCGCCGCCATAGGGCCTGTCATCCACTGTCTTGTGCCGGTCACAGGAAAAATCTCTGATATTGACACAGGTTCCTGTAATCAGGCGACTTTCAATGCCCCTGTGGATCATCCCATGGTCAAAAAAACTAGCCACAAGCTCTGGAAAGAGGCTTAACACCGTAAAATCCATGACCTGTCCTATAGTGCCCATTTAGGAGTTGGTGCCCATTTAGGATTAAGTGCCCATTCAGGAGTCCTCTCCATCATGAGCAGTACCCGTCGGGCAGGGTGGTGGTTACAATCCCTGCATCCAAATCCACGGATTCAATAAAGTGTTCATGCATGGGAATCAAGATTTCTGAATCCCCCTTTGTATTCTTATCTGGTACATCCTTATCAACGACAACCAGCATATCATTGGCATTGGTGGGGAAGATACGCTCAATGGTTCCCAGTTTTCCAAGGCTATTGTCAATGACTATTAACCCGTAAAGATCCTGCCAATACCAGGCATCCTCTTCAATTTCAGGCAATTGATCTTTACTGATAAGGATCTCGCATCCGATCAATTGCTCTGCAAGTTCCACAGTGTTCACATGATTTAAGCTGATCAAAACCCCTTTCTTCCGGGCAGAGGCAGTGAGAATGGTATATTCCTCACCCGTTTCCTCTTGTTCAGACTTAAGCCAGATCTGCCGGCCTTTTCCAAAGGTATCAACCGATTCTGCAAAGGACCAGACCTTGAGATTTCCCTTAAGGCCGTGTACCCCGGTTACCTTGCCTATGGTCAGCAGGTGTTCTTTCCCCATCCTTACTCAATGATCTCCAGAACAGTCCGTTTCTTAAGTTTGGTCGAGGATGCGCTTAGGATGGTTCTCATTGCCCGGGCAGACCTGCCCTGCTTGCCAATTACTTTTCCTAGGTCATCCTTTGCCACCTTCAGTTCCAGTACAGAAGTCTGATCCCCCACCACTTCAGATACTACAACCTCATCAGGATTATCTACCAATGCTTTTGCAATGTATTCTACCAGCTCTTTCATAAAAACATTTCCTTTAAATGAGAATCCTAAAAATTATCCGAGGCGGACAGGTTGAATCTTAAGCAGCAGCGCCTGTAAATCCCTGGCTTTTAAACAGACTTTGCACTGTGGTGGAGGGTTTCGCACCTTCGCCCAGCCAATAGTTTATTCTATCTTCTTTAAGGGTAATGATGGCCGGTTCTGTCATGGGATTATAGGTCCCAAGAGCTTCCAAAAATTTGCCATCCCGGGGCGCTTCAACATCAGCAGCTACTATTCTGTAAAACGGTTTTTTCTTTGTGCCTTTTCGGGTCAATCTGATTCTTACGGACATATGTTTCCTTCTCCTTAAAACGGCAGCATGTTTTTTAATGAGCGCATGCCGCCTTTATTAAATTTTTTGATCATTTTCATTGACTGGGTATAGCTTTTCAGAAGCTTGTTGACGTCCTGTACGCTTGTTCCGCTTCCATTGGCAATCCGTTTTTTTCTGGATCCTTTTATCATGGCATGATTTGACCTTTCTTTCGGGGTCATGGAATTGATGATGGCCTCTATTCTGCCAAATTCCTTGTCATCAATATTTAATCCTGCCAATTGTTTTTTGTTCATCCCCGGCAACATGCCGATCAGATCCTTTATGGATCCCATTTTCCTCACAGATTTCATCTGATTCCGAAAATCTTCAAGGGTAAAGTTATTTTTTCTCAGTTTTTGTTCAAGGGCCTTGGCCTCTTTCTGATCAACCGAATCCTGTGCCTTTTCAATAAAGGAAAGGGCATCTCCCATTCCCAGTATCCGGGATGCCATCCGATCCGGATGGAAGGGCTCAAGGGCGGTCGATTTTTCACCCACCCCAATAAATTTCAGGGGTTTACCTGTTACAGCTTTTATGGAAAGAGCGGCCCCACCCCGGGCATCTCCATCCATTTTTGTCAAAATAAAGCCATCCAGATCCAGTCGTTTGTCAAAGGATCCGGCAATATTAACTGCGTCCTGGCCTGTCATGGCATCGGCCACCAGAAGGATTTCCGATGGGTTCAGCCCTGTTTTAATATCTTCAAGTTCTTTCATTAACGCATCATCAAGATGCAGCCTGCCAGCCGTATCAAACAACAGGGTGTCGCATCCAAGCTCCCTTGCCGCCAATTGGGCATCCTGACAAATCTTTAACGGCTTCATATCCGTTGTGGATTGGAAAACCGGTATATCCAACTGGTTTCCAATTTTTTTCAGCTGATCAATGGCAGCCGGTCTGTAAACATCAACGGGTACGAGGAAGGGCTTTCTTCCCTGTTTGCGCAGGTAATAAGCCAATTTCCCTGCTGTGGTAGTTTTACCCGACCCCTGCAGCCCCACCAGCATAACAGACCCCAAAGCTTTCCCCTCAAGATTTAACTCCTGGTGGGTGGATCCCATCATTCTGGTAAACTCTTCGTTTACAATTTTAATGACCTGCTGGCCCGGGGTCAGACTTTGCATGACCTCCTGACCCAATGCCCTGGCCTTTATATCTGAAATGACATTTTTTGCAACCTTATAATTGACATCCGCTTCGAGAAGTGCCATCCTCACTTGCTTTAAGCCATCTTCGATGTTCTTCTCGTTCAGGGTGCCGTGGCCCTTTAATTTTTTAAAGACGGATTCAAGTCTGTCACTCAAATTTTCAAACATAAAGGGCCTTGCCTCAAATATCAAATCAAATCATTGAATTTAGTGTAGATTCCGTGATATGTCAAGGAAATAATGAAATTAAACAGGTTGAAACACATGGAAAACATACAAAATTATACCCGGGAAGAACTGGCCAAATGGCTTGAAGATAAAGGGTCCAGATCTTTTCGGGCCGGTCAGATTTTCAAATGGATCTATCTAAAGCAGGCCCAAAGTTTTGATGAAATGACCGACCTTGGCAAGGAGTTGCGGTGCCTGCTGACAGAAAATTTTTATTTGTCCCGGCTTGACCTTGAAGACAAACAGGTCTCAACTGACACCACTGAAAAATTTTTATTTCAGCTGGAGGACGGTCACCACATAGAGACTGTTTTGATACCTGAAAAGGATCATTTTACCCTTTGCGTTTCCACCCAGGTGGGATGTGCCATGGGGTGTGAATTTTGTCTGACGGCCAGGGGCGGATTTAAGCGCAATCTCACCGTGGCGGAAATCATATCCCAGGTGCGGGATGCACGTTTTTTTCTGGTTCAAAAAAAAATAGATCCCCTTAAACTTTCTAATATTGTTTTCATGGGCATGGGGGAGCCCCTTGCCAACTACGACACCCTTATCAAGTCCCTTCAAATTATTCTGGACACGGATTACGGCATGAAATTTGCTGCAAGGCGGGTGACCGTTTCCACCTCGGGTCTGATTCCTAAGATTGTACAATTGGGACTGAACACCGATGTCAATCTGGCCGTCTCCCTCAATGCCGTCGATGACAAGACAAGATCCCAACTAATGCCCATCAATGATAAATACCCCATCGGGGCTTTGCTGGAAGCCTGTCAAGAATTTACCATGAAACCCAGAAACAAGATTACCTTTGAGTATATCCTTATTAAAGGGATCAATGATTCCAGGGAAGATGCCCTGAAGCTTGTGAAACTTTTGTTACCCATAAGGGCAAAGGTCAATCTGATTCCCTTTAATGAACATGAAGAATCCTCCTTTAAACGGCCCGGATCCAAACAGATTTTATCATTCCTTCAGATTCTGCTGGACAATGACATGACGGCCATGACAAGGAAGAGTAAGGGGGCTGATATTTCGGCGGCCTGCGGTCAGCTCAAAGCAAAATCCGAGGCGCTGTAAACCAAAGGGATTGAAACTATCCGGATAGGACTTATCTTATTCTAAATGATTTTATTCTAAATGATTTTATGAGACTAACTTTAAGCTATGGGAAAAAAATATGTCAAATAGCAATTTGGAAAACAAAAAAATATTGATTGTTGATGATGAACCGGATGTTCTTGATTCCCTGGAAGAACTGCTCGATATGTGTACCACAGTCAGAGCTGAAACCTATGAGGATGCAAACCACCTTCTTGAAACCCAGGAGTTTGATATCGCAATTTTAGATATCATGGGGGTGGACGGGTATCAGCTGCTGGAAACCGCAAACAAAAAAAATGTGGTAACCGTTATGCTGACAGCCCATGCCCTGAGTCCCGAGAATATTAAAAAATCATATCTGGGTGGTGCCAGTTCCTATATTCCCAAGGAAGAGATGATCAACATCGAAGCATTTCTCATGGATGTGTTGGTGGCTAAAAAAGAGGGTAAAAATCCCTGGACGAGCTGGTATACACGTCTGTCTTTTTTCTGTGAAGAAAAATTTGGTCCAGACTGGGATAAGGATGAAAAAGAATTTTGGGAAAAAATGATTTATTATTAATCCCGGGTTTTTTTATATCATCAGATCTTCAAAGATGCCGGGTTGAGGGGTTAAAACCTTGAGAAGGGTCTTTTCTCCTTTTTCAATCACTCGGATGGAGGTGGTTTCACCGGGTTTTGACTTGGTATATCCCGCAGTGATTTGGGCCGCAGTCTTGATGTGTGAATCGGAAAAATTGCCCAGGAGAATTACATCCGGCCCGGCCATCTCAGCATGTCGCAGTCGGATGTCTTGGGTTTTGTCATACCAGGCGAGGATCTGCTCATTGTCGTTTTTTGACCGCCCCACAATCAGCTTGCATTCATTGTCCAGCCTGAAGTGACGTCCAAATTTTAAGAGCTGTAGCAGTCGCGTCTCATCGGTTTTTTGTACATATAAAAGGTCCCGAAGCCGGTTGGAAAAAATTTTGTCCGTTAAAAGGCATCCCCCGGCAGGTGCCGGGTATTCTTTGATGCCAAACTCGCGGGCCATCTGTATCTGTACCTTTCTGGAACGGCCGGTTATATCCATGAGCCTCGCCCGGTCTACCAAGCCCTGTTGTTCCATGCGGGTTTCCGGCAGGCATTTTGCACTTAGGGGGCGCAGAAGATCTCCCTCAAATCCGGAGTTTTTTTCAACAGATCTCATGGCATTCTTGGTTTGTGACTTGGGTCTCTGGCCTAAAACTTCTCCGCTGAATAAAAAATCAAACCCTTCTTCTCGCATACGGGTGCCAGCTTGTGCAAACATCAAGGTGTGACAGTCCACGCAGGGGTTCATGTTTTTCCCAAAGCCGCCCCTGGGGGCTTTCATCATCTCCATATATTCCTTTGTAATGTCCTGGATGATGAGGTTGATGCCGGTTTGGCCGGATGCTTTCTGGGCGGATTCCGATGAAAAGAATGGGGTTTCAAAGCTGATCCAGGTGACATCAATCCCCTGTTCGCTTAATACCAGGGCGGAGAGGATGCTGTCCAACCCCCCTGAACACAGCCCCAGGGCCTTAATCTGTCTTGTGGTTTTTTTTTGATTCATATATAAATGCTCTATGATTTTAGATTTAATAAAAATTAGTACACTGCTTAAAAGATTAAAGGAGCGGTATCCGGTTGTCAAGACCCAGCTGGATCATACAACGCCTTTTCAATTGCTCATTGCAACCATTATGTCGGCACAATGTACGGATAATCAGGTCAACAAGGTGACAAAAAAACTGTTTGCCATTTATCCGGATCCAGGTGCCCTTGCCGCGGCACCCTTAAAGGATATTAAACGTATTATCTATTCAACCGGATTTTACAACAACAAGGCTAAAAATATCAAGGCCTGTGCCCAATCTATTTTGGATAATCACACAAGTATGGTTCCCAAGAGTATTGAATCATTGATCTGCCTACCCGGGGTGGGGCGAAAAACCGCCAATGTGGTAAGATCGGCTGCCTTTGGATATGATGCCATTGTGGTGGATACCCATGTTTTGAGGCTCTCCAACAGACTGGGTCTCACCGACAAGAAGGACCCGGTAAAAGTGGAGTTTGAACTCATGGAAATCATCCCGAAATCTTCCTGGAGCGATTTATCCCTCCAGTTTATCTATTTTGGCCGGGAGATCTGTGATGCCAAAAAGCCCTTGTGCAATATCTGTCCCATGTTTGACATCTGTCCCACCCGGGGTAAGAAATAGCGTTTCAAACCATTTTTTAAGTTTGATGCTAAATATATTCCTGGTAATTAATTAACTTTACACCAGAGGGTAACTATTATACTAAGTGCAAATACATGCTGATTAAACTAAAAACATATGGGCAAACCCCCCTGGATTTGGTTACCCGCTTCTATGGTAAAGGGCGCCTCCCTGCTTAACAAAGGAAAGCTGGAATGAATATCTTACACATATCGGATTTGCATTTTGGACCGCGGCATTGGGAGGGCAATGATGACCTATTGTTGGAGAAACTCAATTCATATGATGCCGATATCGTAATCAATACGGGTGACAGCACCTCAGATGGGCTGGAAAGTGAATATCAGGAAGCAGGACAATTTTTAAAGGGGATTACCTGTGAAAATGTGATTTCTATTATCGGCAACCATGACAAACGAAATATGCGCTCACATGAATATTTTAAGAAATACATATACAAGAATGAGATCATTTCTCCGTTAAGACCGGAGCTTACCACCAAGAAAAACCTTTTTTTAAAACGAGATATTACCAAAATAAAAGATAACTTTACGGATCTTAACTATATCAAGGTTTTTACCATCAATGGAGTGACTGTGCTGATTATTTGCATAGATTCAAATCAGCTTTCCAATGATGACGGGGTTGTTGAAGAGGAAGTTTTAAGGAAGATCTCAAAAAAAATCAGCCGGATGAAATATGATGTGTCCCTGATGCTGATTCACCACTCGATTCTAGCCACAGATGAGGGACCCCTTCTAAATTCTTTGTCTTTAACTGATTTTGTCAGAGAACATAAAATAGGCCATGTCTTCTGCGGGCACACCCACCAGCTGGATTTAAGACAGACCACAGATCTTTATTTTAATCACTCTTTTACCCAGTATATGGTGGGTTCGTTATCCTCTTGTAACCATGATAATGACGATAATATGTTTTTGTTTTATAAAAACTGGGGTACCCATAAAATGCAGATTTATTTGACAAGGATTTTTCTTGACGGGGATTCTGTGAGTTTTTCTGAGGAATTAGTTTCGGGAAATGACACTCCCGAGTAGCGACTGGCTTCACCCCCTCCCCCCCCACCCACCAAATTTTTCAGCCGGTGGCAGGTCTTTGCCGTCACCGTCACCATCCTTTAATATCAATGGTTTTTTTAAAGCATCGATAGCGATACTTGTTTTTTGTTTCCATGGTTTTTTTTTAAAACGTTGCACTATGGAGCAGAACTAGGTAACTTAAGGGGTTATTACCATCGAAGGCTGTACAATCGATGATCTGGAAGATGAATATGCAAAGGCATTCGTTTCTTAAAGGCCTTTTCGTGTAAAATATTCTTTTGGGGCAAAATTTTATTGATTACCGGTGCAATGCCGGTAAGAAGCGACAATGCAATGGCATTCTATTCCTTGTATTTGTTTTATATTGCCATTTTATTCACACTTAAATTAAGGAGATGAAAATGGAAAAAAAAAGTCAAAAAGAAGAAGACACCCAAACAATCACCAGACGATCTTTTATTAAAAAATCCACAACCTTAGGGCTTGGTGTTTATGCAACGGCCAGCATGGGACCCTGGTTTATTAAAGACGCCTTGTCATCTTCGGGCAAATTGAATCTTTATACCTGGCCGGATTACTCAAAAACCGAAGTCATCAAAGCCTTTGAAAAATCAACTGGCATCAAGGTCAAGGTCACCAACTACTCCTCCAACCAGGAGTGCATGAATAAATTGCGTGCTGCCCGTGCCAAGGGATTCGACATTGCCCAGCCCTCCATCACCGAAATCGCACTGCACATGGAATTTGAATTGTACCAGGCAATAAACGAAAGTAAAATTCCAAACATGAAAAACCTTCAACCCTCCTTCTATGAATCATCTAAAGAGCAAGGGGGTGTTATTGATGGCAAACGCATAGGCCTGCCCTATGACTGGGGCACAGAGGCGATCACCTTTAACACGGATAAGCTAAATTATAAGTATGGTGAACTCTCCTATGGCACCATGTGGGAAGATGAGTTTGAACAAAAAGTGACCTGTAGGCCGCATTCGGTATTTGTTGGTGCCGGATTATACCTGGATGCAACAGGCCAGGTTCCCTCCAACAGGATGTATGATACCTATGAGAGTGAAGCAAAAATGCGCAAGGTCTATGATGAAATTCTCAAATTCTTAATCTCCAAGAAAAAGAATATTAAAATGTTCTGGAATAACGCCCAGGATCACCAGCTGGCATTTTTGCAAAATGGCTGCCTTATCGGCCAGACCTGGGACGGTCCGATTATGACCATGAAAAAAGAAGGCAAGCCGGTTACTTATATGGCACCAAAGGAAGGGGCCATGACCTGGGTTGATTCCATGAGTATTGTTAAAAATGCCGAGAATCTGGAACAGGCCTATGCTTTTCTCAACTGGGCCTATACACCAGAAGCCGGCGCCATCATGGCAAAATCCACCGGTTACAACAGCCCTGTAATAGGGGTTGACAACCTGTTGGATGAAAAGACCAAGCAGGGGTTCAAAGACGCCTATCCAGGCAATGCCCTTGATAACCTGTGGTGGTATCCCAACGAACAACCGTGGTTTGTTCCGGCGCGTACCGAATACAGGGACAAATTTCAGGCAGCCTAACTGCAGGGAAAAGGCCCATGTCCTGTTCCTTAAGTTTTTCTTAAAACAGGGCCTGTGGCCTTTTTGTAACCCTAAAAAAACAGATACCAAAAAAACAATAAAAAAGAGACGATTGTTTCAAAATTATATAGATGTAAGGGATTGATAGGATGGGCCAAGATGTTGAGATATCGGGTGTTAGCATGCGTTTCAACGAAGTTTACGCAGTTCGGGATATAAATGTACATATCCAGGCCGGGGAGTTTTTCAGTTTTTTAGGACCGTCTGGTTGCGGTAAAACCACATTGTTGCGCCTGGTTTCAGGCTTTATGGATCCCAGTGAAGGGCAAATAAAGATAGGCGGCAAAGACATGTGTAAGATTGGATCCAACAATCGTCCAACTGCCATGATATTCCAGAACCTGGCTCTTTTCCCCCTGATGACGGTGGCTCAAAATATCGGATTTGGCCTGGAAGTGCGCCACGTGGCAAAGGCAAAACGAGAAAAAAAGGTGGAAGAACTCATTGAGCTTGTGGATCTTTATGGAACAGGCGATAGAATGGTCAGCGAACTTTCCGGCGGGCAAAAGCAGCGAGTGGCCATCGCCAGGGCTCTGGCGGTGAACCCTGCTGTTTTGCTGCTGGACGAACCCTTGTCCGCCCTGGATCTGAGGTTGAGAAACCATATGCGTGCTGAGCTGCGCAATATTCAACGCCGTACCGATGTCACCTTTATTTATATCACCCATGATCAGACCGAAGCCTTAACCATGTCTGATCGGGTGGGGGTGATGTCCATTGGCAAGCTCGAACAGGTGGCCAAACCCGATATTATTTACAACACCCCGAAAACCGCTTTTGTGGCATCCTTTGTCGGCGAAAGCAACATCGTTGATGGCGATATCATCCGTATTGATGGGGATTATGCCCTCCTCAAAACAGCAGCCGGGTCATTTTTTGGTAAAAATCCCCAACACATGGACAAAGGAGAGACCGCCACTATTTTTATCCGGCCGGAGACCGTATTCTTAGCAACAGATTCCCATGCAGAGAACCGATTGACCTGCCGGACGAAGACCATCAGTTTTGAGGGGGCCTATGCCGTGGTAACACTTGCCACCGAACAGGGGCAAATATTTACCATGCGACTCAATAACGATGGGTCAGTTCCAAGGATCGAGGAGGGTGAAACTATCAAGGTGAGGTTCAACAGGGAAAATGCGTTTTTATTAAAAGACGGAGGCACCTCCATTGCGTGATTTCTGGAATACAGCCCTAAAGGACCTGGGTAAAATAGGCGTCGCATATATTTTGATTACCGTGGGTGTCTGGGTGGTGTTCATGATTTTAATCCCCCAGCTGATCATGTTTGATTATTCCCTGAGACCCATGTTGCCACTGCGGGATATCGGCGGCCCCAAAGACGTTTGGACCCTGAAAAATTATATGGTGTTTTTTACCAATCGATTGCACATGGCGATTTTTTTTAAAACCATATGGTCCAGTCTCATCGTCACCGTTACAGCCCTTACCATCTGCTACCCCATCGCTTTTTACCTTGCCAAGGTGGCCCGGGGTGCAAAAATAGGTTTATTGATGTTGGGATTGATAATCCCCTATTGGATCAATGAATTGCTACGGTTGTTTGCCTGGCAAATCATTTTGGCAGATATGGGCATCTTGAATCAATTTCTCATATTCCTAGGGATTATTGCGGATCCCATTAATTTTCGTATGGGCAACGGGGCCGTTATTTTAGGGATGACCTATGCTTATATCCTTTTTATGGTTTTCCCCATATACAATGTCATGGAGAGTCTGGATAGAAATCAGCTGGATGCTGCCCGGGATCTTGGCGCATCCTGGCTGCGCATTCACTATAAAATTGTCATGCCCCATGCCAAACCCGGCATCGCCGTGGGCTGCACCATGACGTTTATGCTGGCAGCCGGAACCGTTGCCGCGCCACAGTTGTTGGGCAGCCCCAGCAGTTTTTGGTTCACCCAGGTCATCAACACCAATTTTGAGTGTGCCAACTGGAATCTGGGGGCGGCCTACGCAACCGTCTTGATGCTGCTTTGTGTCGTTTTTATGTTTATGATGCTTAAATTATTTAAAGTCGGTTTGAAAGAGCTTACCCAATGAAATCATCCAAATCCATTTTCAGAATTATAATAGGCCTTTATCTGACCTTGTTTTTTGCCTATATGTTTTTGCCCCTTATTTTCATGACAATTATTGCCTTTAATGCCAATGATATTCCTCAGATCACGCCCTGGAAAGGGTTTACACTGATGTGGTTTGGAGAGCTGGCCAAGGATGAGCAGATGTGGAGTGCCCTTTGGAACAGCTTTCTGGTTGCATTTTCAGTAGTCGCAATATCTGTCCCCATTGGACTTGGCGGGGCCTTGCTGCTGACCCGGCTGCAGTTTAAGGCCCGCAATTTTGTATACGGCGTCCTGGTGTCTCCCATCCTGACTCCGGGGATTATTCTGGGAATTTCAACCTTTTTGTTTTGGGACAGTTATATGGATATCCCCGGCGGTTTATGGACCGCAATTCTAGGCCAATCGACCTTTATCTCCTCCTATTGCATGCTTTTGATCATGTCCCGGGCCCAGCGCTTTGACCTGACCCAGGAAGAGGCGGCCTTTGACCTGGGCGCCACCCATGGCCAGGTTTTCTGGAAAATAACCCTGCCCTTTTTGAGACCCGCCCTGATCTCATCCATGGCCCTGGCGTTTATGCAGTCTTTTGATAACTATAACACCACCCTTTTTGCCATTGGTGTTGAGCAAACATTACCCATTTATATCGGCACCAAATTGCGCAGTTTTATCAGCCCGGCCATGAACGCCCTGGCCGTTGTTTTTATCCTCCTGACGGTTCTCGGTGCCATTATCTACGAGTACAGACGGCGACGCGAAATGATCAAAGCCGCATAACTCAGAATGATCCGCTGGATGATTTAGCGATCAATAATCAACGAGAGATCACCGTTTGATAAATATAAAAGGAGCAAACCATGGTTAGGAAATCCTTGTGCTGGATATGGATCTTCTTGGGAATCCTCACGTTTTTAACGGGTTGCGAGGACAAAATAGAACCCGGCACCACATTGCCCGGTCCTTTGTCCTCCATCAAGGCCGATGTGGCTGTGGCGGTCGTCAGTAACCAGCCCTTTGTTTACGAAGCCCTCGGCACCATCTCCGCTCAGACCGCCAGCACCCTATCCGGCAAAATCATGGGAACGGTCAAGGCTGTCAATGTCAGGGAGGGAGATTCGGTCCGGCAAGGGGATGTTCTGGTTGTCCTGGATAAAAGACAGGTGGATGCGGGACTGCGTCAAAGCCAGGCCACGTTGTCAGAAACCAGGAAAGCGGCATCCGCTGCCATTGCGGCCAGAAATGCGGCCCAGGCAGTTGCAGACCTTGCCGATGCCACTTATAAGCGGTATCAAAAGTTGTACCAGGAAGAATCCGCTACCCGCCAGGAGTTTGAAGAGGTTGAGGCTCGTCATCGTCAGTCCCAGGCATCCCTGTCCCAGGCAGACGCCATGGTGGCGGCGGCCCAGTCCCGGATTGCCCAGGCAAGGGCCGC